>JAEEGI010016902.1_pt1 | contig 15026 bp, 14 predicted proteins | sample 8958751 | NCBI WGS metagenome assembly JAEEGI01 (sample SAMN16246545, study PRJNA631951) | gut metagenome | biome: gut microbiome; feature: rumen; material: KS-attached | host: Bos | place: Iran: Karaj | collected 2018-10
CCCGGGCGCTACGCGAAGGGTTCTTTTGCCGACTTCGGAGTACCGTTTGTGGAGTTTGAAGAGGAATACGACTCGGAGCTTGCGGACCGCCTGGCCGGATTATGCGCAAGCAAGAATTTCCCCGCAGGCACCATGGGCCAGAGAAATCGTGAACTCGACCACGGCACCATGGTACCGCTATGGTTTATCGAGAAGAAATACAAAGATTTCAAGCTGGTTCGGACGGGACTGTCCGGGCTGGATTTAATAAAGCATTACGAGTATGGCATGCTCATCAGGCAGACGGTCGAAACGCTTGACAGACGTGTCGTGTTCGTGGCAAGCGGCGACCTGTCGCACAAGCTTCAGACTTACGGTCCTTACGGCTTCGCCGAGGAAGGACCGGAGTACGACAAGCGCATCATGGATGTGTGCGGTCACGCGCGTTTCAAGGAGCTTTTCGACTTTGACGAGAACTTCTGCGACAAGGCGGCGGAGTGCGGGCATCGTTCTTTTGTCATTATGGCGGGAGCGCTCGACGGCACCTCGGTTGAGGCGACTCAGTATTCTCACGAAGATGTCACGGGTGTCGGTTACGGAATCTGTTCCTTCATCCCGCAGGGCTCCGACGACAGCCGCAAGTTTCTCAATGCCAAGCTCGCCGACGAAGAACGTGAGCTCCAAGCGAAGAAAGACAAATCCGACGCCTATGTCAGACTGGCACGCGCCTCGGTTGAGTATTTCGTTAACAATCAGACTCAGATGGCTATGCCCACGGATGTTCCGGCTGAACTTACAGACACTCGCGCGGGAGCCTTTGTATCCATACACAAATTCGGCAAGCTGCGCGGCTGCATCGGCACGATAGCACCGACCCGCAAGAACCTTGCCGAGGAAATCATCAAGAACGCGGTAAGCGCATCGTCCGAAGACCCGCGATTCGAGCCGATAGAGCCTGACGAGCTTAAATGGCTCGACATCACCGTCGACGTTCTCGGCGACGCGGAGCGCATCAGTTCTAAGGACGAACTCGACGTCAAACGCTACGGCGTTATCGTAGAAAGCGGCTATAAGCGAGGCCTTCTTTTGCCGGACCTTGACGGAGTTGATACAGTGGAACAACAGATTGACATCGCTTGTCGTAAGGCCGGCATCCCCGAGGGCAGCAACATCGATTTATATCGCTTCGAGGTAGTCAGACACTATTAGCAAGGGCTCATTTCGCAACTTAGACATGCCTGCGCGTAACTTAATACATGACCTATTGAACTTAAGCTCCTTTGCCTGTATCGTGTGTTTATCGACAGAAACAAAGGAGCTTTAATCATGAAAACAAGAGCAAAAGAAGGATTCAAATTTTTATCATACGGACTTGAGGCATTCGCGGTAATCGGCATAGAATTGCTGCTTGCGTATGTAATCGAGGCCAACATTTATCATAAAGGATTCAACGAGTACAGCACCGGCCAAAGCATTCTTCACTGGGTGATTACCTGCATTTGCTGGGGCGTAGGCGCATTCCTCGTAATCATGGATTGCAAGAAGCATTCCGACCTTGACTTAATTGCAGACATCAAAAAACCCGGACTTTTCAATTCAAACATTAAAGTATGGCAGTGGATTTTAATCGTACTCGGCGTCACCGCATGCCTCGTAAGCACATGGATTGACTGGAACGGCAGCAAGGTGCTGGCAGAGTGGAACAAGAGAGGTCCCCTTCTTTTTACATTCCAGTACATTTATTATTTGTTTGAAGTTTTACTCGTTTTGCTTATAATAATCTTCGGACAGACTGCATTTGAAAAATGGTTTAACAACAACAAAATTCCCTTCGGCGGCATTCTTTTGGCCCTCACATGGGGAATCGGCCACTGGTTCACGAAGGGTTCCCTCGCAACCGGAATCTACACCGCAGTGGGCGGCTTCGTGTTCGGAAGCGTGTATCTTCTTACCAACCGAAATGTTAAGCTTTCATACATTCTGTTATGCATAATGTTTATTCTTTAAAACGGAGCTTAAATGAAACTTATCAAGACCAAGGATGAAACGCTTGAAGAAAACTTCCTGGAACTTCACTACAACACAATAGACGCGGAGACAACAGCGGTATTGGACCGCCTGAAATCTTCTTTTGGCTACATCGAAGGCACTAGTGGCGAAAAAAAGGCTACCGTAGCCCTCTCGGACATATTCTACTTTGAAACCGTAGACCGCAAGACTTTCGCCTACACCGACGAAGCCTGCGTAGAGGTCAAAGAAGCCCTTCGCGACATTATCGACAATCACGCGGATGCAGGCTTTATCAGGGTCAGCAAGTCAAGCGTTGTTAATATCTATAAGGTCAAGAAACTTGAAGGCGACATGAACATGCGTGTCATAATTTACCTCAAAAATGACGAAAAGCTGATCATGAACAGAAGTTACAGAGACGAGTTCTACGAAGCACTTAAGAAGCTTCAGGGGGGCAACGGCCAATGAAACTTATTACTAAACACAATTTCTTTTACATAGTCTGCGTAAGCTTCACGCTTATAACGACGGGCAAGCTTTTGCTTGAGAAAATTGACGGTTTTACGGACAGATACTATAGCGAGAACATTTTCACCATCCTTGCAATCTCAATTCTCGGAACATTGGTACTCGCAACGCACTACTACCTGAGACGGTTTCCGTTTATCCCCGTCTTTATAGGCCAGTACCTTGTCACCATCGGCATCGTATGCCTCGCCATCCGCATCGGCCGGGAATTCACCGACTTCGCCCCGACCGCATACAAGGACATGATTATTTCAGTGACCATTCCTTTTGTAATCGGCGCGATAGTGTACTATGTCGCGTTCTTCCACGAAATCAAAAAGGCTAATAAGCTTCTGGAAAACATAAATCATTGAACCACAGCCACGGCTTAATCCGTGGCTGTTATTTTTATACTGCTTTTTTGTGATAGGTTATCCCAATATGAAAAAATTTCAAAATTGGGATAGAAATTACCACCATTCATTTGAGTTATGTAAACTACTTATCCCAATACGAAAAAACTTCTGAATTGGGATAAGATTTCGCGTAAAAGTTATCCCAATTTTTCCTTTTTTTGATATTGGGATAACCATCGCATATAATTGCGATGTATATAAGCCTTTTTTATCCCAATCGGAGATTTTTTTCGTATTGGGATAAATGTCCGATGCATTTCAATTCGCCAACCAGAACGGGCAGGGGCCGGCAAAAGTCTTTCACAAAAACTCTATCGCAGTGTCGGCGCTTAGCGGCTGTATTTTAGCCGCTTATGCACGAAAACACTTTTGTTTGAGTTGCAAAAAAGGGCTGTGCTGCCCCTCAAGCACCACTTTTTGCGTAGGGCAGACCGTAGTCTATACGGAGCGTCTGACCGGCCGCTACACGAGATCGAAGCGGGAGAGGGTTTTTGAGGAAGACTTTTGCCCGGGACGGTTCGTGTCCGCGGAGCCGATACCCCCCTCGCCGGGCGTTGGTGTAAAAAATAAAAATTTTTTTCAAAAAAGACTAAAGTATATAAAAATATAGCCGATAAAGTTAGTAGAGAATTAGAAAAAGCATGTAAATGCGAAGGAGGAACTTATGCGTATAGAAGCGTATACACAGGTTCAGCAACTCTATAATTCCGCTAAGGTACAGAAGGACGCTAACGTTTCAAAGAAAGGACAGACCGACCAGGTTCAGATTTCTTCAATGGGTCTTAACATCCAGGCTGCAAAGGCTGCTGTTAAATCCGCAGAAGATATCAGATTTGATAAGGTTAATCCTATTAAGGAAGCGATTGCAAACGGTACCTATAACGTGAGTGCCGAGTCATTTGCTGACAAATTGCTTGAGAAGTATGAGTCATTGCGTTAGGGAGGAATAAGTGGCTAGTCTTATTGATACTCTTACAGAAGTTTTAAATGGGGAAAACAAAGAATATCAGAAGCTGCTTAACCTCTCTAAGGACAAGACCGATGTCATCGTAAGAGGTGATCTGAACGCGCTTGCTGTGATTACGGATAAGGAGCAGGAAGTAGTAAGTAAGATTATGGCGTTGGAACATGAACGCACTTCTGCTATGACGGAAATCGCTAAAATCCTAAACACGGATGTTTCGGGACTGAAGCTGGATGTACTTATTGACTTACTGAAAAAGAAACCCAAAGAACAAAAAGCTTTGGCGCAGGTACATGATAAACTTCATGCGACTCTTTATGAGATGAAGATTATCAACGACAGAAATGCGGAGCTTGTTAATACCGCCATTGAGATGACGAACTTTAACATGAACCTGCTTCAGTCGGCGCGCAAAGCACCTGAAACAGCCAATTACAACAAAGGAGCATTTAATACGGGAAGCTTAATAGGCGTTGAATCCGGCTCTTTTGATGCGAAACAATAGATTATCCATCCGCCACTTTGTGGCGGATGATTTTAAAAGGAGGGCATAAAGTTTTCTTTTGCCTTCGGAGGATTGAAGCATGCCGTTAATGGGAAGCCTTTATATAGGGTCATCGGGACTTCAGACATCTCAGAATTCCCTTAACACAACTGCACACAACCTGTCCAACCTGGACACCACCGGTTTTGTACGTCAGCAGGTATTACTTGGTGACAGACTTTACAATACCATTAAAAAGGGATCGGTTTCGGTTTCAAGCCAGCAGACCGGTCTGGGCGTTACGTACGAAAAGGTGAGACAGGTCAGGGACTATTTCCTCGATCAGTCGTACCGTAAAGAAAACGGTAGGGCTTCTTTCTATTCCAGCAATTACGAGGCTATGACCGAGGTTGAAGATCTGCTCAACGAGTTAAACGATGATGCGAGCTTCAATCACGCCATGACCAATTTCTGGGCAACTCTTCAGGAACTTGCCAAAACCCCCGACGATACCACGGTACAAAGAATGCTCATCCAGAATGCGCAGAGCTTTATTACCAATGCTTCGCAGGTATATCAGGGACTCATTGATTACCAGGAAGAATTAAACATTCATATAAAAGAAAAAGTCGACCGCATCAACGATCTCGGCAAACAGATTATGAGACTTAACGACGAGATCAGAAAGGTTGAGGTAGGCGGCATCGAAAGTGCCAACGACTTCAGGGATGCGAGAAACCAGTGCCTTGATGAACTCTCCGGACTAGTACATATTGAGTACGACGAAGACATTTATCATTCGGTCCGCGTAAGAATCGAGGGCAACGATTTCGTAACGGCCGACAACATCAACACCATCGAACTTGAGACGGATGCCAAGACAGGTTTCTATACTCCTTACTGGAAGATGAACGCAATCTGGCGCACCAACGATGAGGGCGTTGAATATCTCGACACCAGCAGGGCTATTTTGTACGACACTTCAAGAATTGTTTCTGCAGAATCCAACACCGACATCGGTCAGCTTCGCGCCATGCTTTATATAAGAGGCGACAAGGTTGCGGACTACACGGACATTCCCGTTAAGCCCGAAGTTCCGGAACGTCTCCCTACCGATACCGATGTAACATATGCGGCCAAGGTTGCGGACTACCAGAAAGCATACGATAAATACGAAGAAAAAGTAGACTACTACAACCACACGGTTGCCCAGTCCGTCTGCATGAACGTTCAGGCCGAATTCGACCAGCTCATTCACAACGTAGTAACCGCCGTTAACGGTGTCCTTAAGGATGCCTACGACAAACACTACGCAGCAAGCGGCGGCACATACATGGCAGATGACGACGGTTCGCCCCTTCAGATTTTCCAGAAAAAAGAAAGCGCGGGCTACATAAAGAACGAAACCACCGGTGAGTGGGAGTGGCAGGATGAAGACATTGAGGATGACTACCATACGGAAACCCTCTACTCGATTCCCAACATCATCATTAATCCCCGCCTTTTAAGAGAAGCGGGCAAGATGAAGTTTGTTCTTCCCGACAAAACCGTTGACTACACCACGGCCAAGAGCCTCATAGATGCCTTCGACGCAGACATCTACGCTCTTAATCCCAACGTAACCACAAGATGTTCTTTGAACACTTACTATACCAACCTTGTATCCCAGGTAGCCAATTCCGGCAGCGTATACAAGAACATTACCGAAGCTCAGACCATTACGATGACCAGCATCCAGGCGGCAAGGGAGCAGATTATCGGAGTATCTTCCGATGAGGAACTTTCCAATATGATTAAGTTCCAGAATGCTTTTAACGCAGCCAGCCGATATATAAATGTGGTAGACGAGCTTTTGGAGCACATCATAAGCACCCTCGGCACTTGATAGTTTCTTTTGACAAAAGAAACCGGAAAGGAGTCATATATGCCTTCACAATTTTTCGGATTAAATACTTCATATACCGGCCTTCTGGCAGCCAATGCGGGCCTTAACACCACAGCCAACAACATCTCCAATTCCGAGACCAAAGGCTACAGTCGTCAGCAGGCAGTTCAGGAAGCCAACCGCGCACTTCGTACCTACACCACTTACGGTTCTGCCGGTGCCGGCGTAGATACCATTGCAATCGAAAGAATAAGAGACGAATTCTATGACTCCAAGTACTGGGACAACAACACCAGACTCGGCAATGCGGACATTAAGGCTTACTACACCAAGTCTATTGAGAACTATCTTCAGGATACCGACAAGATTGCAGGCTTCAATACCGCCTACAACCTTATGTTTGATGCACTTGAGGAGCTTCACAAAAATTCAGGTAACGCTTCAGCCAAGTCTCAGTTCGTAATGTACGCTCAGTCACTTTGCGATTACTTCAACAGCGTATCGGGACAGCTTTCCGAGCTTCAGAAAGATGTAAATACAGAAATAAAGGACACGATTTCCCAGATTAACTCAATTGCGGAAAGAATCGCTACCCTTAACAAGCAGATTAACGTTATCGAGCTTACCGGCGCTCACGCCAATGAGCTTCGAGACAAGAGAGCGCTTTTGATAGACGACCTTTCTCAGTACGTATCCGTTAAGACTACCGAGCAGCCTATCAGAGATACAGCCAATAACCTTGATACCGGCGCCACCAGATTTATCGTGGAAATCTCCGGCAATCAGCTTCTGGTTGATAACATCGACTACAGAGCCCTGTCCTGTCAGGCCCGTGAGATTCATGAGACCGTTAACCAGTCAGACGTTCAGGGACTTTACGAGATTAACTGGAGCGACGAGATTCCTTTTAACCTCTACAACACCATGATAGGCGGCAAGCTTCAGGGACTTATCGAACTTCGTGACGGTAACAATACCGAGAACTTCCGCGGCAAGATTGAAGAAGTTAAGGTTGCGGAAGGTACAGTTAAAATAAAGGCTGACCTCGATTATCTTCAGGACCTGGATAAATGTACACTTTCCGCTCACGGCGGAAGAATAAGCCTCGGCTCCGAAGTTTACTACTACTCAGACTGGACCTATGAAATGGATCAGGAAACCGGTGACTGCTATTACACCTTCCAGCTTGATTTAAACTACGGTGACTGCATTCTTTCTCCTTCAAGAGAAGGCAAGGACGCGGAAATCGGCGCCAGCATAGATTATCAGGGAATTCCTTATTATCAGGAGCAGTTAAACGAGTTCGTAAGGCTCTTTGCAAGAACCTTCAACGAAATCCTGACACAGAACGGCGAATATCGCCCCGGTGACGGTGAAATGGGTGCTGTGGACGGTTACGGCAACGCAGCTAATGATCCTACAAAGAACGCTCTTTTCAGAGGTAAGACCGTAGACGGCGAGCTTGATTTTACGGATTATTACGATTCTTTGTACGACGCAGATCCGTTACTTACCGTATCCAATAAGTCTTCGTCCTACTACAACCTTACTGCGGCGAACTTCTCCATTAACCATGATATCGCCATGGACCCTATACTCCTTGCCACCAGAACCGGCGATTCGGAGGGCGAGTCCAAAGCAGACATCGTTACAAAGCTTTTGACCATCAAAATCGACAAGGATGTATTCTCCTTCAGAGGCGGCTCCTCCAGCGAGTTCCTGCAGTCGGTTCTCTCCGATGCGGCACTTAATGCGGCAAGAGCCAACAGCTCAGTTAAGTATTACAGCACCATGAACAACGTCATCAACAACCAGCGAATCTCCGTGTTCGGCGTTGACTCAGACGAAGAAGCGGTCAGCCTTGTTAAGTACAGAAACGCTTACAATCTGGCTTCCAAGATGATTCAGACCTTTACGGAAATCTACGACAGACTGATTCTTGAGACCGGCGTATAATCCCCTTAAAAAAACACAAAAAAATATAAAAAAATTTTCAAAAAGGAGTGATGAAAATCACTCCTTTTGCCGATATATAACGTGAGAGTATAAGTCTGTGTTTTTGGGCCACGCCCGAAAGGATCGAAATCACATGAGAATTACCAACAAAATCATTCAGAACAATTCCCTTAATAACATTAATGTAAATAAGACTTTGGAGGATCAGCTCTCCACAATGCTTTCCTCCAACAAGAAAATCGTCCGCCCCTCGGACGACCCCATCATCGCCCTTCGTTCTTTGAGACTTCGTACCAGCGTTAACCAGGTTACCCAGTACGTGGAAAAGAACGTGGAAGACGCAAAAAGCTGGCTTACGGTTACGGAAGATGCCATCAAGACCCTTTCCGATATTATTACCGATGTTCGCAAACAGTACGTTAAGGGTACAAGTGATACACTAAAGGCAGAAGACAGAACCATTATAACGTCCAATCTTGAAGCTCTGGCTGCGGAACTCTACAACACTGGAAATGCAGATTTCGCCGGCAGAAGTGTTTTCACGGGCTTCAGAACCGAAACCACCCTCACCTTCCAGAAACAGGAAGACATTAAATACACCATTACGGAAGAACTTAAAGACGTTACGGTTGATTCTATTAAACATGTCACCCTGAATGACGAAGACGAGAACAAGGTTGGCGTTTTCGACATCACAAGAATCAGACTTTCCTACGATAAGGTAGAAAATACAAAACCTACGGTTAAAATAAACGGTAACACCATAGCAGCCGACGACATACTGGTAATGAGCAGTACCGCCGACCCTTACGATGCGGCTATCGCCGAAATTAATGCCGACAAAGTAGTATTCGTACCCGAAACAGGCGAGCTGTTACTCGGCAAGAACCTTGGAGCAAACGGCCCCGACGGAGTTACCGACGTTTCCGTGACCTACGACAGAAACAAGTGGGCAAAAGGCGAACTTCGTCCGGAACATTATTTTGACTGCGTGGACCATACAAATAATAAAACTTATTCTTCTCACGGCGGTGAGATAGAGTATAATATAGGTGTGAACCAGTCCCTTCGTATTAATACGACTGCTGACGAATGCTTCAGTCATAATGTTGTGAGGGACTTACAGGACGTTATCGAGTCCATCAAGGATGTTGACGACATCTCCGCCACCATCACCAAGTTAAAAGAAGAACTGGCGGCAGTTCCCGACACCGACACTACCGGCAAAGAAGCTGTTCAGAAAAAACTCGATGCGGCCAACAAGGCTTACACCTTCTTAAATGACAAGATGCACACTCTTTTCTCCAAGTGCATCACCAAAGCAGACCAATATCTTGACAAGAACAACGTAGCTCTTACCGATTGCGGTACCCGTTCGAAACGTCTTGAACTTATAGAGAACAGACTTGACACTCAGCTTGGCTCCCTTAAGGAACTTAAGAGTGAGAACGAAGACGCAGACCTTGCAGAGACCGCCATCCAGATGAAGAGTGCGGAGTATTCCTACAACGCTTCTTTGATGGCTACTTCCAAGATATTGCAGGAGACATTGCTTAACTATATTTAAGAGGTATAACAGACTATATTTTATCAGGAGGAGAGTAATACTATGATTATTGAAACCAGAGTGTTCGGTGAAGTCGATATCGACCCCGCAAAGATTATCCGCTTTGAAAACGGAATAGTGGGATTCCCGGATTTGCAGTCATTTGCACTTATACACGACGCAGACCAGGGCGAGAATGCCGGCATCAGATGGATGCAGTCTATTGAGGAGCCCGGCTTTGCGCTTCCCGTAATGGATCCGCTTATTGTAGCTCCTACATACAACCCTGAAGTTGACGATGAAATTTTGAAACCCATCGGCAATGTTGAACCCGATGAGCTTCTTGTTCTTGTTACGGTTACTGTGCCCAAGGACTTAAAGAAGATGAGTGTCAACCTTCGAGCTCCCATCGTAATCAATGTTACAGAGAGAAAAGCAGTTCAGCTTATCCTCGAAGACGACTCTTACAAAGTTAAGTTTCCCATTTACGACATTCTCGATGCGAGAAAGAAGGAGGGCACATGTTAGCACTTTCAAGAAAAAAGGGCGAGGCCCTTGTAATAAACAACAATGTAGAAATAAGTATACTCGAAATCCGCGGCGAGCAGGTTAAGATTGGCATCACCGCTCCCAAGGAAGTTCCCGTATACAGAAAAGAACTCTATGTTCAGATTCAGGAAGCAAATAAAGAAGCCATGAGCAACGACGCGGTTGAAGGACTTAAAAATTTGTTTGGCTGACTCTAAACTTTCCCGTTAACCGTTCCGATATATGTAATACAAGGAACCTTTGCGCGCAGCACGGATGCTGCAGGAGGAGAATTGATATGGCACTTGAACCTATTAACAGTATGATGACCGTGCAGGCTCAGACTATCCAGCCTAAACCGGTAAGTACCAAGCCGTCAGTGGAATACACGGATGTATCTTTAGCGGCAGACACGCCCAAGGTTGATAACACCACGCGTGTAGTTGAGAATACGAGCGAGAAGTCGGATTCCAACAACAAGAAAGAAAAAGAACCCTCCAACGAGACGCTTCATAAGGCCATCGAGAAGATCAACAAGCAGATGACCAACTCCGAAGCCATCTATGGATTCCACGACAAGACCAATCGCGTAACCATTAAGATTATCGACAAAGAGACCAAGGAAGTAATCAAGGAATTACCTCCCGAGAAGACTCTCGATCTTATCGCGAAAGCTTGGGAACTTGCGGGTATCCTGGTAGACGAGAAGAGATAATACGTCTCCCTGCAATTAAGGAGGTAACTTTATGCCCATGAGATTAACCGGAATGTACTCCGGACTCGACACGGACTCTGTCATCAAGGAACTGGTTAAGGCCAAATCCACCAAAGTTGACAAAGCCAAGAAATCAAAAACAAAAACAGAGTGGAAGCAGGAAGCGTGGACGGATTTAAACAAGAAGATCAAAAACCTCTTCTCCGGCACACTTTCCAATTTGCGTTTCTCCACTACTTATAAGAAGAAGACCACCAGCGTCAGCAACAGCTCTGCGGTATCCGTAATCACCGGCGATTCAGCCATGAACGGAGTTCAGAGTCTTTCGGTGACCGGTCTTGCCAAGTCAGGCTACCTTACAGGCGCAGTTCTTAAGACTCAGGACGGCACCAAGGCCAAAGAAGACACTAAGATAAGCGACCTTAAGCACGGAACCCTTTCACTGGGTGAAGGTGATGCAGTGGGTGGTTCTTTTACCGTTACCGTTAACGGCAAGGCTACCAATATCGATATCACCGCCGACACTACCATTAAAGATGTAGTAGGCAAGCTTAATGAAGCAGGCGTAAGCGCTAACTTCGATGAGAAGAACCAGCGTATCTTTATCGCCAGTGCACAAAGCGGTAAGGATTATGACTTCGCCATCACTGCCAATGAAGCAGGCGGCTTCGCAGCACTCAGCTTCCTTGGAATCAATACATCGCTTAGTGATGCAGAGAACGCCAAGACCAAGAAAGAGTATCAGAGCCTCGTGGCTCTTGCCAACGACCTTAAAGAAAACAAGATCGTATACAACAACGGCAACGAAGCAGACGGCATCGACTACGAAGCTACAATGGCCAACATTGATGTTGACAGCGACCTTTACAAAGCAATCAAGGCTAACATGCCTTCGGGAGTTGACGATGCATATTCAACCGGCATTGATGTTTTGCTTAACAGAGCAGCTTATGCCGAGACTGTGCTTGCTACAAATGCGGCTTCTTTTAACTCAGGCTCCAGAATTGCGGCCGAGAACGCAACCATCGTTCTTAATGGTGAAACATACGAATCCAACAACAATAACATAGAAGTAAACGGTCTTACCTTCACATGTTTAAGTAAGGCTAACGATATTACAGTCACCACTCAGGAAGATACCGACGGTATCTACGACCTCATCCGTGATTTCATCAAACAGTACAACGAAATCATCAACCAGATGGACAAGCTCTACAACGCAGACGCAGCGAAGGGCTACGAGCCTCTTACGGATGAAGAAAAAGAAGAAATGTCCGACAAGGAAGTGGAGAAGTGGGAGCAGAAGATTAAAGATTCCATCTTAAGAAAAGACTCTACTCTCGGAACACTTTCTTCGGCCATGAAAGAAGCTATGTTAGGCGGTTTCGAAGTTAACGGTAATAAGATGTTCTTATCCGACTTCGGCATCGAGACTCTCGGCTACTTCCTCGCTCCCGAGAATGAAAAGAACGCTTTCCACATCGCGGGCGATGACAAGGACAACGAGACTTCCGGCAAGGCCGACAAGCTTAAGAGCATGATAGCAACCGATTCCGATACGGTAGTAAGCTTCTTTACCCAGCTCGCAAGAGAAGTCTACGGTAAGATGGACAAGCTCAGCGCAAGCTCCGACTATACCACAAAGGGCTCTTTCTTCGAGGACAAGAAGTATAAGGCTGACATTACCGATTACGAATCTAAGATTAAAGAACTTGAAGCCAAGCTTGCAGACTACGAGGACAAGTATTATGCGAAGTTCTCTAAGATGGAAGTGGCGCTTTCCAAGCTTCAGAACTCCACCAACTCACTGCTTTCAATGTTCGGCGGCGGGCAGTAGTAAATCAAGGATGATAAGGAGAAGACTTTATGCCTTTACCTAACGCTTATGCGCAGTACAACAACAGTAAAATATTAACCGCGTCTCCTGCGGAGCTTACCCTTCTTCTTTATGAAGGTGCTATTAAGTTTTGCAATATTGCAATTCTTAAGATAGAGCAAAATGACGTGGAGGGCGCTCACAACAATATCGTGAGAGTCGAAAAGATTATAGATTACTTCCGCGAGACCCTGGACATGAAGTATCCGGTTGCAGAGGATTTCGAGCGGGTATACGTATACTTAACCAGAAGACTTCTTGAAGCCAATACTCATAAGGACAAAGAAATCGTGGAAGAAGTAGCTACACATTTACGTTCTATGCGCGACACATGGAAAGAAGTAATGAAGCAGGCGAAGGTATCTTAAATGTCTAATACTTACGTAACGGCTCTTATCGAGAGCCTTGAAAAGAAAAACAAGGTTCTCGATGAGATACTTAAGAAAAATGAAGAGCAGGCTGCATTGTTGAAAGAATCGGAGTTTTCTTTTGACAAGTTCGACAAGAGTACCGAAGAGAAGGGTGTCTTAATCTACAGACTCGAGAAGTTAGACGAAGGATTCGAGGCTTTCTACGAGAAGGTTAAGGCGGAACTTGATTCGGATCGCGAGAAATACAAGTCGTCGATACTAAAGATGCAGATGCTTATCACCGATATAACAGATAAGAGCAGCAAGATTCAGGCAGGTGAAGCCCGCAACAAAGCAGCGTTGGAAGCGTTCTTTAAAGGCGAGCGCGAGAAGCTCAAGGCCGGACGCTCCGGCGTCAACGCAGTCAAGAGCTACAACCGGGCCATGAACATGCTGAACAATAATTAACCAAAAATTATCAAGTTTGGTGTTAATTCGATGGCAATGTCGTCGATATATAATACACATGAGATGTAACATCTCGAAACTATGAACATGGTGGACTCTTAAGACGCACGGATTAAGCTCCATCGCACAAACTTTAAGCGACAAGGATGTCGCGCATTACACATATTTTCAAGGAGGAAAATAATATGGTAGTACAACACAATTTAACAGCGATGAACTCTAACAGAATGTTAGGCATCACATCCAAGTCACAGGCCAAGGCTACAGAGAAGCTCTCATCAGGTTATAAGATTAACCGAGCAGCTGACGATGCAGCAGGCTTATCTATTTCCGAAAAAATGCGTAAGCAGATCAGAGGTCTTACACAGGCTTCCGCTAACGCTCAGGACGGTATCTCAGCAGTTCAGACAGCAGAAGGTGCACTTACAGAAGTACACGATATGCTTCAGAGAATGAACGAACTTGCAGTTAAGGCTGCAAACGGCACTAACAGTAAAGACGACCGTGATTATATCCAGGCCGAAGTTGACCAGTTAGTAACCGAAATCGATCGTGTATCAACCACCACAAAGTTCAATGAAACATATTTGTTAAAGGGTACCAATGGTACTGAGCCCGGTAAGCTTAGCTTCAAAGACGCTTCCAAGGCAGTGCTTGGTGTTACTGATGGTTCAGACTCCTTTGATTCTGATGGTATCAAGAGTCTTACTGATGTTAACAAGGCTGCGGTTTCTGCGGTTGACACAGCCGGCAGTACAGCTTCAGCATACAATAAGTATGACCTGACTGTTAACGGAAAACACTACGTTTATGCTGATTATGTTCAGGGAAGCACTGATACATCTGTTGACACCATTCTTAAAGGGATTGAGACAGCCGGTGGAGCAACATACAAAGCATTTTCAAGCCTTTCTGAAATGGAAACAGCAATTAAGAGAGATAACGGTGCAAGCCTTAAAGACGTTGATCTTAGCGTGGCATCTGATGGATCAAAACTCTCTACTAAGATTACTGCATTCTCTGACCTTAACAAAGGCCTTGATGTCAGCCTTCATGTAGGTGCAGACTCTACAAAGGACAACAAGATTGGTCTTACAATCGAAATGATGTCTGCAAGAGGACTTGGCGTTAACGGACTTAAGGTTTATGGTGCAGACGATACCAATGCAACTAAGGCTATCGACACCATCAAGGCTGCAATCCAGAAGGTATCCGAGCAGAGATCTGCTCTCGGTGCTGTTCAGAACAGACTTGACCACACCATCAACAACCTTGACAACGTTGTAGAGAACACCACAAGTGCTGAATCTGCTATCCGTGATACAGATATGGCTACTCAGAT
>JAEEGI010016903.1_pt1 | contig 15024 bp, 11 predicted proteins | sample 8958751 | NCBI WGS metagenome assembly JAEEGI01 (sample SAMN16246545, study PRJNA631951) | gut metagenome | biome: gut microbiome; feature: rumen; material: KS-attached | host: Bos | place: Iran: Karaj | collected 2018-10
CACAAGTACGAGAACGCCGGCCACATCTTCTACGTGGAGATCGACGGCGACGCCACCCACAACCCGGAGGCCATCATGCAGATCGTGGACCTGATGGACAAGTACGACATCGGCTACGGTTCCGTGAACCACAACCGCAACCGCTGCCTGGACTGCGGCTATGAGAATGCCCAGAAGGACCTCCACGAGTGCCCGCACTGCCACGGCCATCACATCGACACCCTCCAGCGCATCACCGGCTACCTCGTCGGAACCACCAACCGCTGGAACTCCGGCAAACTGGCGGAACTCAAGGACCGCGTGATCCACGAGTAACCGTGCGCATCCGGGTTCTCAAAATACTCGAACAGACAATGGCGGACGGCCCGGGTTTCCGGACGTCCGTCTATTGTGCCGGCTGCAGGCATGCGTGCAAGGGGTGCCATAATCCGCAGTCGTGGGACTTCAACGCGGGACACTGGATGGAAGTCGATGAGATCCTGGACATCATCAAGGCAGATGAGATGTCCAACGTGAGTTTCTCCGGCGGCGATCCGTTCTATCAGGCCGATGCGTTCACGGAACTGGCCCGCCGCATCAAGCAGGAAACCGGCAAGACCATCTGGTGCTGGACGGGATTCACCCTGGAGGAGGTCGAGGCCGATCCGAACCTCGCCCAGATGCTGCCCTGGCTGGACGTCCTCGTGGACGGACCCTTCATCCTGGAGCAGCGGGACACGGAACTCCTTTTCCGCGGCAGCCCCAACCAGCGCATCATCTATCTGCACGAAAAACCCGAGGATGATTACATCCCCGGGACTGTGAAACTGGAACCGCTCCGGTAATCATTCGCCCACGACCCACACGAGGACGTGGCGGTCGAAGGTGATGTATTCCAGGTCGAATTCTTCCTCGTCGTCCTTGCTGGTGAAGGTGGCTTCGAGTTCGCCTTCGCCGCGGGGGCGGAAGCGCTCGATCTCGATCTGCTCGGCAAAGTCCACGTTGTAGCGGCTCAGGAGTTTGTAAACGGCTTCCTTGGCGCACCAGTAGATGGCGAGTTGCTCGTTGCGCTTCTCGTCCTCCAGGTCGTCGATCTCGTCCTCGGACAGGGCTTTCTTCTCCACGGCGGAGAAGTCGCGGTCCAGGGACTCGATGTCGATGCCCACGTTCTCTTCCTCGTGCAGGATCACCGCCACGTATTTCTCCGTGTGGGTGATGGAGATGTTCACGGGGTTGTTCTCCAGGTAGGGTTTGCCGTTGTCATGGTGGCTCAGATACACCTTTTCGTCGAACATGGTGTTGAGGAGGGCGCGCACGGCAAGGCGCTGCTTCCGCAGGGATTCGCTGCGGATGAACGAGATCTCCTCCATCTCGTCGCTGGGGGTGGAACTGAGTTCGGTCAGTTCCTCTTCGGTTTCGGTGATCTGCCAGACGCCGATTTCGGCTTCGTTGTCAAGTTTCTTCTTTAAATATAGTCCCATTATGCGTTGATTTGAACAAGATACGGAAACCGCGCCCGGGGCCTCGCAAGGTCCGGGTGCTCCGATATGTAAGTGCGTCGCAACGGAGGTTCGTCAGAACTGACGACCCCTAAGACTGTCGAGACGGGACTGGGAGGCTCCATATTGACTTGTTACCAATTAACTTCGCAAAGATAATGGTTTTTTGTCAATTCCAATAAATAAAATTCGTATCTTTGCACTCGGAAAACAAAAGCAAAGAATATATGGCGAACAAGGAATTTCTCACGGATGAAAAACTTCTCATCGTCGGTGCCGGCGGTATGATCGGCTCCAACATGGCCCAGATCGCGGCCATGCTGCGCCTGACACCGAATATCTGCCTTTACGATGTCTATGAGCCCGGTAACAATGGCGTTCTCCTGGAGATGCAGCACAGCGCTTTCCCGCGCATGCGTTTCATCGCTACGACGGACCCGAAGGAAGCCTTCACCGGCGCGAAGTACATCGTCTCCTCCGGCGGTGCTCCCCGTAAGGAAGGTATGACCCGTGAAGACCTGTTGAAGGGTAACTGCGAAATCGCCGCCGGTCTCGGTGACAACATCCGCAAGTACTGCCCGGAAGTCAAGCACGTGATGATCATCTTCAACCCTGCCGACGTCACCGCGCTCACCGTCCTCATCCACTCCGGTCTCCGTCCGTGCCGGGTGTCCTCCCTGGCCGCCCTCGACAGCACGCGTCTGCAGACCAACCTGGCGAAGGAATTCGGTGTCCGCCAGTCGGACGTGGAGAATGCCTTCACCTACGGCGGTCACGGCGAGTCCATGGCGGTGTTCATGTCCAAGGCCACCATCTGCGGCACTCCGATCGCGCGTATGGGCCTGACCAAGGAACGCATCGAAGCCATCAAGCACGACACCATCCAGGGCGGTGCCGAGATCATCAAGCTGCGTGGCCGCAGCTCCATCCAGAGCCCGGCGCTCTTGTCCATCAAGGCCATCGAGGCCGCGATGCCGGGAGGTGACCAGTTCCCCTGGCCGTCCGGTACTTATGTGGACACGCACGAGTTCAGCCACGTGTTCATGGCCATGCCTACCTTCATGGACGCTACCGGTATCCACTACACGATGCCCGAAGGCAACAAGGAGGAGATGGCGGACCTCAAGGCCTCTTATGAGCACCTGGTGAACCTCCGCGACCAGATCATCGAGCTGGGCATCATCCCGCCGGTGGACGAGTGGCACAAGATGAACCCGTACCTGTGGAACCGTCGTCTGCCCCGCATGAAATAACGGAGGCACCGTATCAAGCGAAAGTCCCTGACGTTGAACGCCAGGGACTTTTTGTTTACCGCAACTTTTCCAGCGGCACCGTGCCGGGGATCACGTCCTCCGGCGGCTCGCCGTGCAGGTAGATAATCCGCTGGTTGGGACTGCCGCGGAAGAGGAGTTCCGTGTCGCGCTGCTCCAGGATGAAGGGACCGTCCACGAGGACGTCCAGCCAGGGAAGCATCTGTGCGAGGGACGGATCGTCCTGGATTTCCTCCAGGGTGAAACCGGTCCAGCACCAGATGGTCTTGTCGGTCTCCTGCTTGATGCGGCGGGCAAGTTCCGTGAAGGCTTCCACCTGATAGAAGGGGTCGCCGCCGGAGAAGCTCACGTTGGACATGGAATCGGCCTTGATCTTTGCGAGGATGTCATCGACCTCCATCCACTCCCCCGCGTTGAAGTCCCACGACTGCGGGTTGTGGCATCCTTTGCACGCATGCTTGCAACCAGCACAATAGACGGACGTCCGGAAACCCGGGCCGTCCGCCATCGTCTGTTCGAGTATTTTCAGTACCCGGATGCGCACGATTACTCGTGGATCACGCGATCCTTCAGTTCAGCCAGCTTACCGGAGTTCCAGCGGTTGGTGGTACCCACCAGGTAACCGGTGATGCGCTGCAGCGTGTCGATGTGGTGACCGTGGCAGTGCGGGCACTCGTGGAGGTCCTTCTCGGCATTCTCGTAGCCGCAGTCCAGGCAGCGGTTGCGGTTGTGGTTCACGGAGCCGTAGCCGATGTCGTACTTGTCCATGAGGTCCACGATCTGCATGATGGCCTCCGGGTTGTGGGTGGCGTCACCGTCGATCTCCACGTAGAAGATGTGGCCGGCGTTCTCGTACTTGTGGTACGGGCCTTCGATCTTCGCCTTGTGCTCCGGGGTGCACTTGTAGTACACGGGGATGTGGCTGGAGTTCGTGTAGTAGTCCTTGTCCGTAATGCCCGGGAGGATGCCGAAGGTCTTCTTGTCACGCTTGGTGAACTTGCCGGAGAGGCCTTCCGCCGGGGTGGCGAGGAAGGTGAAGTTGTGCTGGTAGGTCTCGGCAAAGCCGTTGATCTTCTCCGCCATGTGGGAGATGATCCTCAGACCCAGCTCCTGCGCCTCGTCGCTCTCGCCGTGGTGCTTGCCGCACAGGGCGATCAGGCACTCCGCAAGGCCGATGAAGCCGATGGAGAGGGTGCCCTGGTTGATGACGGCCTCGATGGAGTCGTCGTCGTCCAGTTTCTCGGAGCCCAGCCAGAGGCCGTTCATCAGGAGCGGGAACTGCTTCTTGAGGGCGGTCTTCTGGAAGTCGAAGCGCTCGTTCAGCTGGCGGGCGGCGATTTCCAGCGCCCAGTCGAGCTTCTGGAAGAACTTCTGGATGCGGAGGTTCTTGTCCTGCTCCTCCTGCATGGCCTCGATGCCCAGCTTCACGATGTTGATCGTGGTGAAGGACAGGTTGCCGCGGCCGATGGAGGTCTTGGGACCGAACTTGTTGCCGTACACGCGGGTGCGGCAGCCCATCGTGGCCACCTCGTGCTCGAAGCGGCGGGGATCATCCGGTTTCCAGGCGTCGTCCTGGTTGTAGGTGGCGTCCAGGTTCAGGAAGTTCGGGAAGAACCGGCGGGCGCTCACCTTGCAGGCGAAGCGGTACAGGTCGTAGTTGCGGTCGCCCGGGAGGTAGCTCACGCCCCGCTTCTTCTTCCAGATCTGGATCGGGAAGATGGCGGTGGAGCCGTTGCCCACGCCCTCGTAGGTGGTGTTCAGGATCTCACGGATGATGCAGCGGCCCTCGGCGGAGGTGTCGGTGCCGTAGTTGATGGAGGAGAAGACGACCTGGTTGCCGCCGCGGCTGTGGATGGTGTTCATGTTGTGCACGAACGCCTCCATGGCCTGGTGGACACGGCCCACGGTCTGGTTGATGGCGTGCTGGAAGGCGCGGTCGCGGCCCTGCAGGCCGATGAGGTCACGCTTGATGTAGTCGTCGATCTCCGCCTTCTTGAGGTCGCTGAAGTCGGTGTTGAACATGTCGCTGACCTGGTCCACCTCTTCCTCGAAGGTCTTGCGCACGAACGGGGCGAGATAGAAGTCGAAGGCCGGGATGGCCTGGCCGCCGTGCATCTCGTTCTGCACCGTCTCCATGGAGATGCACGCGAGGACGGACGCCGTCTCGATGCGCTTCGCCGGGCGGGACTCGCCGTGGCCGGCCTTGAGGCCGTGCTCGAGGATCAGGTCCAGGGGGTGCTGGATGCAGGTGAGGGACTTCGTGGGATAGTAGTCCTTGTCGTGGATGTGGATGTAGTTCTTGGCGACGGCCTCGCGGACCGGGTCGGACAGGAGGCACTCGTCCACGTAGCTCTTCGTGGCCTCGGAGGCGAACTTCATCATCATGCCGGCGGGGGTGTCGGCGTTCATGTTCGCGTTCTCGCGGGTGATGTCGTTCACCTGGGCGTCGATGATGGTCTGGAAGATCTCGTTGGTCTTCGCCTTGCGGGCCATGTTCCGCTTGTTGCGGTAGCGGATGTACTCCTTCGCCACTTCCTGGCGGGGGCTGTTCATCAGCTGGTTCTCCACGACGTCCTGGATCTCCTCCACGGTCATCTCCTCCTTCTCGAGGCAGGAGATGGCGTGGGCGATCTGGGCGGCGAGCACGATGTCTTCACCGGCCTCGGTGACATCCATCGCCTTGAGGATAGCGGCTACGATCTTCTGGTTGTTGAATTCGACGTGTCTTCCGTCGCGTTTCAGTACACGTTTTACCATAGCGTTATGTGTCAGTTAGGGGCAGCGCCGGCGCTGTTTGGAGGCCGGATGCCGGTAAGGTTTATGTTTATGTTATTACTTTCGTTTCAGGGGGCTCGGGTGTGGGGGCCAGAACCGCAGGGACAAAGATAATTCATTCCCTGCAAATAAAAATAGTTTCGGCCGGAAAAAGTTATCAACAAGCACCCGAAAACCCTGTTAATTCATTGGTTTTCAGATACTTGCCAAAATATATAATTTGGAATTGTTCTAAATTGGAACTTTCTTGTTACTTTCTCGCGAAAGTTTTCAACAGGGGATGGCGACAGGGCCTACCGGAGCCAGTTTTCCGGGTTCTGCGGGGTTCGTTCCTGCCAGAGCTGGAAGTGGAACTGGTCCTCGCCGGAGAGGGTGTCGACGGTGCCGAGCACCTGGCCGGTCTTCACTTTCTCGCCCGCCTTGACGGTGACCGACTTCAACTTGCAGTAGAAGGTGAAATAGGAGCCGTGCTGGACCAGGACGCACTGGTTGTAGCCGGGGATGACGACGACCTGAGATACGGTCCCGTCAAAGACAGCCTTGGCCTGGGCGCCGCGGGCGACGGCGAGGGTGACGCCGTTGTTGAACGGCAACTTGACATTCTTGTAGACCGGGTGGTAGTGCTGGCCATAAGACTCAATCACTGTGCCCTCCACCGGCCAGGGCAGACGGCCCTTGTTGGAGGCAAAGTTCTTGGAAAGAGTTTCGTCCACGGCGGTAGAGGTGGTCTTCCCGCCCTTGGCCGTAGACTTGCCGCTGGACTTGGGCTTCGCGGTGGCCTTGCGGATGATGGCCGCGATCTCGCGGTTCAGGGCCTCCACCTCGCGGTTCTTCTTGCGGAGGTCGTCCTGGTACTTCCGACGGTCCTTTTCCAGGCGGGCGACCAGGCTGGCGGACTCCCCTTCCTCACCGCGGAGTGCATCCACGTCGGCCTGCCGCTGGCCGCGGAGGACCTGCGCCTCCTCCTTGAGCCCCGCCAGCCGATCTTTCTCGAGTTCAAGCGCGGCGGCCGTTTCCTGAATGTTCTTCGCCTGCTCCGACATGTTACGGGACAGACCCTTCAGGTAGCCGAAACGGCGGACGGCCTGGCCGATGTTCTCGCTGGAGAGGATATACATGTACCAGAGCCGGCTGTCGCGGTTCTTATAGGCGCCCCGCACCAGGCGGTTGTAATACAGGGAGAGGGTGTCGTGACGGGCCTGCAGGCGGTCGATCTCCTGCTGCCGGACCTTCATCGAATCGTCCAGGGCACGGATCTCGCGGTCGCTCTCGGCGATGAGTTCCTGCCGGGCGGTGATCTTCCGCCGCACCAGCGCGAGGTCCGTCAGCGCCCGGCTCGAAGAGCGGGCGTTGTCCTTGAGCTGGCGGTTGATGGCGGCGATCTCCTTTTCTAACTGCGCCTTGCGGGATTCCTGGCGGCGGGTATCCTGCGCGGACACCGCCGCCCCCACGAGGAGCAGTCCCAGGACGATAGGAAGGAAACGCCTCATTTGCCGATGGCCTTGAGGCGGGCGGCCACCCGCTGTTCCAGGTCGGGGATGTCCCCTTCCGTGTTCTTGGCCTTGGCCTGGCTCCAGTACACCTGCGCCAGGTCGTATTCGCCGAGGACGTACAGGACCTCGGCATAATGGTCCATGATGACGGCGCTGTCCTTGCCGCCGTACAGCATCGCGTGCTTGAAATACGGCTTCGCCTCCTTGTCCTTCCCCAGAAGGTGCAGGATCCAGGCGTAGGTATCCAGGTAGGTGGCGTTGTCCGGCTCGGCCTCCACCGTCTTCTTGGACATCGAGAGGGCCTTCTTGAGCTGCTTGCCCTCCTCGCTCAGGTAGTAGGCGTAATTGTTCAGGACCGGCGCGTAGGACGGATCGAGCTTCAAGGCCTGGTCATAGGCCTTGTAAGCCGATTTCGTATCCCCAAGCAGATGGTGCATGTCCCCGATCTGCGACCAGCAGTTCTTGACGAGCTCCGTGTTCTTGGGCTCCCGCGCGATCAGGTACCGGCAATTCCGGATGACGGCGTCGTAGTCCTTCAGGTAATAGTTCGCCGAGTTCAGGTACTCCATGAAGCCCAGTTCCTGGAAGCGGTCGAAGGCGGCGATGCAGCGGTCCCGCACCTCCGTCCAGCGCTCGGCCATCATCAGGATCTGGATGCAGGAGACCGTCTGGTTCAGGCTTCCGGGATAGAGGTCGGCCGCCTTCTTGAAGCAGTCCACGCCCTTGTCCAGCTGGCCGGTGGCATAGAAATAGCCGCCTGCGGTGGCCAGAGCCGCCGTGTCCGAAGGGTGCCGGTCCACGAGCCGGTCCACCACCTCGTCGAATCCGTCGCGGTGCAGGTTGATGAGTTTCGGGTCCAGGCTGCGGATCAGGTTCCCCACATACATGCCCTTCGCCTCCACGGGGACGTTGCCGTTGTCGATGAACTCGTCCAGCGTCTTGAAATACTCGGGATAACGGCGACCGAGACGGTATACCTCGGACTTGCCCAGGAGGGCGGGGACGTAGTCGCTCTGGGTCCGGAGCGCCTCCTCGTAGCACGCGAGCGAGAGGGAATCCCGGCGCTCGGACAGATAGTAGTCGCCCATCATCGACAGGATGGAGGGAGACGTGTACTGGTCGTTGAAGTCCACGAGGGTCTGGATGGCTTCCTCGTCGCGGTTGAGCTGCCGCAGGATATCGTACCGGGTGCGGGTGGCCTGCTCGCTGGGGCCGGCGGTCTTCTCGATGTCGTCCAGGGTGCGGAGGGCCTTCTCGAATTCCTCTTTCTTGAGATACAGGCCCAGGAGGTCGTACAGGACCTCCGTCTTGTCCGGGAACTCAGCGAGGATGCTTTCGTCCATCTGGATGACCATTTCGTCCTCGCCGGCAGCCTGGTAGAGATCCGCCAGGCGACGCTTGTACCAGTAGTTGTGCGGGTCCAGTTCCACTGCCTTGCGGAAGTGGGAGGCTGCCGCATCGGCATTGCCCAGCATCGCTTCGTCCAAGCCCAGGTAGTACCAGACGGCGTCGTTGTCGGGAGCCGCCTTGGAAAGGGTCTGGAGCAGGGTGCGGGACTGCGCAAAGTTGCGGTTATTATAGAGGGCCACCGCGTCCATCAGCTGGTTCTCCACATTCTGCGCAAAGGCAAGGGAACACAGCAGCGAAAGCAGGCCGGCCAGCAAAATCCTTCTTCTCATGTTCGTTGACTGTCCGTTGTTCATAAGTCGACTTACAAAAATAATACAAATCACGGAAAAAATTGCCAAATTTGTGTTCGCATACTTTTTTCCAGGGCGGATGAAACGTTTGAGCGTCAAATTGCATCTTATTACCTGGACGACAACCGATGACCCCCCTGCGGGCGGCAGTTCCCTGGAACAACTGGTTCCGGCCTGCCGGAGCGGCGACCGGAAGGCGCAGAAGCGCCTGTTCGACGCCCTCGCCCCGAAAATGATGGCACTCTGCCTCCGTTACATCGGAGACCGGCCCACGGCCGAGGACGTGCTCCAGGACGGGTTCATCACGTTGTTTTCCAGGCTCGACAGCTATTCGGGGGCAGGATCCTTCGAAGGCTGGGCCCGACGGATCTTTGTCAATACTGCCCTGATGCATTTGCGGAAGACGGACGCCCTGAAACTCAGTGACGACATCGAAGAAGCGCGAAAGCTCTTCACGGAGGAGGCTACGCCCGTCCAGAAGATGGGATACCGCGAACTGATGACCCTCATCGAACGGCTCCCCGCCGACGCCCGCACCGTCTTCAACATGTACGTGATCGAAGGATATTCCCACAAGGAGATTGCCGAGGCGCTGGGCTTCAACGAAGCCACCTCGCGTTCCAAGCTCCAGCGGGCGCGGATCAGGCTGCAGGAAATGATCAAGGAACAGGAGAAAAAATGAAAGAGAACGAATTTGACATATATGTAAGGAACCTGATGGCCGGGGCGGAGGAATCCGTCTCGCCGGATGTGTGGAAGGGCGTGGAGGCCGGCTTGGACCGGGCCGCCCGGAAGCGTACGGTTCCCGTGTGGCTCTGGCGCGGCGTTGCCGCCGCTGCCGTCGCTGCCGCCGCGGCCGCCTTCGTGCTGCTGCGTCCCGCGCAGAACCTTTCTAACCAACCAACCATACAACAACCCGTCGCCCAGGCGACAGACGCCCCTCTTCCGGCTGTAACCCAGCCGGAAGAGGACGACGTCACCCCCATCCAGAAGCAGGCCGTCCGGCTGCAGGGCCGCGTCGCCCAGGTCCTGGAAGTTCCCGTCGTCCCCGAGACCCCGGAGAATCTTCCCATGGCCGTGGAAGCGCCCAAAACGCCGGCCACCCGCCGGCCGGATACCGCCATCCACCCCGATGCGAACGCACAGGGCAGTTTCGCCTCCGATGACGAGGCCCTCCGGCAGCTCGCTTTCGAGGAGCACAAGACGCACCGCAAAGGGGAACTGTCCATGAGCGTCCTCGGGAACATCCAGTCCAACACCCGCCCCGAGGGACCTACCAACAAGGTCCGCCGGACGTCCGGTTCCTTCCTCGTGCCTGCGCCCATCAAGCCCGGCATCTCCCGCGAAGGCACCGAGTTCAGCTTCGGCCTTCCGTTCTCCGCCGGTATCAGCCTGCGGTATGATTTCAATCCCCGCTGGGGCATCGGCACGGGCGTCGTGTATACGAACCTGAGCCGCTCCTTCCTGGGCGACTACGGCAAGACACTCGAGGACGGGTCCATCTCCATGCTCTACGACACGGACATCACCAACCAGCAGCACTATATCGGCATTCCCGTGAACGTGTTCTTCAACATCGTGAACACCGGGAACTGGAACTTCCACGTCCGCCTGGACGGCATGGGCGAGAAACTGGTGGACAACCACTTCCTCGTCCACGACAGTGCCGGAGACCTCCATCTCCACCAGAAGGCGCAGGGCCTGCAGTTCTCCGCCGGCGTAGGCGTGGGCCTCGAGTTCAAGTTCTCCCCGAACGTGGGCATCTACTTCGATCCCACCATCCGCTACTACTTCGACGGCAACCAGCCGCGCTCCATCCGGACCATCCAGCCGCTCCGCATGGACTTCGAAGCGGGCCTGAGGTTCTCCCTCGGAAGATAAGAAACAGCTAATCTATATACTGAAACAACACCAGTTATCAACAACCGGTGTTGTTTTTCGTTTCGGGGCGCTATCTTGGGCGAAAAAAGGCTATGCGCAACACAATCGGAATCATCGGCCTCGCCCTCCTGACGGCGGCCTGCATCCGGGAGCCCCTGTTTCCCGGCACCCCCAGAAGTTCCCACGAGCCCGGCGGGCGCCGGACGGACTCTACTGCCACGGACGCCCCCCTCGCGGGGGAACATGTCTATCTGACCGCCGTCCGTTTCCCGGACGGATACGCCTGGGATTTGGACACCTGCGCCGTGGAAGGAGCGGTCTGGATCGACCTGTACCGGGACGGCGAGAAGGTACGGAGTATCCCCGCCGGCGCCAGCGTGCACCCGGACATGCATCGATACCTGGGCGGACACCTCTATACGGACTGGTCCACGGACACGGAGACCGTCGTCGCCCGGGAAGGGGCGGAACTGTTCCGGTTCGAGGGACGGGAGGCTATCCGGGGCTTCCTGGTCCGGGAGGACGGGGTCCACACCCTCGGCCAGGACCGGGACGGGAACGGCTTCACCTACCGGATTGACGGACGCATCCTGTACCGGAGCGAGACGGGTGTTATCCTGGGCGGTCCGGACACGCCCGGAGCAACAGGCGGCGCCTTCACGGAATACGGGGAAGATGTCTATTATGTCTGCTGCCTCCCCTCGGAACGGGGCAAGGAATACCATGTGATGCGGAACGCGGAACGCTATCAGTCCTTTCCGATATCGGACGGGACACGGGATGTCCTCGTCGCTGGCGGAAAGGTGTCCCGCGTGCGGTCAAAACCCCGAAGCCTCGTCCTGGAAGTAGACGGAAAAGAAACCCGGCTGGCGCTCGCCGGTGGAGAATACTGCCTCTGGAGCCGGCTCGCGGCCTGGGAAGAGGACGTGATCGCCCTGGTTTGCGCCCAAAGGGTAGGTGGGAAACGGTATTTCTTGCAAACCGCAGGCGGGAAGACGTTCTCCCCGGACTCCGGCGAAGCCGTCTCCGACGTGCTGTCCGACGGGAAACGGATGGGGTGGACCGTGACGGACGGGCGGGGCGACCTTCTCCGCGTCCGCTGGAGCGACGGCGGGGTGACGGAAGGGACGGGCGGCTTCCTCGTTTCCGGCCGCTGTGCCCTGCTCCGGGACGGGCATCTCTTCCTCGCCCTGACCGGCCGCGATGGGACGCCGAACCGACTCCAGGAGGATGGCGTCCATACGGACTTTCCTTTCAACGGTTACTTCACGTCGGTTACTGTGGAATAAATTGCTATCTTTGCGGGTATGATTTCGTACCCGAACGTCAAGCTGAACCTGGGCCTCCATGTCCTCCGCCGCCGCGAAGACGGCTACCATGACCTGGACACCCTCTTTGTCCCCTACACCGGTCTCCACGACACGTTGGAAATCATTACCGGCGATGACTTCAGCCGCACGTCGGCCCATCTCCAGGAGACGTACACCGGGGCGCAGCTCGCCCAGGGCATCACGCCGGACGGGAAACTGATGATCACCCTCGCCCGGAAAGAAGGCGTGGACTGGGACCCCCTGAAGGACCTGACGGTGCGTGCGTACGGCCTGCTGGCGGAGCAGTACAAGCTGCCGCCGATGAAGATCTACCTTGAGAAGACCTCGCCCGTGGGCGCCGGCCTCGGCGGGGGCAGCGCCGACGCGGCCTTCGCCCTCCGGATGATCGCTGAACTTGCCGGCCTGGCGCTTTCCGACGCGGAGCTCGCCGCGCTCGCCGCCCGCCTCGGCAGCGACTGCGCCTTCTTCATCTACAACCGGCCCATGCTCGGCTCCGGCCGCGGGGAAATCCTGGAACCCTTCGATATCGACCTTTCCGGCTACCGGGTGGAAGTGACCGTCCCGGAGGACATTGCCGTGTCCACGGCCGACGCCTACCGCGGCATCGTCCCACAGGAACGCGAGGAGCCGCTTCGTGAAATCCTGGCCCGTCCCGTCGAAGAATGGAAGGATGTCCTGGTGAATGACTTCGAGACCACTGTCTTCGCAAAATACCCCCGCCTCGCGGAAATCAAGCAGTCCCTCTACGATGCCGGCGCCGTCTATGCCGCCATGTCCGGAAGCGGGTCGGCCTTCTACGCGCTCTATTTGAGATAACTCCGTTCAGATTCGAATGATTTGTGACCCCACCCGGGTCGCTTTTTGTTTGTCTTGTTTTTTAAGCATTTTAATAACTGAGGGGGGGGGTAAATATTTTAACTAACGGCTCTTTGTTTATGTAAAAATTTGTGTATCTTTGTGTTTTAGCACCTATGGAAGAACCGGGCCCGGACAAGGCCCTTAAACTGAATATTTTTTTTGTTTAACCTAAAACGTGTGAAGATGAAAAGATTCCTTCTTTTCCTGACCAGCATCCTGGTCCTTGCAAGTACCGCATTCGCACAGGTATCCTCCGTACGGGGAACCGTCCGTGATGAGAACGGAGATCCCCTTCCCGGCGTTTCCATTCTCGTAAAGGGAACCCGGGTCGGAACTGTGACCGATATCGACGGTACCTTTAATCTCCGCGGCATTCCCGCGAACGCTCAGACGCTTGTCATCTCCTTCATCGGGATGGAGACCGTCGAGGTTCCGGTGCAGCCGACCGTGAATGTCGTCATGTACGCCGACAGCGAAGCGCTGGAAGAGGCCGTCGTGACCATCGCGTACGGTGCCGCCAAGCGGTCATCCCTCACGGGTGCCATCTCATCCGTGAGTTCGGATAAGATTGCCAACCGTCCCACCTCCTCCGTCACCAGCGCCCTCGAAGGCACGGTAACCGGTGTCCAGGTGAACAGCACCTATGGCAATCCGGGTTCCAGCCCGTCCATCATGATCCGTGGTAACGGTACCGTGAACGGTTCCTCCAGCCCGCTGTATGTGATCGACGGTGTTCCGTTCGGCGGCAGTATCGCCGACCTGAACCCGACCGATATCGAGTCGATGACCGTCCTGAAGGATGCCGCTTCCGCCGCCCTGTACGGTAACCGCGCTTCCAACGGTGTTATCCTCATCACCACCAAGAAGGGTTCCCAGGGCCGCACATCCGTACAGGCCAGCGCCTCCGCCGGTGTGTATGAGAGAGGTATCCCCGAGTACGAACTCGCCGACCCGTATGAATTCATGGAGATCTCCTGGCGCGGTTTCAAGAACGACCGTCAGTATTATTACGGTGACGATGCTGCGGCCGCAGCGAGCTATGCCGACCAGAATCTTATCGCCGAGCGCCTCTATCTGAACATCTTCGACAAGCCCGCGACCAGCCTTTTCAAGGAAGGCAAAGTCATGTCCGGAGCCAACATCCTCAAAGGATATCAGGACGATATCAACTGGTTCGACCAGACCATCCGCCGGGGCGTACGCCAGGAATACAATGTTTCCGCCAGCGGTGCCACCAACAACAGCGACTACTACATGTCCGTGGGTTATCTGGATGAGAACGGTTACCTGAGGACTTCCACCTTCGACCGTCTTTCCGGCCGCGCTTCCGTGAACATCAAGCCCACCTCCTATCTGAAGTTCGGACTGAACGTGAACGCAACCCACCAGAACTTCAACAACACTTCCACGGGCTCCAGCTCCTACGTGAATCCGTTCATGTACTGCCGCAACATCGCTCCGATCTATCCGGTGCACCTGCACGACATCAACACCGGTGAATACATCCTGGACAGCGACGGCAACAAGCAGTATGACCCGGGTTCCTACATCGACGCCAACGGCCAGGTGGTCCCCACCCGTAACCAATATGCCGACCGTCACGTCATCTGGGAGAACGAGCTCAATCAGGACAAGAGCGTCCGCAATACGATGAATGCCATCGCCACCGCGGAAATCTACTTCCTGAGGGACTTCACCTTAACCATCAACGGCAACCTTGGCACCCGCACGGACATCGAGCAGACTTACAACTCCGCGGTCATCGGTGACGGTAAGGGCAACAACGGCCGCGGCAGCCGCAACGAATACAATTACAAGAACTGGACGTTCCAGCAGCAGCTTCGCTGGAGCCATCAGTTCGGCGACCACAGCGTGAACGCCCTCGTCGGCCACGAGAACTATGCCTACTACTATGACTATCTCTACGGCTACAAGACCAACGAGGTGTTCCCGAACGTGAATCACCTGCGTAACTTCACGGAAATCACCAACCTCTACAACTACGGCAGCAACTACCGTACGGAGAGTTACCTCTCCCGGGTCCGTTACAACTATATGGACAAGTACAACGTGGAAGCTTCCTTCCGTCGTGACGGTTCCTCCCGCTTCCACAAGGACGCCCGCTGGGGTAACTTCTGGTCCATCGGCGCCAACTGGATGGTCTCCAAGGAGCCCTTCATGGCGAACGTGACCTGGGTGAACAGCCTCAAGCTCCGCGCTGACTTCGGTCAGGTCGG
>JAEEGI010016915.1_pt1 | contig 15021 bp, 22 predicted proteins | sample 8958751 | NCBI WGS metagenome assembly JAEEGI01 (sample SAMN16246545, study PRJNA631951) | gut metagenome | biome: gut microbiome; feature: rumen; material: KS-attached | host: Bos | place: Iran: Karaj | collected 2018-10
GGAAGAGCTGGCCGAGCTGTTTGTGGGCAAAAGCGGTATTTTCGACCACAACTGGTCGGCACAGGCGCAGACGGCGCGTATCTATCGCACGGAGCTGGTGGAGGAGGAGCGCGTGACCGCGGCGGGGGACCGCTATTGCTATGTCAAGGGCTATGCCTACATGCTGCGCAATGAGAAGAACGAAGCGCTGATCGAGGAGATCGAGGGCGGCATCAAAAAAGAGGTCAGCGTGGGGTGCAGCGTGAAAAAGAGCATCTGCTCGGTGTGCGGCAGGGAGATCGCACTGTGCGAGCACGAGCGGGGACAGCGATACGGAGACGCGCTGTGCTATGCGGAGCTGATGGAAGCGGCGGACGCCTATGAATGGAGTTTCGTGGCCGTACCGGCGCAGCGACAGGCAGGCGTGATCAAGCGCTTTGGTCAGGGTGAGAGCGGAACGCTGCGGGAGCTCATCAAGCGTCACGGCACGCAGGCGCAGGCACGCGAGATCGAGCAACTCGAGCACCTGAGTGCGCTGGGCAAGAGCTATCTGCGCGAGCTGCGCCGCGAGGTGGTGCGGCTGATGCTGACGGCGGAGGAGAGCCTGGACGGCACGCTGGTGCAGACCATGGCGGATAAGCTGGATGAGCCGGAGCTGCGGGAGCTGAAAAAGGTCTATGAGGCGAAGGCGGCAAAGAAACTGGGCCTTTTGCCGCAGCTGAAGGCGGCGCAGAGAAGCGTGCAGAGCGAGGATGAGAGCGATTTTCGCGTGTAAATCCCGGACGGCGGGAGCCGCCGGTAAAAAATAACAGGAGGAATGAAATGGGCTTTTCTTATCAGGGGATCGGTGAATGGTGCGCGAGCTTCGGCTGCGGCGAAGCAGCGGAAGGCACCGTGGTGAAGATGGACGGCAGCCACGCGGTGAAGGCATGCAGCACGGGCGACGCTTTTATCGGCGTGGTGCGTGCGACCGGCCACGACGGCATGGCCTGCAGCGTGCAGCTGGGCGGTATGGCGCAGGTGCCGTTTACCGGTGAAGCGCCGACGGCGGGCTACGTCAAGCTGGCGGCAAACGGCAGCGGCGGCGTGAGCGTGAACAACGCGGGGATGAGCTATCTGGTCGTCGAGACGGACGCGGAGAACCAGGTGCTGACGATCAAGCTTTAAGGAGGAGAGACAATGGCATATCAGTTTGAAAACGTAAAGCTGGAAAAGGGCATGTACGGCCAGAGCGGCAAGAGCTTTACCAAGGTACTGGAGGCGCTGGACCCCAGCGAGGCCTATCGCGGCACTGCGCTGGAGGGCCTGGACGCCTTCCAGCGCCAGCTTAAGCGCTTTGACATCCACGTCAAGGGCGCGGGCAGCGACATGGTGGAGAAGTTTTTCCACACGAGCGAATCGAGCGTACTGTTCCCGGAGTTCGTCTCGCGCGTGGTGCGACAGGGCATGGAGAGCGACATCCTGCCGGAAATCACCGCAACGGTGACAAACTTTGACGGGATGGACTACCGCTCGATCGCATCGGTCCCCACGGACGACGACAAGGAGCTCAAACGTGTGGAGGAGGGCGCGGCGATTCCCACCACGAGCATCCGCACGCAGGAGAACCTGGTGCGCCTGCACAAGCGCGGGCGCATGCTGGTGGCATCTTATGAGGCGATCCGCTTCCAGAGACTGGACCTGTTTTCCGTTACGCTGCGCCAGATCGGCGCGTATATCGCGCGCATGCATCTGCAGGATGCGGTCGAGGTGCTGCGCAATGGCGACGGCAACAACAATGCCGCCCCCGTCTATCGCGTGGGCGATTCGACCATCGGGGGCACGGCCGGCACGCTGAGCTATGACGAGCTGGTGAACTTCTGGGCACAGTTTGACCCCTACACAATGAACACGATGCTGGTGAGCAACGACGTGATGCTGCAGATGCTCAAAATGCCGGAGTTCCAGAACCCGCTGACGGGCCTGAACTTCCAGGGCACCGGCACACTGTCCACGCCCATGGGCGCGAAGCTGCTGCGCACCAGCGTGATGCCGAACGGTATGATGATCGGTCTGGACAAGAACTATGCCCTCGAGCGCATCTGCGGCAGCGAGGTGGCAGTGGAATATGACAAGCTGATCGACCGCCAGCTTGAGCGCGCAGCGATCACGAGCATTTCCGGCTTTGCCAAGCCCTATCAGGACGCGTCTAAGGTGCTGACGATCTGAGCGGGAGGCGGCGATGGCGACAAGGGATGAGATGAGGACGGAGATCTTTACGATCGCCAGCGCGATCACAGCAAGCACGGAAGGGGAACGGGAACTGCTGGGCAAACTGTGCGCGGCGGCGGAGGAAGAAATCGCGCGCCAGCTCCGTCCGGGCGTGACGGCACAGGACTGTGCGGGAAGTTACGTGTGCGCAGCGGCATGGATGGCAGCGGGCGCGCTGGAGCTTACCCGGGGCGGTGAGGACATTGCCTCGCTGCGCGCAGGGGATCTGACGATCCGAAAGCAGACGGCGAAGGAACGGCAGGCGCGCAGCAGGCAGCTGTGTCAGCAGGCGTGGAGAATGCTTTCGCCCTACGTGAAGGACGGCACATTCTACTTTCGTGGGGTGAACGGATGAGAGAGCTGGTGGAGCAGGCCTTTGCACGCTATGCCATGGAGGTGACGGTGGAGCACCGCGGCGAGAAAAAGCGCGCGAAGGCGTTTGTCCAGAGCGTGCGGCGGGAGAACGGAAGCGAGCCGTTCACCGTGACGCCGATGGGCGCGGTGGAGCAACGCGTATGGCGCTATCTTGGCGCAGCGGGAGTGCCCGTGGAGATGGGGGACCGGGTCTGCTGCGACGGGATGCGTTATATCGTGCGCAATGCCATGCCCGTATATGCCGGAAGCGAGATCGTCTATTACTGGGCGATGCTGCATCCGGAGGAGGAGATGTGCACGCGGCACAAGGGAGAGAACGGAGACGACGATGACGGAAACGGGACAGGTGAAATCGGCGGTGGTTGAGCGGCTGGAGGCCGCAGGACTGACGGCGATGAGCGCCTTTGAAGAGGAGCGGATGAGGCGGCACGCCTCCAGCGCAGTGGTCGTGGGCGTGCGGCAGATGCGCATCGAGCAGATGGGCCTGATCGACTATCTGGGCGAGATCTGTGAGGCGGACGGATCGCACACGGAGGTCTATGGCAGAGAAATGAAGCTGCAGCTGTCCGTGGACGTGTATACGCCGAGAGAACTGGGCGCCGGCGAGAGCGAGCGGACGGCGGAAGCGGCGGCGCAGGCACTGATGGCGGCGCTGCCGGGCGGGCTGCAGATCGAGGAGCTGAGCTGGGGGGAGACGGCCTGGGACAAGAAGTGCGGGATGTTCCTGCTGCCGGGTACGGCGCACTGCGCCGCGCAGTTTACAGCACGGGCGGAGGAGGACTCCGCCGTGCTGAGAGATTTTATTTTGAGAGGTGTGATCAGAGCATGAATGTGACGATCCATGAGCGCCCGGGCGTGTATTCCTCTTACGACGCGCTGAGCGTGGTCCGGGGCGGCAAAGTGGGCAAGACGGTGGGCGTGGCGGCGATCGCCACGGCGGGTACGCCGAATGAGGCGGTGCTTTTAAGCTCGTTCCGCGAGGGGCTGGAGGCATTCCGCGCGGACGGAGAGACGGCGGGCATGGAGGCGCTGCTGCGCGCGCTGTATGAAAACGGGGCGACGGCAGTGCAGGCTGTGCGCGTGGACACGACCGGGGAAAGTGCGGACTATGCATCCGCGTTTGCGGCGCTGGGTGAGCTGGACGGTGTGGACGTGATCGTGTGCGACAGCACGGATCTGGCCGTGCAGCAGATGCTGAAAGAGAGCGTGGAGCGTGCGGGAGCGCTTCAGCGCGAGCGAATCGCCGTGGTGGGCGCGAGCGGTGCAAGAGCGAGCGAGCTGATCGAGCACGCGGCGCAGCTCAACAGCGAGCGTGTGGTGCTCTCCGCGACCAACGTGCCGGATGAGGACGGCCGTGGCGCGATTTTGGCTGCGGCGGCCGTTGCGGCGGCGGTCGCGGCGAACGACGATCCCTCCGTGCCGATCAACGGAACGGCACTGCAGGGCCTGAGCGGACTGACCGGACGATTTACCGACACGGAGATCGACCTGCTGGTGCGCGGAGGCGTGACGCCGGTGGAGGCCGTGGGCGGTACGGTTTCCCCGGTGCGCGCGGTGACGACGCGCACAACGACGGGCGGCGAGAGCGACAGCACCTGGCGCGAGCTGACGACGATCCTGGTGGTGGACGACGTGATCCCGACGATCCGCAGCGCGCTGAGAACGCGCTTTGCGCGCAGTAAAAACACGGCGCAGAGCCGCGGCGCGATCCGATCGCAGGTGATCCTTGAGCTGGAGGACAAGCTGGCCAATGAGCGCATCGACAGCTACGGCGAGGTAAAGGTGAGCGCAGTGGAGAGCGACCCGACGGTGTGCCTGGTGGAGTTCAGCTTCGCCGTGGCGCATGGCCTGACGCGCATTTATCTAACGGCGCACATCACGGTTTGAGGAGGAAGACGATGGCAAACATGACGTTTCCGATGAGCAGCGACATCTATCTGGAGGTCAACGGCAAAAAGGTGGCGGTGGTGCAGAGCTATACGGTGCTGGCGACGCGTACGAGCCGCGAGATCGAGGCCTTCGGTGAAAACGAGCCGGTGGCGACGATCGCGGGACAGCGCAAGTACAAGCTGGAGCTCAGCCGCCTGTACGCCACCGACGAGGCGATCAGCGACGGGATCGGCTTCTACGACCTGACGGATTTTTCGCTGGTGATCTGCAAGCCGGGCAAGCGCATCCTCTACAGCGGGTGCCGCTGGAGCAGCATTGAGGAGATCGGTAAGCTCGGCGAGCCGGTGGCAGAGCACGTGACGCTGGTGGCGCGCAAGCGCATGGAGATTCCGGCGTGACGGACAAGACCGACACGGAATTTGAGATGCGGGTGCTGTCGGCGTGGGAGCTGCTGCGGCTGCGGAACGAGGCGCGGGAGCGCGAGTGCGCCGACGAGGACGAGCGGGCGATCTATGCCAACAGCGCGCTGCTGGCCGAAAGCCTGCGGCGCGGCGGCAAGCCAATTTTCAATGGTGCAGAGGCGGTGCTGCGAACGCTGGGAGCCGGGGAGATCAACTGCCTGGTGGAGCAGTATGTGCAGCTGGAGGAAAAGCGGAGCTTTGCGTTTGCAGCAGGGGAGAATGCGGCTTTTGACGAATCGCGCTTTGCGCGGATGAAGGAGGGGGAGCGGACATCGACTACATAGAGCAGGTGATGGAGCGCTCCACAGCACTGTTTCGCGCATGGCAGGCGAAGCTGGCGGGGCCGGAGACCTCTTTTCGCACAGAGCGCGAAAGCGCGGACAGTGACGGAGCGGTGGCGGGAAGGCAGTACCGCCATGAGCAGGAGCGAATCGATGCAGTTTCCGCGCAGGGCGGGGCGGAAGAAGCCGCGCCAGAGCTGATACAGCAGGAGATGCCGGAGACGGAGCAGGTGCGCCGGAGGATGCGCGATGCGTTGGCAGACGGTCTGACGGGGAACAGACTGCCTGCCGCGCAAGGCGCGCAGGGCGTGGCGGGCGTGTATGAGGGACGGCCGGCCCTGGCAGGCGGCATGGCGCAGGTGCTGGTGAGCGGATGGCAGCAGGACGACGCGGCCAATGGCTCGGCTGCGATGGCACGACAGATGCAGGAGGCACAGGAGAGACAGAGCCTGCTTGCCATGTCCGACCGCTTTGAACGCGACGCCAGACGCTATGACGGCGGATTTTTGCTGTATTGAAGAGGTTTACATAATAATACAAAATCAGCTCCGTCCGGTGTGAACGGAGCCGAAAAGACGGACAGGACGACAAGGAGGCTGGGCGGATGGAACTGACGCCGATGCGATACAAAAACTACGTTTGGCCGCACAATCCCGAGACCTATACGATCTCGTTTGCGCGCAAGGTGGTGGCGCAGAAGGTGCCTTACGGGCGCTACGGCATGCAGGATCTGGGATTGAGCTACCGCATGATGGAGGGCGAGGGTGAATTCGCAGGCGAGGGCGCGTATGACGAGTTCAAAAAGCTGGCCACCGTGTTCTATGAGGGCGGAGCGGGCGTGCTGGTGCATCCGGTGTGGATGACGACGAAGGCCTATTTTGTGTCGCTGGAGCTGACGCAGGAGCCGCTGAAGGACTATGTTCGCTATCGCTTTGCCTTCTGGGAGGAGTGCGAGCAGGACAATCGTCTGCTCAGCGCGCAGGAGGCGGCAAAAAGCACAGCGGTACAGATAAAGCAAAAGAGCTGTATTGTCGCACGCGGGGATACGCTCTGGGCAATCGCAAGACGGTACGGTGTGACGCTGGGTGAGCTGCTGCGCGCCAATCCGCAGATCAAAAACCCAAATTACATTCGCGCAGGAGAGCAGGTGACGCTGCCGTGACGGGATGGATCGAGACCTGCGGCGGCAAGCGCTTCGCGCTGCCGGTGCTGTACCGGTGGGAGCTGTGCTACACCGGCGGCGTGCCGTGTGACAGCTTTTCCCTGCGCTGTGCCTATGACAGCGAGATGGCGGACATTTTGCGGAGTGCGGTGCGCTTTGTCGCGACGGAAAACGGACAGACGGCGTTTTGCGGCGTGATCGACGAGTACAGCGCGGTGTGCGACGAGAAGGGACAGTGGCTGGAGATGAGCGGGCGAGGACTGGCCGCTCTTCTGCTGGACAACGAGGCGGAGGCGCTGAACTATCAGCGCGCGACGATGGAGGAGATCCTGCGCAACCATGTGCAGCCCTACGGCATCCGGTGCGGACAGCGGGACGAGCTGGTGGGAGCGGACTACCGCGTGGAGAGCGGAAGCAGCGAGTGGAAGGCGCTGAGCAGCTTTACGCACTACTACGGCGGCTTTTGGCCGTACTTTACCCGCTCAGGAGAACTGGTGGTTCAAAAAGAACGCACACGGCGCACGCTGGTGCTGGACGGAAAGACGCCGGTGACGGCGCTGAAATACCGCGACAGGCGCTACGGCGTGGTGTCGGAGGTCGTGATGGTGAACCGTAAGACGCGCGCGCGGACCGAGGTACGCAACGAGGCGTTTTTGCGCCGCGGCGGGCGGTGCCGCCGGATCTGCTATCTGCCGGCGAATACCTCATACCGCCGCGTGCGCTATACGGGGGATTACCAGATCGAGCGCTCGCGGGAGGGCAGTGAGGAGCTGACGGCGACGATCCTGGGCGCCTTTGACGCGGACGCGGGCGATCTGATGCAGGTGAAGGCGAGCGCGCTGGGCGTGACGGGACTGTTTTGCGTGACGGAAGTCGTGCGGCGCTTCGGTGCGGACGGCGAGACGACTACACTGACGATGCAGAGGGAGTAAGAGAGATGTGGCTATCAAAAAAGCTGGCGGCGCAGCGCAGAGAAGAAATGCCGTCGGCGGAGACGGGAACGGTGACGATCGACGAATCGGGCGCAGCAGTCTATGCGCGCGGTGAAGTGCGCGGGAGCACGGTCCTCTCGCCGGGAGGCTTTGCCTGGCGGCCGAAGAGCGGTGAGCAGGCGCTGGTGCTCAAAGGAGAGGCATCGGAGGAGAAGGATTACATCCTGGGCGTGGAGAGCGAGGAGACGGTCGAGCCGGGCGAGGTGTGTCTCTACTCCTCCGGCGGGGCACGGATCCTGCTGACCAACGACGGGCGGATCATGCTCTTCGGCGCGATATTCATCAACGGCATGCCGCTGCTCGGATAGGAGACGGGGATGGAACTGAGGATCAGAGACGGAGATTATGTGCGCGACGGGATCGGCGGACTGGAGCGCGTGCGCGGCGAAGAGGAGCTGGTGCAGCGCGTGAGGTACCGACTGTGCGCGCGGCGCGGGGCGTTCCCCTTTGCGCCGACGCTGGGCAGCAATCTTCACCTGCTTTGGCGCGAAAAGCCCAGCGCGCGGCTGGCCGCGGCGCGGCTGTATGTGGCTGAAGCGCTGGCTGAAGAGCGGGAGATCCGCGTGACAGACGTGTCGCTGCGGCAGGAGGGCGACGTGCTGTACCTGCACGTGGGGCTTGCCTATGAGGACCGAAGCGCGGACGTGGCGCTGCGGCTGGAAGGAGAATGACAATGGAAGAGATCACGGCAATTTATCAGCGCATGCGTGAGACTTTTGCCCGACGCGCTGGCTTTGAGCCAAGCGAGAGCTGCGACGCGATGGTGCGCCTGTACGCGCTGAGCGCGCAGCTGCAGGCACTGCTCACGCAGGCAGACTGGGTGCTGGAGCAGAGCTTTCCGCAGACGGCAAAGGGAGCGTATCTGGACTATCACGCGCAGACGCGCGCACTGGAGCGGCGAAACGCCACCTGCGCCGCCGGGACGCTGCGCTTTTTCGCGGGAGCCAACGCGCCGGCGGATTATGAGATCCCGGTAAACACGGTGTGCATGAACGAGGCAGGCAGCCGGTTTGCTACGATCTCTCCCGCCGTGCTGCGCGCGGGAGAACCCTATGTCGACGTGCCGGCAAGGGCGATGGAGCCCGGCGAGGCGGGCAATGCCATTGCCGGCGCGGTTACGGTGATTTCGGCGCTGCCGACGGGGATCGTGGCCTGCACCAATCCGGAGGCGTTTTCCGGCGGAAACGACGCCGAGACGGACGAGGCCCTGCGCGAGCGCATCCTGGAGAGTTACCGCCGTATGCCCAACGGGGCGAACGCGGCGTTTTACGAGCAGACCGCCATGAGCTTTGACGAGGTGGCAGCGGCAAAAGCCGTGGGTCGCGCGCGGGGGATCGGCACTGTGGACGTCTATATTGCCGCGCAGGGCGGTGCGCCGACGCAGGAGCTGTGTCAGCGGGTGGCGGCCGTGCTGGAGGAAAAGCGTGAGATCGCGGTGGACGTGCGGGTGCTCGCGCCGACGATGCGCGAGGTGGACGTGGCTGCGGAGATCACGGTGAAGCCGGGTTATGTGTTCAGCGAGGTGTGTGAGCGCGCGGAAGCAGTGCTGCGCGCGCAGTTCACCGGCATGGCGCTGGGGAAAAACGTACTGACTGCGCACTTGAGTGCGCTGATTTTCGGCGTGGAGGGCGTGGCGAACTGCCACCTGCTGACGCCGTCGGACGACGTGGCAATCGGGCCGACGGAGCTGCCCGTGCTGCACACGCTTACGTGGAGCGAGATCGAAGACTGAGCGAAGGGAGAAGCAGATGGGCTATTTTGAATATCTGTGTGCCCTGCTGGAGCCGCTGCGGATCTACGCGCTCGATGAGGCGAACAACAACACCGCTGAGCTGGCTGCGGCGGGACAGGAGCTGGACCGGGCGGCGCAGCAGCTGGACTACGCCGAGCACGAGAGCGTGTTGGAGACGGCGGAGGGCGAGGGTATCGCCAGGCGCGAGCAGCTGTTTGCGCGCTGCCCGGTGAACGCCTCGCTGCCGCTGCGCAGACGCGCGATCGCCGCACTGATGCAGATCGGCGGTGACGACTTTACCCTCGCTGCGATCAACCGCGCGGTGAACGGCTGCGGCATCCGCGCACTGGTCGCCGAGACGGACGAGCGAGGCGTGGTGCGGGTGAGCTTTCCGGATACGGTGGGCGTACCGGCGGGATTTGCGCAGATCCGGGAGATCATTCTGGACATCATCCCCTGTCATTTGCTGGCGAGGTTCTGGTTTTACTTCCTCACCTGGGCACGCTGCGAGGAACTGGGCTACACCTGGGCGCAGATCGAGCAGGCGGGCCACAGCTGGGCGAGCTTCCAGGAGGCGGTGGACGGATGAATGAGCAGGAGTTTTCCGTAAAGCTGACAGAAACGGAATCACGCGCAAAGGCAAACACGAAGCGCATCGAACGGCTGGAGCGGCGACAGGACGATCTGAACCAGCTGGTGACGGCGGTGGAGGTGCTGGCAGCGCGGGAGCAGAGCGTGGAGCGGGACGTAAAGGAGATCAAATCCGACGTCAAGATGATCACGGAAAAACCGGGAAAACGCTGGGACGCGATGATCGAGCGCGCACTGTTCGCGCTGATCGGCGCGGCAGTGTCCTATCTTGCGGCAGGGGGCGGCGTATGAGAGGGAGCGGACGGTTTTCCAAGCGACTGCTGCTGCTCGAGAGCGCGATCGTTCTCTATACGACTGCGGAGGGCTTTTCGCTGGCGCGGCTGGCGGTGAGCGCGAACTTCGCCGGAACGCTTCCGTGGATCGCGACAATGGTGACAGCGGCATGGAGTGCCTACGGTGTGTCAGCCGCTTTTTATTACAGCAAGGCAAGGGCGGAGAACACCGCGGGCGGTGTGGTGTACGAAACGGCGCTGCACGGCGCCGACATCTGAGGAGGAAAGACGATGCTGATAAAGAGACTGGGCAATCTGCTGACGGTCAAGAGCCTGGTGACGATCATGCTGACGATCACGTTTTGCGTGCTGACCGTGGAGACCAAGGTGACGCAGGAGTTCAACACGGTGTATCTGATGGTGATCGCGTTTTACTTCGGCACGCAAAACGCAAAGGCGGAACTGCCGGAACATGATCAACAGCAGGGACATTGACGCGCTGCGGCCGGATGTGGCGGAAAACTGCCGTATCCTGCTGCAGCGCGCGGCGGAACGGGGCCTTGACGTGCTGGTGACGCAGACAGTGCGCGACGGGGAGTACCAGGCGGCGCTTTATGCGCAGGGGAGGACACAGCCGGGCAGCATTGTCACCAATGCCAGCAGGCCGTCATTCCACGACGTAGCGGCGGGGCTTGCTTTCGACGTGTGCAAAAACGCGCCGGGGCACGCCTATGACGACGCGGATTTTTTTGCGCAGGTCGGCGCGCTTGGCAGGCAGATGGGCTTTACCTGGGGCGGCGACTGGCAGCGCTTTCCCGACCGGCCGCATTTTCAGTGGGATGGGCGCGGCGTTTACAGCGCGGCGATGGTGCGCGCAGGGAACTACCCGCCGCGGATGCCGCGCTGTGAGGAGGCGGAGAAGGTGACACAGGAACAGTTTGATGCAATGATGGAGGCCTATCTGAACAAGCTGCGCAGCAGGCCGCCCGCCGCATGGAGCGGTGAGGCGCGCGCCTGGGCGGAACGGATCGGCCTGATCCGGGGAGACGAGACAGGGAACAAGCAGTACGCTGCGTTCCTCACGCGGGAGCAGATGGTCGTTCTGCTCAGGCGGCTGTGCGAGCATATCGGGCACGGAACATGAAGAAAGGGTGCAAAGCTGAATGCTTTGCACCCTTTTTGCATTTTGCCATGTTTAATCCTGCACCATATGGACGTTTAGATGATCGAAGGTCATGGCCACGCCGTTGGCTTCAAAGGTATCGCGAACCGTCTCAAGCATGCCGAAATAGACCGTCCAGTAGTCCGCGGACTTGACCCACATGCGCGCCGTATAGGCGATGGAACTGCTGGCATATTCTGTGAGATAGATCTCCGGCGCGGGGGAGGAGAGGATCTGCGGAAAGCGGTCCATCGCCTGCCGGATGGCAGTTTTTACCTGCTGCGTGGAGGCAGAGTAGTCCGCGTTGAACACCAGGTCCACCCGCCGGCGGCCGAGGCGGTTGTAGTTGACGATTTTGGTCGCAGCGATCTGGCTGTTGGGAATCTGGATCTCCTTGTTGTCGATGGTGACAAGGCGGGAGTAGAACAGGCCGATCGACTCCACCGTGCCCTCCAACCCGTCCACGGCGACGTATTCCCCGAGGACAAATGGCTTGGATACGAGCAGCATCAGCCCGCCGGCGGCATTGGAGAGCGTGTTTTGCAGGGCAAGCGAGACAGCAAGGCCGGCCACGCTGAACAGCGCGATCAGGGAGGTGACCTCCACGCCAAGGGAGCCGAGCACGATCAGCGCGAGCAGGATGCCGAGGATCGTCTTGGCTGCAATATGGGCCTGCGGCGCGAGGGTGGAGAAGGATTTGGAGTGCTTGAGCGTGCGGTCGAGCAGCGAGAGCAGCAGCCGGATCACGAGCAGACCGACGAGCAGGATCGCTGCGCCGCGGAGCACGACGCTGAGCGTCAGCGCGCCGAGATCCAGCTCGGCATCGGGGAAAAGCGTACTGATATCCATGTGTGCCTCCTTCTAAGCAAAGAATGATAAACCGCTCTGATTGTAGCAGGCTTGCGTCCGGAAAGCAACTGCATAATTCTGCAGGAAAACTTGCAAAATGGAGGCGGGAAGAGCGGTACGGCAGAAGGGAGAGGAAGAAAATATACACGAATACGACAAAAAAACAGAGAAAATTTTGGTCAGTTTTTTTGTGGATTTCTGCGCTTTTTCCATTGATTTAATAAGATGCTTCAACTATAATCTACAATGAAGCCTGTATGAGCATCTTTTCTTGGAATTTTGAAAGGATTCATGCAAGGATGCCCCAGGCACAACAATTGCTAACCAAAATTAGGGAGGTTTTGATCTTGAGTAAAGTAATGACACTGCATGATGCCGTTGCAAAGTATGTCGAAAACGGCGATGTACTTGCCACCGGCGGCTTCACCACCAACCGTAAGCCCTATGCGGCGGTCGCTGAGATCCTGCGCCAGGGTCAGAAGGACTTCATCGTCTATGCCGGCCCCGGCGGCGGCGAGGTCGATATGCTGATCGGCGAGGGCCGCGTGGCGGCGTACATCAACTGCTACACCGCAAACTCCGGTTACACCAACGTTTCCCGCCGCTTCCGCGCATGGATCGAGCAGGGCAAGCTCACCTATGAGGACTATTCTCAGGACGTGCTGATGCTGATGCTGCACGCGTCTTCCCTCGGCCTTCCGTTCCTGCCGGTGCGCCTGATGCAGGGCAGCGGCCTGATGAATTTCTGGGGCATCAGCGAGGAAAAGCGCAAGAGCATGCCCAAGCTGGAAAACCTCAAGTGCGCTGAGATCGAGAACCCCATGGTCCCCGGCCAGAAGGTCGTCGCCGTTCCCGTTCCCAGAATCGACACCGCGCTCATCCATGTCCAGCAGGCCAGCCCGGACGGCACCTGCATCATCAACGGTGATGAGTTCCACGACATCGACATTGCTGTTGCCGCGCGCAAGACCATCGTCACCTGCGAGGAGATCGTCTCCAACGAGTACATCCGCCGCGATCCCACCAAGACCCGCATCTTCGGTGAGTGTGTGCAGGCTGTCGTGAAGGCTCCTTACGGCGCATGGCCCTCCCAGTGCTACGACTATTATGATGACGACGACGCCGCGCTCAAGGAGTACGACAAGGCTTCCAAGTATCAGGATACCGCCGACGCCGTGGCGCAGCTGAAGAAGGCCGCCGCCAAGGCACAGAAGGCACTCGACGCCAAGCCCGGCGACGAGAAGCTGACCGAAGCGCTGGAGAAGGCCAACAAGGCCGCGGCCGACGCCGAGAGCGGCGTGAAGGTTCCCGAAACCTTCGAGGATTATCTGAATAAGTGGATCTACGGCTGCAAGGATCAGGCTGAACTGCTTGACAAGATCGGCGGCAGCCGCCTGATGCGCCTGAAGAACGAGCCGCACCTCGGCTATTCCACGACGCACTAAGAAGGGAGGAGCATTATAATGTCTGATTACACGAAATATACCAAGCAGGAAATGCAGGCTTATGCCATCGCCAAAAACACCAAGGAAAACCAGATCGTTATCGTCGGCACCGGCCTGCCGCTGATCGGCGCCTCTCTTGCCAAGCGCGCGGTCTGCCCGAGCTGCCACCCCATCGTTGAGTCCGGCCTGATGGACTGCGACCCCGTTGAGGTCCCCCGCTCCGTCGGCGACAACCGCTTCATGGCGCACTGCGCCGTGCAGTGGCCCAACATCCGCTTCGTCGGCTTTGAGGCCAACGAGTGGCTGCACGACGAGGATCGTCTGGTCGCCTTCATCGGCGGCGCGCAGATCGACCCCTACGGCAACGTGAACTCCACCTGCATCTTCGGCAAGGGCGATTACCTCAAGCCCACCACGCGTTTCACCGGCTCCGGCGGCGCGAACGGCATCGCCACCTACTGCAATACCATCATCATGATGCAGCACCAGAAGCGCCGCTTCATGGATCACGTCGACTACATCACCTCCTGCGGCTGGATGGACGGCCCTGGCGGCCGTGAGCGCGCCGGCCTTCCCGGCAACCGCGGCCCGCAGATGGTCGTCACCGACCTGGGCATCATGAAGTTCGACGAGCAGACCAAGCGGATGTACCTCGCCTATTACTATCCGTTCTCCTCTCCCGAGATGGTGCAGGAGAACACCGGCTTCGAGATCGACGTGTCCCGCGCTGAGCTGATGGAAGGCCCCAGCCCCGAGATCATCCGCCTCATCCGTGAGGAGATCGACCCCGGCCAGGCGTTCATCAAGGTCCCCAAGGATTGATCCGTTTACAATTATAAGTGAAGGAGATATAACATGAGCGAATATTCTATGCCCTCTTATTTCCAGAACATGCCTGTGATCGGCAAGGAGCTTCGCGCTGAGAACGAGGAGAACATTGCCGAGATCCAGGAGGTCGAAGCGGAGATCCATGAGCTCCGTGAGGCCGCTCTGGAAGCCGGTCGTTCCACCGAGTCCCTCAACGAGTCCGGCCAGTGGACCGCGATGCAGCGCATCATGGAGCTGGTGGACGAAGGTACCTGGTGCCCGCTCAACAGCCTCTACAACCCCAACGACAACAAGGACGGCAGCGTCGGCATCGTCAAGGGCCTCGGCCGTATTGACGGCAAGTGGGCTGTGATCATCGCGTCCGACAACAAGAAGCTCGCCGGTGCTTGGGTCCCCGGCCAGGCGGACAGCCTGCTGCGCGGCAGCGACACGGCCAAGCGCCTGCGCATCCCCCTGGTGTACGTGCTCAACTGCTCCGGCGTCAAGCTCGACGAGCAGGAGAAGGTGTACCCCAACCGTCGCGGCGGCGGCACTCCGTTCTATCGCAACAGTGAGCTCAACCAGATGGGTATCCCTGTCATCGTCGGCATCTACGGCACCAACCCCGCCGGCGGCGGCTATCACTCCATCAGCCCGACCATCCTGATCGCCCATAAGGACGCCAACATGGCAGTCGGCGGCGCCGGCATCGTCGGCGGCATGAACCCCAAGGGCTTTGTCGATCAGGAGGCCGCCGAGGCTCTGATCACCGC
>JAEEGI010016916.1_pt1 | contig 15020 bp, 12 predicted proteins | sample 8958751 | NCBI WGS metagenome assembly JAEEGI01 (sample SAMN16246545, study PRJNA631951) | gut metagenome | biome: gut microbiome; feature: rumen; material: KS-attached | host: Bos | place: Iran: Karaj | collected 2018-10
GTTCGAATTCATTCATGCCATCTAAAATATATCCGTTGTAGAGTTTCGTCATAGATGCTCTTTTACGCGATGTTCTTCCTTTTTACTATATAACGACAGGCGGCCATGTTTATTGCACGCCTATGCGTTTTTTTTCCGTTTTTCTGCAATACCCAGACTTTGCCGGCCTGCGGTTTACGCAAAACGGCTGCAAAGGTACGAAAAAAAAACCGTACGGGCAAAGAATAATGCTAAAAAATGGTTTTCAGGTATCGCTTACTGTCGCGTTTGCGCTTCAGAATCTTGACGTAATAAGTAGGAAGGAAGCGGAGGAAGAAGTAGAGGTAGGCCTTCCATGTGGAGTAGCCGAACACGGTCTCATAGACGTTGACATTATATTTAATAAGCGAGAACTTATTACTCGACACTGAATTTTCATGCTGCCGATAGTAGGCCAGCGGCTCGGTCAGACAGAAGCATATCTGACACTCTTTCAGGATGTTGAGGAACAGGGCCCAGTCCTGCCGCTTGCGTATGGCAGGCATGTAGAACTTGTGGCCCAGGCGCTTGATGTCGTAGATGGCCGTCAGGCAACCTATCTTGTTGTCGCGCTTCAGCATGCCGAGCGTCAGGTGCTTCGGCGAGATGTTAATGCCCGTCACCTTGTTGTTCTCGTCGCAGATCAGGTACGACGAACTGCAGAGTGCACAGTCCTTGCGCGTCATGTGGGCAATCTGCTTCTCGAGCTTCTCCGGCATCCAGCGGTCGTCGCAGTCGCAGAAGGCGATGTAGCGCCCCTTGGCCCGCTCGATGGAGCGGTTGCGGGCTATGGCAGGTCCGCAGTTCTCCTTGAGGTAGGCCACTTTGACGCGAGCATCCTTTTGCGAGAACTCTTTCAGAATTTGCCGCGTCTCGTCGTCAGAGCAGTCGTCGGTGATGAGCAGTTCCAGGTTCTGGTAGGTCTGACTCAGGATGCTCTCTATGCTGTCGGCAAGATACTTGCCGGCGTTAAAGGTAGGCATGATGACTGACACTAACTCCTGTTTCATTCGCTATTCTTTCACAAATCGGCTGCAAAGGTACGAATAATTTTAGGGAAACAAAAATAATTTCGTATTATTATGTCGGTTTTTGTTGTTAACACATTTCCTGTTAGCACATTTTCCAATAGCGTCCAAGCTCAAAGTCGAAACTGTCAGGTGTTGTGTTGTGGAATCCGCTGCCAGGGTAGAAGGTGATTTCCCCGAAAACGATTCTGCCTTGTATGTTATACAGGTCTATGCGCGCAAAGGGGAAGTCTTCAGAGAGTTTTTCTGCGATAGGCACCATATCCTTCACATTGTCTGGCAGAGGAAATTCCGTGGTAGACGCTGGATACTCAAAGTCGATGCCGGGGATCCATTTGAAGTCCCGGTCATAGAAACATCTGGTGTGATTGGTATAGCGGTCTTTATCTACCCACATATACTGGAACTTACCGTTGAAACACAGGAATTTATAATCGTTAAGTGCTCCGTCGGCATTGCTGCTGTCTTTCAGATACTGTTCCACGACAATTTGGGATTTCCCTGCGCCACGATAAGCCCATTCCCTTGAAATGACATAGTTACGTTTGTTGCGCCATTTGTTCACTTTCTTAATAGCTTGGGGGATGTTGAGTTCCTGCTTGTTTTTTACTATCAGGACATTATCGCCGCTGCTACCGTCAGTAGTCTTGATGACAAACTGCTCTGGTAGGGAATCAAAGTCAATGTCTTCGGCCCTGTCAACCAACTGATAGAGATTGTTAAGATATTGGTTAGTCCCAAGTTTTCTGTTCACATATTCTCTTACTTGGTACTTGTCCGTGCATTGGAGCATCAGTGGGTTGCGATAATAGCACTTATACCATTGTATCTTTTCGGTAAACCGGACGGGATTGGCAAGGTTTAGCCGCCTGCCGGTTTTTATGCGATACTCCAGCTGGAGCATCTGTTTGTCAGGCAATGGGTATAGCATCCATGCCGCCATGTGCAGCAACTGTCTTTTTATTTCCATAACGAGGGATTGCGAAGGTACAAAGAAACTTTAAATTGTCAGATGGCCTTATGGTACAATTTCTGTGTCTGTAGACTGATATTGTGCCAGTCATAGTAGGCCTGTACTTTTTTCCAGGCGAGTTCGTCGTTCTTAATTTTGATGATCTCCTCTGGATGGCTTATAATATGCAATAGGGCTACCTGCAGATTGGCCTCGCTTACCTCCTCATCTATAACCCAGCCAATAGGAGCAATCTGTAGCGGTTCTGGCAGGCCCCCAACATTCGTTACCAGCGTGGGAATCCTTTCAGAGATGGTCGTCATAAGGGCGCCACTCTGCGAGAATGAGGTCTTTCTGTAGGGCAACAAATACACGCTGGCATGGGAAAGCAGATAGTAATACTCTTCACTGGACAGTCTTCGGTCTTCAACGATGACATTATTGTATTGCTGTAACATGGAGAAGTCTACTCCTTGGTTCTTTCCCACCATCAGCAGTAAGCAGTTGGGATTGTTGTTAAGTTGTGGTGTGTTAGCCCACACTCTGGCAAGGATATCACAGCCCTTGTAAGCGTTTTGGAACCCCAGGGAGGCAAATGTCAGTTTATCGCCGAAATTGTATTTCTTGTCGAATAGTGGCGCTTCTTCCTTGTATTTCTGCCTGTCGTAATTGAGTTGCAGGTAGCCATGGTGAATGACGGTAATCTTGTCATCGGGGAGGCTAAATTTCCGGGCCAGTTGCGCCTTGGTGTCGTTTGAATGCACAATGATTTCATCGCAAATGCCGTAAATCTTCGAGAACACAGGCATATAGCGGTCGCCCGTATTTAAGGGCAGGATATTGTGGGCAGTATATACCAGCTTGAAACCAAAGAGTTTCTTTGCCAACCTATAATAATACAGGTCAAAATGCTGTAGCCTGAACCATTGGACATGAACCAATTTGGGTTTGAGCTTAAAGAAGAGAGAGAGAAGCCTGATGTATGTCAACACATAGCTGAATGCCTTGAATGCAGGATTTTCCAATTTGTTATATTTGAAGACCTTGTGGTACACATGGCTACTGTCTTCCTGATAGTCAAGATGCTTGCTACAGATATAATGTACGTCAAAGTCTTTGATGTCTGCCAGCAAATGGTAGTCATATACTGCAAGATTGATCATTGATTGTGGGTCAATGAAGAAAATTATGTCTTTTGGGTGTTTGTTCATCTGTTCCTCATTTTCCTAAAACGTTCTTAATTGCATCAAGAAAGCCATGTCTGTATTTTTCGTCTGGCTCAATGTAGTTGCCTTCTCCCCACTCATTCCAGGACTTGACAAAGATGATCTTGTGTTCATCTGTCTTGTCTTTGATGATGTCGATAGCCGCTGACAAGTGTTTCCCGAAATTAGCAGGGGTCGCATTGACATAGACGCCTTCCCCCTTGCCAGCTCGTGGTGTACGGTCCCATTGCGGAATAACGACAGGAAAGACATTCTCCCACTGGTCCTCTGGCGCAAAGAAATGTCTGACAGTTTCCGGATAGTCGTAACGCAATGCCGGTAGGAACGGCAGATGCTTATGCATGTATTTTGCAATAATACGACGATATTTCCCTTTGGACAGCATTTCCCCCCTTGCCTTGCCGTATGAGGTAATACTGTCGAATCCTAATGAGAGAATGTCAGAAAACACTTCACTGCTGCTTTCTGTATTGGGTATCACACGCTTCAAACTTCCGTCGCCAGCTCGCTTGATAGTGGTGGTGTTGTTAATCATAGCAGAGAAATGGATTCCTGGAAGGCCATTCGCCAATGCTAATTGTCTCCACAACGCCATAAAATGAGCCACGTCAGCAAAGTGGTAAGGGTCGTAGATGGAGAAAAGCGGCAACCCGTCGACAGTAATGTATCTCTTATCCTTAAACGCAGATAACACATAATTGAAATGGGCAGTGTAGTCCTCTTCTCCGTTGTACACCATGGGGGCTATCACTTTCTCTTTACCCCCGTTCTGCCAAGTCCTGGTGGTCCACTCGTGGTTTGCCCAGCAGAGGCAGAAGGGGAAATCGGGCTTACCGCTCTGGAGCACCTCCTGGAAGGGCCTCTGTAGCAATAGTTTGCCATTCCCCATCCAATAGTGGTAATAGCAGAATCCCTCAATACCAGCCTCACGAGCCAGATTAGCCTGCTGCTCGCGAACTTCGGGCAGCCGAAGGTCGTAGAACCCCAGGTCGGCGGGTATTCGCGGCTGGTAGTGTCCGCGGAAGAGTGGGCGTGCCTTGGCGACGTTTGTCCACTCGGTAAAGCCTGGCCCCCATGCTTCGTCGTTTTCGGGTATGGGGTGGAACTGCGGGAGGTAGTATGCTATGACTCTTGCTTTCATTATTATATGTTCTCCTTAGTGGAGTAATTCGTCTGTCAGTTTCTCGAGGTCGTTTTGTTGGCGGCTCAGTACTTCCAGGAATCGACGTTCAGTCTGCTCTTTCCGGCAGTCCCGGTCGTCGAGAACCTGCTTGATGGCACGATACATATCGGCCGGGTAGAAGGGTGAGAAGTAGATACCGGCATCGCCCAGTATCTCAGGAATACTGGTGGCGTTGGAAGCCACACAGGGTGTCCCGTGACGCATGGCCTCTATCGGAGGATAGCCAAACCCCTCGAAAAAGGAGCCGAAGACCAAGGCGTAGGCATGCTGATAGGCATGTTCGACGTCAGAATCCGACAAGAAGGGGATGTCGATATGGTGCGGGTGGACAGAATGGCCGTACTTCGTTGTGACCAGATAAAGGTCGGGATAATCAGCCTGCAGTCTTTTGAATACTTTGACAAGCGTATGGGCATTCTTGAATCGCCGGTTGGCAGCCAACATCAGAAGGTATGTTTTACCCCCGTCGATGACCTCTTGCAATGCTTTGTTTTCAATCTCAGGCACCAATGTAACTTTCCTCGTTGGAGAATACCAGACATGTATTTTCTTGTTAACCAGTTGCGGGAAGTAATACATCAAAGCGTTACGCGTATATTCGGAAACGGTGAAGGCAACGGTATTGGGGGCCGAATATAGGGGCATAATATGATTGTAGAGGGCTTGTTGCTGACGGTTGAAACGGCCGCTTAACGTATTAATCATCCGTTTTGTCCATTGCCATTTGGTTTCAGCTATCCTGTCGTAAAGAGCTAATTCAATGAGATTGTCCACTCGCTCAACATCCCAGATGTCGTGAATACCCATGACAGTCTTGCAGTTTATTCCATCCAATGAATATTTCTCATAGAATTGTGCAATGGGCAGAAAGAACGTGTTGATGCCGTTCTTGGCAATATGCTGGCTAATGGTTAACGTTGCCAGGTCAAGTAATTGAATGCCATGTTCTTGGGCATATTCCTGGCTGTTATATTGTCTGCCTGCAGGTTGCGAAGAATCATACAGGGCAAACAAGCAGTCAGCGGAACTTCTCCTTAGACATACTTCATCGCAAACAGCTTTGGTAAAGCTGGCTGCACCGCCTATTCCGCCATTGTGCTGAAATGGTATCAAATCTAAGAGTATGTTCATATTATATGACTTTTGCTGACATGCCTTTCAGGCACGCCTTGACAATTTCGTATTTCGGAATGAATACTTTCTGTGAATAAGCCAACCAATAAGACATTTCACTGAGAGGTCTGTTTCTCACATCTAAAAACACAAAGTTTTTCATCTGTCTTGTAAAGAAGGGCTTGAAGACGTCAGGGAGCTGGCCGGCATATACTTGCTCATACCAGTGGAACGCCTGGTCGCATGCGGCGAAAGTCAATCTCAGATTCTGTGAACGCGAGATGGTATCACGATGATTCCTGTATTCAAACATGAAGTTCTTGCCGTTGGCTATGCCTTTCTCCTTAGCAGCGAGATTGGCTGTGGCCCAGTCGCTACTGTATGCCAATGGGAAGCTGACGTAGCCCCTGTTGTCAGTCAGCCACTTACGCGAGAAGAGGAAATCGCCAATAAACTGCTTGCGCCGCTCGCTCCACTGGGCATAGAGCATCTGCTGGCAGGTTTCGTATGGAGGACATTCTCTTAACGTTTCAACAGTTCTTCCCGTCTCGTCGATAATCCTTGTCCTTGCATGGTAGACGTTCAAGTCAGGATATTGCGCTATCAGCTTGAGATAATCTTCCAGACAGCATGGTAGCAGGCGGTCGTCGTCGCCCATGCAGATGACGTAGTCGCCCGTGCAGTGGCTGAGACAGATGTTCCAGTTGTCGACCACGTTCACCACTCCGCAGTTACGCTCGTTGCGGAAGTAGCTGATGCGGCTGTCGGCCAGGAAGGGTTCGACGACGGCGCGCAGATTCTCTGGCGAGCAGTCGTCAACGATGATCAGTTCCCAGTCAGGATACGTCTGACTGACAACGCTCTCAATAGCCTCACGGAGGTATTGGGCCCTGTATGTCGGTATGGTGATGGAGAACTTCATCAGCAGGTCGTTATTTTATTGATGACAGCTATAGTACACTATACGGCATTCGTGCTTATAGATGACGGGATATTTGTTAAGATGCTGCTCGAACGACGGGTCGTTGGCTATCTTAAGGTCTTCAAAGAGGTGCCGGGAGTTGCATGACTGGTCGTAATAGGCACATAACATCTTGGCTGCTGTCGACTTGCCAAACCGCCGGCAGCGGGTAACGCAACTCATGCACTGCTCGGTGTTAAGTATGGAGTTGATGATGGCAATCATCGGTGTTTTGTCAACGTATTTGCTGTTGCGAACCCGCTGGAATCCAGAGTTGCCTATATTAATATATGTGCCCATATCGTTAGTTGTTTGGTGCAAAGGTACTCCTTTTATTTTGAATAGCCAAAACAAAGAACGTAAAAAAAGAAAAAAGAGGGAGGTGCGTAAGCCTGAGTCTGGAGATGATTTCAAAAGCGTCACATCCGTCACCTTTCGGAAACAGCTTGATTATCAGACCAATACGTGGTGACGGATGGCGGTGACGGGTGACGGATGACGGATAACGGCTCTGACGCCGATTGTTCACCAGCGATGAATGAAAGTTCACTGGCGGTGAATCTTTGCGGTATGGTTTTCCTACTACAAATAAGACGTTTTGCCGTGGAGAGCTATCCGTCATCCGTCACCATTATCCATCACTGCATAACATTCTGTCCATCAGTGCGTTGTACGGGTAGTGACGGAATGACGGATATCTTTTGAAAATGGAGTTGAATGATCAGGTTTCTTTTGGGTGAATCAAAGACTGTACCATGTTATCTCTTAATTATTGTCTGTTTTCTGTAAAAAAAAACAAAAAGCGTAGTGTTTTATCCTTACAATGCCTAAACCTTTTCTTTTTTTTGTTTATATTTGCACAAAAAATGTTGCAAGGCCGCAGATACGAATCTACCCCATTGAAGAGTCTCTATTTACGAAACGGCAAAAAAATCGTCGTGAAATGAATCACGCGGAATTTCAAGCCTATTTCAGCCGGAAGAGGAGGATGTCGCCGGCAGCAACGGTGTACGACTGCTTCATCGGCTCCTCCTGGAGCGTCTTTGTCAGGTGGCACGGCGTGTCGTTCTGCGTTCTGATTCTGACCGTCATGCTGCGCTCGTGGTCCTTGTTGACGATGGCCAGATAGCGACGGCCGTCCTTCTCCAGTTGCGAGATAACGGCACCGTGGCGGCCGGAAATCTTCAGCGAGCGGATGTTGTCGGGCATCACGCTCTGGCGGGTCGTTCCTTGGGGAATGTCGCCCAGATGGTGGACCGTCAGCACGCTGGCCCCATAGAAGAGTCGGGCTACGGGCCTGAGCTCGCTGTTCATCTGCTGGACGACGGCGTAGGTGGCGGTCTTTTGGCCGTTCATGTCGACAGGCGCGTCGTGGTAGTTGAAGCGGCCCGGGGCGGGCGTCCAGTAGGTGAAGTACTGTATGGCTTGGGCACCGTAGGCCAGGTTGGAGTAGACCTGCAGGCGGAGCGCTCCCGCAGTAGGAGTAGGATAATAGGTGCCAGGCGTGAAGGGCACGTCGTGAGGCACGGAGAGCACAAAGCCCCAGAAGGGCTTGCCAGAGGCCAGACTCTCACGGCGCACCATCTCGAGGTTGTGGTACCACATGGAGCGCAGACCGGTAGTCATAACCGGGTAGAAGTCGAACGACAGCTGGCGGCAGGATGTGGCGGAGGCCGCCTTGAGGTATTCCGGGTATGTCCTGGCTTTCGTGGCCGACTGAATCCAGTCCTCGCGATAGCAGGGATAGAGGTTGATGTAGAACACGTGAGTCGTGTCGACAGTCATCAGTCGCTCAATCTCTTTCTGCCTCTGGTGGATTTCAGGCACCGAGGGCTCATCCTGGAGATAATAGCCGAAGAACCCCTTCTCGTGTTTCAGCACCTGGGCTGCCGACACGGGGTTGCTTGCCATCTCGGGACAACTCCCCAACACTTTCACACCGTATTTATCGGCATAGCGGCATGCCTTGACCAGTAAGTCCAAAGACGGATAGGGGGAGAGACTGACGGAGAAGCCGCACTCGCTGAACGTGCGGAAGTGGGCGTCGGACATCTGCGCGGCGGGCACTCCGTTGAAAGCGATGACGGGCATCTCGGTGTCGGCAGCTGAGCACCAACGCCCCCAGCAGGCGACGAGCAGCGACAGGAGGAAGAATCTTCTCATAAGCGCACCATGCTAATAGAACCAACAGGAAGAACCGTCGAATTCGTATTCGAGTGACTGAGGGCGTGTGCTGACCTGCCGGGCGGGAATACCGGCAACGACGTCGTAGGGTGCAACGTCCCTGGTCACGACACAGCCCGCACAGCAGACGGCCCCTTCGCCAATGGTGACCCCGGGCAATACGATGACATTGCTACCTATCCATACGCGGTCGCCAATAACAACGGCCTTGTTTCTTTCGTTATCGTAGCCGAACATCGGGTCGCGGTAGTCGTGCTGCTCGGTATAGATGGAGACATTCGACGAAAGATTAGCGTTCCGGCCTATCCGGAGGTCGTTACGGGCGTCTAAAATGACATTGTCGCCGATGATGCTTCCTTTGCCGACAGCCAGCCGGTAGGGAGCCCTGATTTCTGTCTTGTAATGAACCACCACCTGGCGTTCGATGTCTGCCCCGAGCATGCGGTAAAGCATGCGGCGCAAGGTCAGAGATGGGATATGGCCGATGTTCAGGATGATGTATCGGGAGGCCCCGTCGCGGGTCATCTTCTCAATGGCCAGGCCCGGTACGGCTAAGACTTTCCTCAGGCTACCCTTGTGTCTTCTGAACTGAAACAGCAAGCTGATCCAGGGGAAAGCAAAAGAAATAAGAATCCACTTCAAGTAGAGCAGGATGACTAATATGAGCAGTAGTAACAACATCTGGCTATTTGTTTTGATGTGAATGCAATAATTGACGGACTGTTTCCATGAGCAGCATGGCCACCCTGTTCTTGAGGACGAAGACCTCAGTCAGGAAGGCGTAGACGACAATGACGAGTGCCAAGACGGCAAGCATGAGATAACTGCCGCCCGCTTCGCGGTAAAACAGGAAGGCTATCAGCAAGAGGGGAGCGTATGACAGGCCATAGAGTGCCATTCTTCTGAAAGGCATCAGATAGTTGTACTTCCGGTAGATATCAAACGCTGAGAATAACATAATGACACACTCAGCCATAACCCAGACGATGGCTGAACCCGGTGCGCCCATACTGGCCGTGATAAGGATATTCAGGATGAGTGCCGCAAGGGCGCCGATAAACGAGTTGCGCAGCACGGTGCTGTCCTGGTGCATGGTAAGGAGAATCTGAATGACCAGTATCTGCTCTATGCCGATGATGAGTACCAGCGGGGAAATGATTCTCAGTGGCAGGTAGGACCCTTCGAAGCCGTCGCCCACGAACAGGTGGAGCAGGTCGGGGCCAGCAACGAGCAAGAACACTATTGTAGGAAACGAGAACAGGAAGATAGCCTCGAAGGCAACGTTGATCTTGTTCCAGAACTCCGTCTTGTTTCCTTCTGCCAGCAGGTTTGAGACACGCGGATACAGGATGTTCGTAAACGAGAGCAGTACGGCCATGATGATGTGATGCAGCTTGGTGGCGGTGGTGAAGTAGCCTACCTCGTCGGTATCTCTTACAAAACCCAGCCACACCGGGTTCAGGTACGTATAGACGTTGGTGAACAGAATGTAGACGCCCATGATGAGGAATGCCTTGTAATAGGGCTTCAGGTTGACCAGACGGAACGAGTAGCCGACGAACCTGCGGCTGTAAACGATGTTGACGAGCGCGTTGACGATGACGACGGCGACACCCAGAAAGAAGTAGAGCTTGTAGTCGGCTGGCTCCCTGACAAACAGAAAGACCGCCGCCACGTAGAGACACTTTACGAGTATTGAGCGCTGCGTGATATACTTGAAGTTCTCCATGCCCACGAAGAGCCACTCTATCAGCAGCAGGTTGAACACCAACTTGACGAGACCAACATAGAGTAAGTCCCTGAAGGGGAACAGCTTGGGAACGGTGTACATGGCTATCCACAGGGCAGCGATGGCTATCAGTGTGGTGATGATGGTGAGCGTAAGCAGCGACATGAACGTGGCCGACAGAGACCGGCGGTTGCTGCGCACGGCGGCAATCTCGCGGATGCCTACTGTCGAGATGCCCATCATGGAGAGGAAGACGAAGTAGTTGACCAGATTGTCGACAAAGTTGACGATGCCAATGTTCGACAGTCCCAATGTTCTTGACACGTAGGGGTAGACTATCAGCGGAAACAGGTAGGTAGATACTGTCAGTATGCTGCTGTATATGAAATTCTTCTTCAGACTCATTCCGTGCTCCCTTCCTCCTTACATGAACATCAGGGCCAGCCCATAGGCCACCACGCTGGCAGCAAATCTGATGGCAGAAATAACATTATTGACAATCTTGCCGATGATAATCGGTGTGAAGGCATAGACAGAGGCCGTCCACAGAAGTACCGACGCTACAGAGAAGTAATCGCACATGCGGTTGCCGACCACCATGCTCAGAGCGTTGACAAAGAATAAAAAACCAAAGCCCACGCCCTGCAGCTTGATGGCCACCGACGTGTACTTGAAGTGCTTCACCAAGTGGTCGTGATAATAGATGCAGGCATAATACAGCACGATGTTCATCCATATCAGGAGGTTGCTATCCAATTTCCATCCGGCCAACTCGTCCTCGAGGCCTTTTTCCCTCATGGTGCGGTATTTCATCAGCTTCAGGCCGCCCAACTCATCGGGGACAAGCGAGAAGATGTCGATATGGGTGACATAGACGAAGAGGCCGACGGGCACAATGGCGTAGAGCAGGTATCGCTGCCACCGGGGGAAGCCGTTGCCCAGGAAGAAGATGACCAGTCCGGCAATGGCAGAGTAGTGGAAGAGGATGCCCGTCAGTATAAACAGCAGGGAGAAGAGTTTCTTTCGTTCAACATAGAAGTAGATGGCCCATAAGAACAACCCCGACGCTACGGCACAGCGTATCTGCACCATGTCGTGAATCATATAATAATAGGAGAGGTAAACGGTCAGCGTGAGCAGCGGAATCCTCGAGAACCGCCAGAGGGCCGACAGCTGGACGGGCACGGCAAGAATGGCGTAGACGAAGAACAGGGCGTTGATGCCCAGCGCCATCGACTGCAGGATGTCGGTGATAAAGCCGAAGGAAGGCTCTGTGAGCATCATTGAAATGCTGTCCTCCTTGGAGTAGTACATCTCTTCGTACGACTCAGTATCGGGCGTCGAGCCCACCTCGCGCATTCCTGCTATCATAATCATGGCTATCCCAAAGAGGACGTAGAGTATCTTTTTCTCTCTGTCGCCCAGCCGATCCTCAAAGAACGACAGGGAAAAGCATGTGATGAAAAGCAAGACGAGCGATACGACCATTTATTCCGATGCTTCTTCTTTCTTCATCAATAGTTTGACGGTTACTACGATGCCGGCAAGCATGGTCATCAGTATGGAGATAATCATCCGCCTGGGGCCTGCCGGCTTGTGAGGAATCGACGCACTCTCGATGACAGTGAAGGCCGGAGTGGCTTCCTGCAGCTTAGCCTGGGCACCCTGCATCTGGGTGTTCATGGCGGTGTAGATGTTGTACTTGGCCTGCATGTCGTTCTCCATGCTCTCTAACTTGGCCTGATAGGTGGCAAGCACCGTGTTGGTGTGAGCATCGGCACTGGCGGCATATTTCACAAGAGCCTTCTCGTAGTCCTCCTTGGCCGTGTTGCAGAGTTTCTTATAATAGTCGTAGTCGATGCGCGACTTGTTGGTGCGGTAACTGATGATAAACTCCTGCAGCTTCGCGCTGGTGGCCTCTGCCATCATGGCAGCCACCTGCGGGTCCTGGTCCTTCACTGAGATGTAGACGATGTCTGTCCGCTTGTCGTAGCGGCAGCTGACTTTGTCCTGCACGGCTTTAAAGAGCTTTTCTTGCCGCTTGGTCAGGTTGAAGGTGGAAATCTTCTCTTTCCCGTTGTAGTTGTCTTTTGGGGGGGCAGCGAATAGATTAATGATGTACGACATGACGCTGCTCCACCAGGCGGCCTTCTGATGGTCGCGCAGATAGGTATAATAGTTACACTGCACGTCGCCGTCCTTGGTCTTGATGTCAACGGTCATCAAATCGGCAATGAAATTCTTCGACGCGACGACTTCAGGATAGATCTCGGCATAGATGGCATCCGTCGAGTTGAGTTTCCCCAAGGAACTGAGTCCGAACGACGAGGCTAACGACTCTAAAGAACCTGATATCGACGTCCCGCTTGTTTCGGGAGCCAGGCTGATTTCGCATTTATAGTACCTCGGTATGCATAACATGAGGAGGTAGGTGACGACCAGCGTGGCAGGCAACACCGTATAATAAACTTTCCGCTGGGCCCATAACGACTTGAAAATCTTTGCTAAGTCAATCGGCGCGATTACTTTCTTGTCTTCTTCCATAAACTTCTTACTTCGTCAAGTTAGCAATGGTGGCAATCATGGTGCCGAGGGAAGCGGCGCTGGTGCCGATGCTGATCCATTCCTGAAGACCCAGTCCCCGACGGATGCGCTTGGTGGGAACCACAATCTGGCAACCGGGAGTCGGCTTGTGCTTGCGGTCGGCCTTGGCCACCATGCCATTCATGTAGATGATAATCGTCTGGCTTTTCTTGGCAGTAGAGGTGACACCGCCGGCCAGGTCGATGTAGTCCTTCACCGACAGGTTCTCCTTGTAGCGCACGGTGTTCGGATAGAGCACCTCGCCATTGATGCTGACCGTACCGGTGTAGCGGGGCACGACGATGCGGTCGCCCTCGCGCAGAATCGGGTCGTCGTCGCTGCCGGGGTTGGCCAGCGCCTTGTCAAGCTCGATACCTACGGGGAAGGTGGTCATCGTCAGCAGTTTCTTCACGTCGATGGAGTCGTTGCCCGAGTTACGCTGGGCCGTGCGCAGCACGGTCTCCATCTGCTCGCGCTCTTCCTGGGTCATCTTGCGCAGCAGCTTGGCACCCTCGGGATAGGCACGCTTGGTCAGTCCGCCAGCCAGCTTGATAATCTCGCTCAGCCGCTGGTTGCTGCTGGTCAGCGTGTAGTTGCCCTTGAACTGCACCTCGCCTTCGACGGTGACGTTCTGCTGCTCGTTGTATTTCGGACTGCGGCGCACGTAGATTTCGTCGTAGGGCTGCAGGGTGAAGTCGTTTGACTCGCTGATGGTGAAGTCTTTGTCGATGCTGAAGCTGTAGGTGAAAGCCAGCGTGTCGCTGGCTTCAGTAGCCTCGGTGTCGATGATGCGGCGCGCCACGTCGACCTTGGCCAGCGAGGCGGCGTTAGTCAGTCCGCCAGCCTGCAGGATGGCGTCCTCCACCGTCTGGTTGGCGGCATACTTATACGTGCCGGGGTAGGCCACCTCACCGTGTATGGTGATGGTCTTGTCGGCCTCGCGCTCCTCGTTGCTGGCCACGTAGAGCACGTCCTCGTTCTTGATGGGAACGTCGGGAACGGTGCCTTCAAGAATACCGCTGATGTCGATGCTGACAATCTCGAGCGAGCGGTCGGGTTTCGTGCGGTGCATGACGGCGTGCTGGCCAATGGCCTCCTCGGTCAGTCCGCCGGCGGCCTCTACCAAGGCCTTCACCGTGCTGATATGCCCGCCTGCCTGATACATGCCGGGACGGAAGACGGCGCCGATGACCTGCACCATGTTCTGGTAGCGCACGATAGTAGAGTCAATCGTTATCGAGTCCTCGTCCATCACCTTGAAGTCGTTCATGTCGAACTCACCGACGTTGAACACCGAGTACTGCGCACCGGCCTTGCGGTGTACGCGGATAGACTTTGTGAAGGCGTCGCCCGTGAAACCGCCGGCATAGCGCAACAGCGTGGCGGCACTCTCGGTCTTCTTCATCTCGTAGTACATGGGGCGCTTCACCTTACCTGCAACGCATACCAGCGACTCATAGGGGCCGACGGTGATGATGTCGTTGTCCTGAAGTCGGACGTCGCCCGACAGCTGGCCGTTCAGCAAGAAGGCATAGACGTCGACGCTCGAAATCTGCCTGCCGCCGCGGAACACCTTGATGGAGCGCAGAGTACCGATGTCGTTGGGACCGCCGGCCATATAGAGTGCGTTGTAGACGGTGGCGAAGGCCGACATGGTGTAGGTGCCCGGCATCTTCACCTCGCCCGTCACGCTGACGGTGATGGTGCGCGTCTGGCCTACGGTCAGCTGTATCTGTGAACCCTGATAGCGGGGACCTATGACCTGGCGCAGACGGCTCTTGGCCTGACTGACGGTCATACCGCCCAACTCTACCACGCCGATGCCCTCGATGGTGATGGTGCCGTCGGGCGAGATGGTCTCGGTGACGCTCTCCTGCGAGGCTCCCCAGATGTCGACGTTCACCACGTCGCCGGGGCCTAAGCGGTAGTTCTGCGGCGTGGCAATGTTCATCGAGCTCTCAAACGTCATGTTCCGGTTGTTGAACACGTCGTGACCGAAAATCTTGCGGCCCATCGGCGCGTCCTCCTCCAGGTAGGACTTCA
>JAEEGI010016918.1_pt1 | contig 15019 bp, 15 predicted proteins | sample 8958751 | NCBI WGS metagenome assembly JAEEGI01 (sample SAMN16246545, study PRJNA631951) | gut metagenome | biome: gut microbiome; feature: rumen; material: KS-attached | host: Bos | place: Iran: Karaj | collected 2018-10
GAGATGATGGGGCAATGACGCGCCCTCGTCTGCAGCGCTGCACACCATGTACCTTTTAGGCGTTCTTTCTATGCTTTGGTGCACTTTTCCGCGTTCTTTCACATCTTGTGCCACCAAAAAAGATATGGCACCGGAAAACCCAGAAACCACAAGGGTTTCTGGGTTTTCTCGTGCCCTTTTTTGAAGTGCAAATAAAAAGATATTTTCCTTTGTTGAGAGGACTTGAACTACCGACAAACAGCTCTGAGGGCGGGACTTACGCTTTTTTCGCAATTATCACCTTTTTTGTTGACAAAATTGCATTTCTTTCCTTTTGGTGTTATAATGACTGGGCTGACGTGACGAAAGCCTGTTTATACCGATGGCTGACGATCGGCAAGCGCATGTGCAAATTATCATTTGCAAACATAGTTTGGATATGACAATTATGAAAAGATTATTGAAAGTAATTGGAATCCCGATGATTGCTCTTTTGGCTTTTATCGGTATTCTTGCCGTTTACAATCAGATTGCCATAAAGGCAGAAGCAGACAACATCGTTCCCAACGGAGAGATTGTTGATTTGGGCAATTATTCTGTTCATGTTTATTCTGAAGGCGACGCCAATGCCGCCCCGACGTTGGTCTTTATGTCGGGCTCTGCTACAGTTGCTCCCGTTTACGATTTCAAGGCGCTATACAGTCTCTTGTCTGATGACTATCGAATTGCCGTTGTCGAAAAAGCCGGGTATGGATATTCTGACATCGTCGAGATTGACCGCGATGTAGCGACGATGGTAGAAGAAGTCAGAAATGCTCTGAACGGCGTGGGGATCAATAAACCGTATGTGCTTCTGCCGCATTCAATGTCGGGACTCGAAGCAATATATTGGGCGCAGAATTACCCGGATGAGGTGTCGGGCATTATTGGAATTGACATGTCAGTTCCAGACGCCTATGCGGATGGCGCTCTTAACCAGAAAATAACAAGGCGTATGATGACATTGGGCAGATTGACTGTTAAACTGGGTCTTCTAAGGATTCCGGGGATTTATCCTCTGAATGAAGCTCCGTTGACCGATGAGGAAGTCATCCAGCAAAAGCTGCTGATGTATCGAAATGCTGTAAATCCCGTTTACATTGCCGAGGGGCAAAATGTTTGGGAGAATGCAAAAGTTGTAAAAGCAGGCGGTAACTTGACATGCCCGCTTCTGATGTTCTGCTCAGATGGAACAGAAATTGGAGACTTTTGGATTCCGGTCCAGAAAGAATTTGCAGAGGAGAATCAGGCTGAGATTGTTTTCTTTGATTGCGGACACTATATCCATTATTTCAAGAGCGAAGAAATGAAGAAGCAAATCGAAGCTTTTCTTGATAGAATTCTGGAATAGTATGTCTGTACATCTGATATCTTTTTTGGTGCAACGTGCCACTAAAAAAGACCGATTTCGTTAAGAAATCGGTCTTTTTCTTTACATTTTGAAGAAAAATATAGTTTTTGATCTCAATTGAGGGGCGAATTAGGGGTGAAATAGAACGTGCTTTATATGCTTTCTTTTTTATGCATCAGATGGATCCCTATATGCCCTATGCCAAGAATAATCACAGCAACACCTAATATCGCATTTCGTCCATATATTGCCAAAAGCATAAACGCCAATACAGGAAGAGTTGCACCTGCTACTGGAACCCCCAGCATACTGCTGTAAAAATCCTTCATAGTCTTTTCACTTTTAAAATAGCGAATCCAATAAACCTCATATAAAACCATCATTGCGAAAGCTGCAATCAGCCACCAGTTCCACAGCGACCATGGTTTCACGTTAAAATCACTGAAGATCAAAACCAAACACGATACCAACACTTCTCCAACTCTCTCAAATGCCAGCAGTATCTTGTTCTCATTTACCGCATACTTTTCGTAATCCTTAGGCTGGTTCTTTGTCCATATCAGGTTTGGAACCATGAGTAATGTTAAAAAAATCAGACCTACATATGAAAAACCAAAATGCACTCTATTACCTCCATCGAAGCTTGTATTTTAAAACATTTTTCGGACAGGCATCAATACATGCTCCACACTGAATGCATTCGGTGCATTTCTCATTTATCCCTTCCGAAGTCATTGACTTTACATCTAATCCCATAGGACAAGACTTATTACATTGTCCACAAGAAATGCACGCATCCTTATCAGCTTCAACATGCAACTGAGGAAGATGAAGCCATCGCCCTAATGTACTTCCGATAACCATAAACGGAGCCATCCAACAAATATAATGGCATGAAGCTCTTCGGCCATGGAACAAAGCTGGTAACACCAAAATCAAGATAACCCCATAGTAAATCACATAGTTGTAAATATCCGCTATTGAGATTCCATGATCCGTCATATAAAACGGATCGATCGTCACATCATTTTTCCCCAGGACGAATGTTACGATTATTGCAATTATCCATATTATCCAGATCACATACTTTATCTTGTTTCGCCATCCTTGTTTCGCAGGTTTCGGATTGCACATGAAAAGGCACTCCTGAAGCCCTCCCGCCGGACAAAGATACCCGCACCAAGCCCTACCAAAAAACATGGAAAGAACAAGCATTGCGACAAACACAATAAAGCTCCCGTTCATGATATGTTCGGAAGCCGCCTGGATAATAAGATATGGAGAAAAATACCATATGGTGATTGGAAACAAAAGAAAAGAAATCACCAATATTGTTTTCCTTACTCTCTGCCTCATACACCTTGGGCCTCCTTGCTATTCAGTATTTTCTTAGCCTTGTCACACCATTTTAGATATGCCTCATAGGTATCGACTCCGAAAGATGCCGTCAGATAATAATAAACATGATCTTCTTCATCCATAACCTTTTCTAAGGTATCGCAATAAGATTTCAGCAATTTCAAATCTGCTTCTATTTGTTCTTCAAAAATCTCAATATTGCGTATAGACACCGACTTGCTATCCGCACCGCCAAAAAACAGTTTCAACAGTGTTTCATACTTCAACTCATTACTTGCCTGTTCTTCTTGCAGCCAGTTTTTGAGTGCTTCTTTTCCAGCCTCTGTAATGTGATAAGTAAGTTTTTCGCGCCCACCCACAGATGTATCACTCTTTGTAATCAGACTGCCACTTTCCATATCCTTCAAAGCCGGATATATGTTTCCGAAACTTCCCTTCCAGAAGAAACTGATGGCTCCGTCAATTCGCTTTTTTATATCATATCCGGATAAATCCTCATGACTGAGAAGTCCCAGTATTACCATATCGATTTTTCTTTCCCGTGCCATATCAATCTCCTTATGTATCTATATGATATATCTATTTGATATAATAGCGACATTTAAGAGAAAAATCAAGCACATTTTTAGAATTCTTTCAGCGTGAAGCTTACCTCCCACAAGCTTCCATAGCTTGTATCGCTGCCCAGCTTCACCTGATATCCGTCAAGTATTTGAAGAAACATCAGGGAATGCTTACGCTGGTTAATTGGTAGACAATGCAAGAGATAAGTGTTCGATGTACGACCAGGAAGATCGGCGGAAAAGTGGCTTAATATTATCTGGCAAAAGAATCAATAGTAATCTATCTGGATCGGCCTTATGACACAACGTCCAATTGGATGTATTCAGCAAAAAAGAAAGGCGCAAGATGGTTTACATAACTCAATTTGCACCCACCTTGCACCCACCTCTCTTTGGAGGTAAGAAACGCCGAATTGTATGATTACCGGTGTCCTAACGCACATTGGTACACAGGTTATGATACAATAGCCTGTGTACTTTTTTGCGTTTCTGCATAGGAAAAACCGTTGATACAAGGGCAAAGCGAGACAGGTGAGTGCAATCTTGCATCTGGCTGTCTCGCTTTTTCTTTTTATTCGGCTTTTGGTCTCAGGCTGGGCGTTCTGAATTTGCACCCACCCCCTATACTTTTTGGCATATCTCAAGGTGCGCCAGAAGGTTTATATGGTTTCTTCCTCACCAGAGAATTTGCTCAATCTTCCGTATACAGTGTTAGTGAAACTGCACCATTCCCGAGCAGCTCATCCAGTTCGTTTGCAGACAAGCCCTGGATCCTTCCGAGTCTTGTATATGCCCAGGAGTTGGAGCCGTAGAAGATGACGATCTGGCTGCCGGAATACAGCACAATATCCCCCGCAGATGTCGTTGTCTGTACGTCGTTTCGCGGAAGGCTCGATCCGATTGAGCCGACTTGTTCAAAACCTCCGTACATCGACATGCTGATCGTAAGGGGCTCTGCCGAAACAAGATTGAAAAGCGCCTCGACCGACTCGTTGTCCTCCCACAGGACTTCAACCACAGTGTCATTGATCTTAAGCTTCATGACCGGCTCGGCCTCCTCTGTTATCTCTGTCTGCTTCGCTTCCAATACCGGTGTTGCTTCCGTCAGGCTCTCCGACTCAAACTGCTGTGCTGTCGGTTCCGTAGTTGGGACGGGCGTTTCCTGCGCTCCCACAGTCGGCACTGCACTCTGAGGGCCGCAACCCGTCAGGAAACAGGCAAGCAACAGGATCCACAGGATTCTTTTAATCATCGGATCGCCTTCCCCATCTCATAGGCCTCTGCCAAGGCGTGGTGACCCTTGATCTCTCCGACATCTGTCACGCCACCGCCAAACACGGAGCCTGTCAGGTGCGCCTTTTCAAAGCACTCGATCCATCCTTCAAGGCCACTCTGTGCTCGTTGAGGAACGAAGTCTTCATCCTCCGCAGCAGAGGAGAGAAAGTACACGTCGCGAAAACGATAGTCTGAAACAAACAGCGGATTTGCACGGTCAAGCAGAGTCTTCATCTGTCCACTCATTTCGTAATAATAGATCGGTGTGGCGAAGACCAACACATCGGCGTGTTCCATCTTGGGAACGATTTCATTCATGTCGTCCTTGATAACACATTTACCGGTCTTCTGGCAGGCGAAGCAGCCAAGACAGAAACGCATGTCCTTTCCGCGGAGGCTAATCACTTCAATGTCGTTTCCGCTTTCTGCAGCTCCCTTGGCAAACGCATTGGCCAGCGCCTCAGAGTTGCTGTTTCTGCGTGGGCTGGTGGATATGATCACGATTCTTTTACTCATCATATGCTCCTCATTTGAAAACAAAGATAATCCAGTCGGTCTATACATCTCTGGCTTTCGTGCAGCTTTTGGAGCTGCTTCTTACGACTTGCGGCTATGATTTTTTCCGCCGCTTTTATATCCCCGAAGCGAATGCAGGTGAGTATGGATTCCGTTTCATCCCTGCTGCAGCCCGCATCCGTGAGGTTCTCTCTGATCTCGTTCTCGCTCGGCATAGCTGCCCTTTTCATTTCATATAGGTCTCAAAGAAGCTTTCAATCTTATCGAATGGGATCGCATTTTTGCCGCCCCCATCATAAAGGTCGGTGTGAGACGCACCGGGGATGATATAAAGCTCCTTGTTGTCCGCGTACTTGCTGTCCTTCACCATATCGGCGTAAGCGTCACGGCTCATATAACAGGAATGCGCCTTGTCGCCATGGATCATCAGCACGGCGCTGCGGATCTCTTTGGAATAGGTAAAGAGCCTTGTGTTCATCAGCGAGGTGTTCGTGTTGACCGTCCAGCCGTCGTTGGAGTTCAGAGACCGGGGGTGATATCCGCGCGGAGTCTTGTAATAGTCGTAATAGTCCTTCACAAAGTAAGGAGCATCTTCCGGAAGCGGATCGACTACGCCGCCCTGCCTGGCGTAATCGCCGCTGAGATAGTCCCTCGTCCGCTGGGCGTTGACAGCGAGCCGCATCTGATGCCGGGCTTCCTCGTTGTCCGCCGCATCAAAGTAACCGTTGCCGGCAACACGAGACATGTCGTACATGGTGGAGGTCACCGTAGCCTTAATTCTGGTATCGACACAAGCTGTCTGCAGTGCCATGCCGCCCCAGCCGCATATACCGATGATTCCGATGCGCTCGGGATCGACATTCTTCTGCACACACAGAAAATCCACCGCAGCCTGGAAGTCTTCTACATCGATATCCGGGGAGTGCATGGCTCTGGGATACCCGCCGGACTCACCGGTAAAAGAGGGGTCGAACGCGATGGCAAGAAAACCGCGTTTCGCCATTTCCTGCGCATACAGGCCGGAGGACTGCTCCTTGCAGGCACCGAACGGACCTGACACAGCGATTGCGGGGAGTTTTCTGTTCGCATTCTTCGGAACATACATATCTGCCGCCAGCGTGATGCCGAAGTGATTGACAAATGTCACCTTGCTATGAACAACCGCTTCGCTTTTGGGGAACACTTTATCCCATTTCTGGGTGAGGATCAATTCTTCTGCTTTTATCACTGCAAGCCATTCCTTCCTATCTTGTAAAGTTTTGTTTGACGCATTTATTATATTCAAAAGCCCTGATATATTCAAATACTTGTTTTCTATGCCCTCCTATGCTAAAATTGGATAGGAATAGCTGCAAAGGGGGTGTTTCTATGGATATCCGGACCATGCAGTATTACCTGGCTGTTGTACGGGAAGGAACGATTTCCGGCGCAGCGGAATCTCTGCACGTTGCACAGCCTTCGCTGTCAAGGCAGATGAAGGAACTGGAGGAAGATCTCGGCGTGTCTCTTTTTGAGCGCGGTAACCGCAGAATCACGCTGACAGAAGAAGGTATGATCCTGCGACGCCGAGCCGAGGAGATGCTGCGCCTTATGCAGTTGACCGAGGCAGAGCTTACGCAGGCAAAGGACCGAATCACCGGGGAGGTCAACATCGGTGCCGGGGAATCCCATGCCTTTCACTTTCTTTCCAGCGTTGCCGCCCAGATCGCACAAGAGCACCCAGAAGTGCGTTTTCATGTCGTCAGCGGGGATACCCGGGATCTGATGGAGCAGCTCAACAACGGGCTTCTTGATTTTGCGCTGATCTTCAGTGAGGTGGATCGTTCACAGTATCACAGCCTGACGCTGCCCCAGGAGGATCGTTTTGGCGTGCTGATGCGCCGGGACAGCGAACTGGCGGAACGGAATGTTATCACGCTGGCAGATCTGGAAGACAAGCCGTTGATTATTTCCCGTGCATCCGGAGAGATGATCCATGGTCTTATGGGAAGGCAGCCGCACATTGCGGCAACCTACAACCTAATCTATAACGCTTCTCTGCTGGTGGAGGATGGGTTGGGTTATGCTTTGGGTTTTGATAAACTCATTAACGTGGATGGAGACAGCTCTCTCTGTTTTCGTCCGCTTTCCCCGGCTGTTGCAGTCACAGGCACGCTGATATGGAAACGCTATCAGGTCCTTTCACCTGCGGTAAGGCTTTTTGCAGAAACGCTTCGTAGCAATATATATTCTCCTGAATAATTATTTATTGGTTTAGCAAAGCTGTAATACCACCACAACGCCCAATTGGATGTATTCCGCGAAAAAAGAGGACGCAAGGTGGTTTTCATAATCTGCACCCACCTTGCACCCACCTCCACTTGGAGGTAAGAAACGCCGATTTGTATGATTTCCGGTGTCCTGACGCAGAATAGGATTGCTATCTTAACAAAGGTAGCAATCCTTGTTTTTTTGATTGTTACTTAGCTTGAGAAGTGTACTTTGGGGCGTACTTGGACAACAAAGAAACCTCTTTTGTCTGCCAAAAGGACAAAAGAGGTTTTCTTGTTGTATTGCGGAGCTGAATATGGTATGATTGCAACAGGCCGGGGGCGGAAGTAATCTCAAGATCCTCAAACGGTTCGTGGGCAGACGGCGATCTTCACAGCTCATACAGCGGGGGAAACACGATGAAATATATGGTTTCATATTGTTCTGAGCGTGGAAAAGGCAAACAGGCATGTGAGGATTCGGCACTGATCGGACATCTTGTCATTCATGATGAGGCGGGAACAGCCGAGCTGCAGAGGCCATGCTGGATCTGTATCTGCGATGGCGTCGGCGGAAATGCCGGCGGACAGGAAGCTTCCCTGTTTGTTGCCCGGGAGTTGAGTGAATGCAGCGCTCCCGAGAGTGCCGCCGATGTCAAGTGTCTTTTCATTGAAATCAATAACAGATTGCTGGAGCTGGCGCAAAAGACCTCCGATCACAAACTGATGGGGACGACGGCAACAGCGCTGTTTCTTTCCGAAAAAGCCGTATATCTGGCCCATGTCGGCGACACAAGGCTTTACGCAAAAGACGGCCTGTCCGCTCGGCAACTGACGGTAGATCAAACCGCATATCAATGGTTTGTGGATCATCATCTCCGAATATTCGCCAGTGAGCGCTGCAGAGAGGCAATCTACGGCGGCATGGGAGGCGGAAACGGCAAACGGCTGAAGCCTTTGGTCGTTGAGCAACTGCCTGCAGGTGTTTCCTTTCAGACGATGCTCCTGACATCGGACGGAGTCCATGATTATCTTTCTCAGACCGAAATCGATGAAATACTGAATCGTGACGTTTCTATAGCGGATAAGGCAAAGATGCTGTGTTCCGCCGCGCTGGAGCATGGCTCTGGAGATGATCGGACAGCAATCATCATCTGCGCGGAAGATGATCCGGCATAAACAGCCGACCTTTTTGGAGGTGTGATCCGGAAGTGCGGGATGATACAGCAATACATATTCCGGTTCGCCGAAGTACTCAGCAAGTACTTTTTACGAGCACTTAGCGGCTTTTCGTACCTTTTGGGCGTACTCAATTTTACGGGTGTGACAGGAAATCCTGGCAAAAATACAGCAGGAAGAATCAGGCAACTATGTTGAGGGAATAGAAATGACCTTTTTTGCAATAATGCTGATAATAGCAGGAGTTGTTTTAGCGGTTGTACCGGACCTGGTGTTTAACATTACGCAAAGCTGGAAACATGGTAATAGCTCCGAGCCTTCTGATTCTTACAGGTACATTACCAGAGTTCAAGGCATTATCCTTGTTATTGTGGGAATTGTCTTGATTATCAAATAAATTATATTACCAGTCTACTTCACTTCTGTCCCTTCCCCCGACGGTAGTAAGAACCCCTCAGTTTTACTACCATTTGACTACCATTGACGGCTTTGACTTGCCGCATTTTGCCGTATTTTGCTTTTTCCGTGACAGAGTCACAGATTATTCACAACTTTTTCTGCCCGGCAAATCGCGGCAAAACGGGGCAGAAACCGGCTTTTCAGGAGGCTGATCGCACTTGACTAAGATACATTTCCTTTGCCATTGGAAATACATCGAATAGTTCAGTGATCAGTTCGATTACTGTCCCGTCTCCACCACGTCGCCGCAAGCCGCATATCGCTTGCGGCGACTTTTTATGCTCCGCATTGAAGAACGTCTCGCGCTCATGCCGCTGCTCGTCCTCTGCGGGCGGCGGCTTTTTTTCGATCCGCGAATTGCCCTCGCGCTTTTTCTGTGATATGATGGTGACGGACAGGAGCGTGATCCGATGGAGACCGACATGCCTCAGACCGTGATATCCGGCTATCCCTTCCCGACGCCGGAAGTCAGCGTCGACCCCGAATACCAGGAGCTGTACAATATGTGGCTCGAGCGGCGTGAGGAAAAGCCCGTCACGCTGGAGGACAAGCTTCAGGCATACAAAAGCGATCCGAACACACGCTCCCAGATCATCGGTATGGCGATCGGCATGATCGTGCTCTGCGTCGTGATGAAGATCGTCTTTATGCGGATCGCGAAAAAGCGCCGGGGCATTGAAGCGCGCCTGTCCGCACGGACGCAGGGGCGCGTCGTCTCCACGCGCAAGGGCGCGATCGGCCGCCGCATCGTGCATTACGCCACCGTGGCGTACGAGCGCGACGGCTTCGAGCGTCAGGACGAATACCTCCTCGATCCCGCCATGTTTTTCAAAGAGGGCGACGAGGTCCCCGTCTTCTACGACCCGCAGGACAGCACGCTCTCGATGCTCGGCGAGCCGCAGCATCCCGACGGCCGCGAATACGACGTCGTGTTCATCCCGTTCATCGTGATCTCCGTCGTCGCCCTGATATGGATCCTGTTATAGTTTCCCGCACAGTCGGTTCAAGAAATGATTGATAAAGGAGCAGAGGAAATGCGCTGGATCACCGAAGAAAACTATGCCGAGCAAATGCGCGCGGAGGCCGAGCCCTACGTCGCAGCCCGGGCCGAGACCGGCTACGACGAGCGCGTCAAAGGCCAGAAGATCTATTACGAGCACTACAAGTGCGACGCGCCGAAGGGCGTGATCGTCATCAGCCACGGCTTTACCGAGTCGATCCGCAAGTTCACCGAGTCCGTCTACTATATGCTGCAGGCCGGCTATGAGGTCTGGGGCCTCGACCACCGCGGACACGGACTGTCCTTCCGGCACAACGACAACCCCTTCGTCGTACATATCGAGCATTTTGAGGACTATGTGCTCGACCTCGTCCACCTAACCGAGACGCTCGTCCTCCCCGCCGCGGGCGGGCTGCCGGTGTACCTGTACTGCCACTCGATGGGCGGCTGCATCGGCGCCTGGACGATCGAGAGCTATCCGACGCTGTTCCGCAAGGCCGTGCTCTCCTCCCCGATGCTGGGCCTGAGCTTCGGCAAGATCCCGGTGCCCGTGGTCTACGTCGCGGCGAGCATCAAGGGCATGGGCAAGAAGCGCAAGGAGCCGATGGACCCGATCAACGCCTTCCAGGCCGAGCCCGACTTCCCCGCCAGCTGCGATTCCTCGGAGTGCCGCTATCTCTACTACTTCGCCAAACGTCAGAAGGACCTCGCCCTGCAGACGACCGCCCCCGCCATCAACTGGGGCAAGCAGTCCGTCAAGGCCTGCGCCCGCGTCACCTCGCGGCGGCAGGCCGCGAAGATCTCCATCCCCGTGCTGCTCTTCCAGGCGGGCGCGGACGAGGTCGTGAAAAACGAGTCGCAGGACCTGTTCGTCTCGCGCGTGAAGAACATCGAGAAGGTCCGCGTCGAGGGCATGAAGCACGAGCTGTACATGACCGACTCGCCGGTGCTGATCCCCTACTGGGAAAAGATCTTCGCCTTCTTCGGATGAAACACGGACCGGGAGCCCCTCAGCGGGCTCCCTTTTTAACAGGCAGGGACTGATCGCATGAAAAAAACCGTTTCCATCCTGATCCTGCTGCTTGCGCTCTGCCTCTGCGCCTGCGGGCAAACGCCCGCGCCGGAGCAGAGCGCGCCGACCCCGCCGCTGCGTATCGCCGTCGTATCGGATATCCACTACACCGGCGAGGAGGCCTACCGCTATGTCGGCAGCTTCCGCAGCGCGAACGACGCGAGCGGCACCGGCAAGCAGGTCGAGCTGCTCCCGCAGCTGTTCGACGCCTTTGTCGAGCAGATGCTGCGCGAGCGGCCTGACCTCCTGCTGATCACGGGCGACAACAGCTTCAACGGCGCGCGCGTGTCGCACGAGGCGCTGCTCGAAAAGCTCGAGCCGCTGCGGGCGGCGGGTGTCGCCGTCCTCACGCTGCCGGGCAACCACGACATCGGCAGCGGCGCGCTGGTCTTCCCGGACGGCGAGGCGCAGGAGGCGCCCTCCGTCAGCTCGGAGGAATTTGCCGCGCTCTACGCCGGCTGCGGCTACGGCGAGGCGCTCTCGCGCGACGCGTCCTCGCTGTCCTACGTCTATGACACGCAGCGCGGCGTGCGCGTTTTCATGCTCGACACCGTCTTTCGCTACGGCGCGGTGTACGGCCGCGTCGGGCGGGAGACGATGGACTGGCTCGCGCGCGAGCTGGCGGCCTGCCGCGAGGCGGGCGACGTCCCGCTCGTCGCGGGGCATCACAACGCGCTGGTGCACAACCCGCTCTTTGCCTTCGGCTATACGATCGACAACGGCGAGGAGCTGCGCGCTCTGCTGCTGCAAAACGGCGTCACGCTCTATCTCAGCGGCCACCTCCATCCGCAGAGCATCGCGCAGGAGGACGGCTTCTTCGACGTCGCTTCCGAGAGCTTTGCCGTCTATCCCCACCGCTGGGGGCTCGTGGAGCTTGACGGCGGTGCCTGGCGCTATACGGCGCGGGAGACGGAGGTCGAGCGCTGGGCGGAGCAGACGGGCTGCTCGGACGAGCGGCTGCAGCACTACCGGGAGTACGGGCGCGCTTTCTTTGCCGACGCAGCCCGCGCGCAGGCCGCGCAGGCCTTCGCCGCGGTCGGGGACGAGGCGCTGCGCACGCAGCTCTGCGCGTTCTTTGCCGAGGCGAACGTGAACTATTTTGCGGGTACGCCCTCCCCCGCGCCCGGGGAGCCCCTGTCGGAAGCGCTCGCGGAGCTCGGCGGACGGACGGCGCTGTACCTTCAGACGATCACCGGCCTGCCGCCGAGCCTGTACGCCGAGGGGCGGATCGGATAAAAGCATACGGGGACGTGCCGCGCGGCACGTCCTCTTTTTGCTTGACAAATACCCCTCGGGGGTATATGATCTAAATACCCCCGAGGGGTATCGGAGGATACTGCTATGACGACAACCGAAAGCTGCCCGAGCTGCGCGAAGAAGACCGTGCGCAGCGAAGAACTGAAAAGAAAACTGCTCAACCGCCTGCGCCGCATCGAGGGCCAGGTGCGCGGCATCGAGGCCATGATCGAGGACGACGCCTACTGCAGCGACGTGCTGACCCAGTCCGCCGCCGTCAACGCCGCGATCAACGCCTTCAACCGCGAGCTGCTCGCCTGCCATATCCGCGGCTGCGTCCGACGCGATCTGCTCGAGGGGAACGACGAGGTCGTCGACGAGCTCGTCGCGACGATGCAGAAGCTGATGAAATAGCGAGGCGCCGTGATGGAACAATACAACGTTACCGGTATGAGCTGCGCGGCCTGCAGCGCGCGCGTGGAAAAAGCGGTCTCCGGCGTCGAGGGCGTCACCGCCTGCTCGGTCAGTCTGCTGACCAACTCCATGGGCGTCGAGGGCAGCGCATCGCCCGAGGCGATCATTGCGGCCGTGGAGGCGGCGGGCTACGGCGCCTCGCGCAAGGGCTCGGAAAAGAGCGCCGCCGCGGCGCAGGATGAGGACGCGCTGCGCGACCGTGAGACGCCTGTCCTGAGAAAGCGTCTTTTCAGCTCGCTCGCCTTTCTGCTCGTGCTGATGTATATCTCGATGGGCCACACGATGTGGGGCTTTCCCCTGCCCGCCTTCCTCGAGGGGAATCACGTCGCGATCGGCCTTGCGGAGCTGCTGCTCTCCGCGATCGTCCTCGTCATCAACCAGAAGTTCTTTATCAGCGGCTTTCGCGGCCTGCTCCACCGCGCGCCGAACATGGACACGCTCGTCGCGCTCGGCTCCGGCGTTTCATTTCTCTACAGCTGCTGGACGCTCTTTTCGATGACCGCGGCCGTGCAGCGGGGCGACGGGCAGGCGGCGCATGCGCTGATGCACAATCTTTACTTCGAATCCGCGGCGATGATCCTCGTGCTCATCACCGTCGGCAAGATGCTTGAGGCGCGCTCCAAGGGCAAGACGACCGACGCGCTGAAATCCCTGATGCGCCTTGCGCCGCAGACGGCCTGCGTCGAGCGCGGCGGGAAAGAGCTGACCGTGGCGATCGCCGAGGTCGTGCAGGGCGACGTCTTTGTTGTGCGCCCCGGCGAGAGCATCCCCGTGGACGGCGTCGTGCTCGAGGGCGAGAGCTCCGTCAACGAAGCCGCGCTCACCGGCGAGAGCATCCCCGTGGACAAGGCCGCGGGCGACCATGTTTCCGCCGCGACGGTCAACCAGTCCGGCTTTCTGCGCTGCCGCGCCACGCGCGTCGGCGAGGACACGACTCTTGCGCAGATCATCAAAATGGTCAGCGACGCGGCCGCCACCAAGGCGCCGATCGCCAAGCTCGCCGACCGGGTCTCCGGCGTATTCGTTCCGGCCGTCATCGCCGTCGCGCTCCTCACCTTTCTGATCTGGCTGGGTCTCGGAAAGGACTTCGCCTTCGCGCTTTCGCGCGCGATCGCCGTGCTCGTCATCAGCTGCCCCTGTGCGCTCGGGCTCGCCACGCCCGTGGCGATCATGGTCGGCAACGGCGTCGGCGCGAAGAACGGCATCCTGTTCAAAAACGCCGTCGCGCTGGAAGAGACGGGCAAGACGCAGATCGCCGTGCTCGACAAGACCGGAACCGTCACAAACGGCGAGCCGGTCGTGACCGATCTGCGCCCCGCCCCGGGCGTGAGCGAGCAGGAGCTGCTCACGCTTGCCTGTTCTCTCGAGCGCCGCAGCGAGCATCCGCTGGCGAAGGCCGTCACGGCCGAAGCCGGCAAGCGCGGCGTTTCCCCGCTTGAGGTCGAGGGCTTCACCGCGCTCCCGGGCAACGGTCTGCGCGCCGCGCTCGACGGCAGAGAGCTGATCGGCGGGAGCCTGAAATACCTCTCCTCCCTCCTCGAGATCCCGCCCGCGCTCGCCGCCGAAGCCGAAGCGCTGGCAGGACAGGGCAAAACGCCGCTGCTCTTTGCCGGTGCGGGGAGGCTGCTGGGTCTCATCGCCGTGGCCGACACGATCAAGGACGACGCGATCGAGGCCGTGCGCGAGCTCAAGGGCATGGGGATCCGCGTCGTGCTGTTGACGGGCGACAACGAGCGCACCGCCGCCGCCATCGGCGAGCAGGTCGGCGCGGACGAGGTCATCGCGGGCGTTCTGCCCGCCGGCAAGGAGAGCGTGATCCGCTCGCTGCAGGCGCAGGGAAAGGTCGCGATGGTCGGCGACGGCATCAACGACGCCCCCGCCCTGACGCGCGCGGACACCGGCGTCGCCATCGGTGCGGGGACGGACGTCGCGATCGATGCGGCGGACGTCGTGCTGATGAAGAGCCGCATGTGCGACGTGCCCGCCGCGATCCGGCTCAGCCGCGCAACGCTGCGGAACATCAAAGAAAACCTGTTCTGGGCCTTTTTCTACAACGTCGTCTGCATCCCGCTGGCCGCGGGCGCCTACGCGCGCTTCGGCCTTACGCTCAGCCCGATGATCGGCGCTGCGGCGATGAGCCTTTCGAGCTTCTGCGTCGTATCCAACGCGCTGCGGCTCAACTTCTGCCGGCTCTACGATCCGGGCCGGGACAAACCGACCAAAAACTCGCTCAACGAGCGGATCAAGGAGGAAAAAACCATGACCAGA
>JAEEGI010016920.1_pt1 | contig 15018 bp, 15 predicted proteins | sample 8958751 | NCBI WGS metagenome assembly JAEEGI01 (sample SAMN16246545, study PRJNA631951) | gut metagenome | biome: gut microbiome; feature: rumen; material: KS-attached | host: Bos | place: Iran: Karaj | collected 2018-10
GAATAATCAACATTTCCCAGATGAATTAAAATGAAGAAAATATTTCTAAAAATAACTTGACTTTTTTTTAAAAAAATATATGCTACAAATAATAAATAAAATGTTAAACCAAAAAAATTAAAAAAATGGGAAAAAAAGTTTTATTCGCCTTCATGGCGATTGCAACAATGATAGCGATAGCTACAAGTTGCAACAATGAGAAGAAAGTGATAGCTCTTCACGACACCGCCGTGTCAGATAGCACACTAAAGAAAGATGTTCCTCTACAAGAATTCTACAAGGAAAATCTTGAAGGGAAAAAGGCATTCATCGAACGTCATAGGATGCAACTAACGTATAACTGCTATGATTTCAGTTACATCAAAGGTCCAGAAAGTATAACATTCATTATTGCTTCAGGAACTGCAACCAATTTACAAAACAATAGCAAAGAGCCCTGCAATGCGAATTTCGAAAATGAAATTTTAGTCATTACTGATGGGTTTAGTCGTGATACGGTATTCGTTTTCAATGGTGTTAGTTTCAACGGAGAAATTACAAGCATGAATGAAGTAGGACACGGTTCTCCTTGGCGATTTGAAATCAAGAACAATCAAAAATTATCTGACTGTCTAAATCTCATTGAAAAGTGGGATTCCATCCAGATTGAAAGTTCATACACAATGCCTGGCCTGAAAAAAGAAGATAAGTTCTCTGCATTCCTTAAAGAAAACGAAAAATTACTCAAGGATGGAGATCTAATCGACTGCTTCGACAAACGCGTGATTGACCAGCAAAAACACGATGTCGTGAACTTCAAAAAACGTCAAAAGGGCAAGTAAATTCAAATCACTGCACTCTTCTAAAACCGCTCAGCATTTCTAGAGCGGTTTTTTTAAACTAAAAAAGATATTGCAAACAAAACAATTTTTCCTATAGATTAAATGATTATAAAATCAAATTTCTATCTTTTATATTATCAATAAGATTATGGACATAAACGCCTACCAACAGCAAATGGAGAAAGCCATTGCATACCTAGAAAATGAATTCAAATGAATGCAAGTATGAAGAGCTACTACATGACTTGTAGAAAATTTAAACGTAGAAACAGATTATGGAACCATGAAGATGAATGGAATTGCTCTTATCACAGCTCTTGATCATTCAACAATAAAAATCGAACCACGAGATAAATCATCTGCAAAACACATCGCAAACGCGATTTATGAAGCAGATTTATGAGTGTGAGTGGACAACCAAGGTTCTCACATTTTGGTGAAAGTTCCTCAACTTACACAAGAAAGAAGAGAACAAATTGCAAAAAATATCAAGGCTATGTGAGAAGAAACTAAATGAAATATTAGAAAAATCAGACAAGATGCTATGAACGATACCAAAAAATCATTCACAGCCAAAGAGATTTCAGAAGATGAACACAAAGCAAATGAATCAAATATCGATGATTTAACTAAAAAAATGAATACAAAAATCGATGAATTAGTGAAAGGTAAAACAGAAGAAGTTTTAAAAGTTTAAAAAATTAAATTTTATTTCTATTTACATAAATAATGAATATTTGGAATATATTAGTAACCCAAATATTGTACCGTCCCGTGTTCAATATTCTAGTAATATTTCTAGCAATTTCTGGATGACAACTTCGACTAGCTATCGTCGCACTAACATTACTCGTTAGATGATTGATGTACAAATCATCTGCTGCATCAAACAATATGACACAGTGAATGAGTAATATCCAGCCAAAAGTAGAAGAATTACAAAAAAAATATGCTGATGATCCTCAAAAACTCAGTGAAGAGACAATGAAACTATTCAAAACAGAATGAAAATGACCATTCAAAGGTTGTTTGACTATGCTTATTCAAATACCAGTTTTCATTGGGCTTTATAGAGTTATTTGGATGATCGCTCAAAATGGATGAATCCCTGCAGATGTAGATTGGTTATATAGCTTCTTTTATAGTTTCTGACAAAAATATTTAGAAGCCTGAAGTATAAATCATATGTTCTTAGGTATAGATTTATTCACTAGTGGAAACTGGATATTAACTATTATAGTTACGGCTCTATACTACTTACAAATGCAATTAACTCAACTCACTCAAAATAAAAAATCTATGCCTAAAGTCCCAGGAGCTTCAATGCCTGACATGACAAAAATGATGTGAGGTATGAATATCGGAATGAGTCTCATGATGTGACTAATGGTATTCTGATTAAACTCAGCAGTTGGACTTTACCTTTTGACTTCTTGTCTATTTAGTATTTGTCAATTTTCTCGAAGATATAGAGCTATACTCAAAGCTAAATGGAATGAAAAATTTCATAAAAATGAACCAACAATAATCGAACCAAGTAAATAATATCATCAACTGTCATTCTGAGCGATAGCGAAGAATCTTAAGTATCTTCGAATGTAATACACAAGATTCTTCATTTCACTATGTTCCATTCAGAATGACAAACCAATATTTTATTCTTTCACTAAACTAACAATGAAAAAAACATTAGAAAACTTGGCAAAAGCCTTTGCATGAGAATCTCAAGCTAGAAACCGCTATACGATCTATGCAAGCGTTGCAAGAAAAGCATGATATTTACAAATCGCAAATGTATTCCTTGAAACTGCAGAACAAGAAAAGGAACACGCTGAATGGTTATTCAAGATGATGCAAGAATTCGTAGAAAAAGAATGAGTAGAAATGCCATATATTGATATAGAGACTACTACAATGATTAAATTCGGAGATACTAAAACAAATCTAGAAACTGCTATTGCAGGTGAATACGAAGAATGGGCTGATATGTATCCTGAATTTGCAAAAGTTGCAGAAGAAGAATGATATCCTCAATTTGCAGCTAGAATTAAAGCCATTATGGTTGCAGAAAAGCATCATGAAGAAAGATATAAGAAACTTCACGATTTAGTAAAAGATGATTTAGTATTCAAAAGAGATGAAGAAATTTACTGGACTTGTACAAAATGTGGATATGTTTGGAAAGGTAAGGAACCTCCAAAGGTTTGCCCATTATGTGGACATGATCAAGGTTATTACGTAAAAATGAACGAAGATTTTTAATCAAAAATCATTACAGAAAGTCAGATTTAGAATCTGACTTTTTTTAAATATTTTTCAGACTTTCCTTTGACTTTAATGGTTCAAAAAGTATAAACTGGGTAGTCCCTTTTAAGAATTTTTAATCATAAATATGACATATTCCCTTGATACAATCGTTGCACGAGCAAAAAGAAGAGCTTTTACATTCCCATGATCAGATATTTATTGATGACTAGCTAATGCATGGGACCTATGACCATACTGAGTATTATTACGCAAAAATATTTTAGATGCATGGTGGAAACACTTTGTTCAAGAACGTCAAGACATGGTTGGATTAGACGCTTCTATCTTAATGAATCCAAAAGTTCGAGAAGCATCTGGTCATGTATCTTCTTTTTCTGATCCTTTAATAGATTGCCGTAAATGTAAATACAGAGATAGAGCTGATAAATTAATTGAAGACTATATCAATAAAAATTGAGTAAATTTAGAAGAAATAAAAGAAAAAATCTGAGCCAATTCTATAACACCAGAAGCTTGGACTTTTGACCAACAAACAGCCTTCCTATCTGAATTTAAAGTAAAATGTCCTAAATGTGGAAGCTGTGATTGGACTGAACCTAAAAAATTCAACCTCATGTTCAAAACTCAACAATGAGTAATTGATGGAGAATGAAAAGATATCTATCTTCGCCCAGAAACTGCACAATGAATTTTTGTCAACTTCAAAAACATATTAGATACAACTAGAATGAGAGTCCCTTTTTGAGTAGCTCAAGTCTGAAAATCTTTCAGAAATGAGATCACTCCAGGAAACTTCCTATTCCGCGTACGTGAATTTGAACAAATGGAAATAGAATTTTTCTGTGAAAATGATGAAGAAAAATGACTAGCTTGGTTACAAAATTGGAAAGAAACTTGTGAAGAATGGTGGATTGAAAAAATATGAATCAATAAAGAAAAACTTCGTTTCCGTCAACATGATCCTAAAGAATTAGCCTTCTATTCAAAATGAACTTGGGATGTAGAATACCTATTCCCACGGGGATGGTGAGAATTACAATGAATCGCATATAGAACTGATTACGATTTACAGCAGCACATGAAATTTAGTGGAAGAGATATGCAATACACAGATCCAATGACTGGAGCTAGATATGTACCACACTGTGTAGAACCTTCTTGGGGATTGACTAGAGCTGTACTTACAGCCATGATTGATTCTTATGATGAAGAAGAATATACAAATGGAAACGGAGAAAAAGAAACTAGAACAGTTGCTCATTTCCACAAAAATATTGCGCCAATTAAATTTGCTATTTTGCCTTTGGTTAAGAAAGATGAAAAACAAGTAGAAATCGCAAACAACATTTTCCGCGAATTATCAAAAAATTATTTCTGTGAATATGATGATAATTGAGCAATTGGTAAAAGATATAGAAGACAGGATGAAATTGGAACACCATTCTGTATCACAGTTGACCAACAAAGTACACAGGACTGAGAAACTGTTACAATTAGAGATAGAGATTCTATGCAGCAGAAAAGAATCAAAATCTCAGAAATTGCAAATTATATGAAATAATTAATTTATAATCTATTATACAATGAAAAAACTCATAAAAAAACTTATCCGTTATGATAAAATATATGCTACACTTAAGGATAGTTTTTTCTATCAATCATATAAAAAATTTCGTGCAAAAATTGCAAATAATTTATATGAAAATCCATCTAAAGATTTTTTTGTAATATGAGTAACATGAACCAACTGAAAAACAACTGTTGTAAACCTATTACATAAAATACTTAATGACAATGTAGCTCCTACTGTAGCTATCAGCACAGCAAACATCAAAATCTGAAATGAGGTTATGGAAAATAAAAAAAAGATGACTTCACTAGATAGTTTTGATCTTCAACGAACTCTAGCTTCTGCTAAAGCATCGTGATGCAAAATAGCAGTATTAGAAACGAGTTCTCAATGATTAGATCAATACAGATTTGAATGAATTAAATTTGATTTCGCTGTTCTTACAAATATTACCATGGATCACTTAGATTACCATAAAACTATGGATAACTATGCTGATGCAAAAAAGAAGCTATTCAAATATGTACTAACTAACTGAAAAGATAAAAAATATGCAGCATTTTGCACCGATGACAAAATTGGGAAAAAATGGTTTGAAGAAATGGCATTTGATCAGAAAATTTCGTATAGTATATACAACTCTTCTGTAATTAAAGCTACAAAAATTGAAGAATGATTTGAATGAACATATTTCGAATTTTCTTATCTTTGACAAAAATATTCATGAACAACACCATTAATCTGATCATACAATATATGTAATATAATGTGAGCAATTTCAGTTGGGGTTGCTTTATGATTAAAAATCGAACCAATATTAAAATCGATAGAATGATTCGATTGAGTTGCATGAAGAATGGAACCAATTTATACCGAATGAGTCAAATATTTCATTGATTTTGCCCACACTCCAGACTGATTAGAAAAAACCTTAAGTTTTGCATCTAGCAGAAAATGAGAATGAAGATTAATCACAATTTGTGGAGCTCCATGAAATCGTGATAAAGAAAAACGTCCAATTATGTGAGAAATAGCTACAAAATATTCAGATATTGTAATATTCACCGATGATGATCCAGATACTGAAAACAGGCTTAGTATATTGAATCAACTATCAAAAACTATCCAAGAAAAATGATACCCTTCTAGAAAGAAAGTATTTGTTATACCAGAAAGAAGATATGCCTTACAATTCGCTACTGAAATAGCAAAAAAATGAGATATTGTTGTTTCTTGTTGAAAATGACACGAGCAAGTACAACTTACAAATTTCTGAAAACGTAAACGAAATGATAAGAAAGTATTGACTAAAATACTACAATTTCAACACAAAACAATATTAAATACAAATGAAATTAAAAGAGCATACCTACAAAATTTAAGAATTGAAAAAAGTTCAAACAGCATTACAACTCAGCAATACTATTCTCAACCTAAAATTTCAAATAATACAACGAATATAGAAAATAACATCACAACACAGAATCCTCAAACAGAACAAAAACTTAAAAACCAAAACTCACAGACTCCTAGCTGAATGTTTAAACGTATAGATTAAATTCTAAAACCATATAAATGTTACAAGACTTAAAAAATGCTGAATATGTAGTACTAGATCTAGAAACTACATGATTAACTCCATACAGAGAATGAATTACAGAAATTGCCGCTATTAAATGTAAAGATTGAAAAATCATAGATGAATTTCAAACTCTCATAAATCCAGAAAGACACATCCCAAATTGAATAGTAAGATTAACATGAATCACAAATGAAATGGTTGCAAATGCCCCATCTATCGACAAAGTTATGCCAAACTTTTCTGAATTTCTTTGAAATGATATAATAGTTGGACACAACGTAAATTTTGATTTCAGATTTTTGAATTATTATCACTACCAAATCATGTGAGCATATCTCGAAAACCAAACAATATGCACACTAAAAATAGCCAGAAGATTACTCCCTTGATTACCAAATAGAAAACTTTGAACAATATGTGAATATTTTGGAATAACAAATGAAAGAGCACATAGAGCAATGTGAGATACTCGTGCAACACTACAAGTCTTACAAAAATATGAAGCAATACTCAATACTACGGAAAACCATTGAAATTTTTAATATTTTTTTTATAGTCGTATCCAGATAATAAATCTGATTTTTTATTTTTATTCAAAAATAAGTATGAAAATCTTAGTTCTTAACGCTGGAAGTTCTTCATTAAAATACCAGCTCTTCGATGTAGATAATAATTTCTCGGTAGAAGCTAAATGATTAGCTGAAAGAATCGGTATTGAATGATCTATAATAACACATAAAGATAAAGATTGAAACAAAACTGAATTTCCTAGAGACTTAGCAAACCATTGAGAAGCTCTTAAAAAAATCTTAGATATTCTAGTTTCACCTGAAAATGGAGCAATCAAATCATTAGACGAAATTGGAGTAGTTTGACACAGAATGGTTCATGGATGAGAAAAATTTCACGAATCAGCTTTGATAACTCCTGAAATTATGCAAACTTTGAAAGATTTAATTCCTCTTGCTCCATTGCATAATCCTGCAAATATTACATGAATTGAAGCCGTTCAGCAAGTTTTGCCAAATGTACCAAATGTTGTAGTTTTTGACACAGCATTTCATCAGTCAATGGATCCTGAACATTTCTTATATCCAGTTCCTTACGAATGGTATGAAAAGTATGGAGTAAGAAGATATGGTTTCCACGGGACTAGTCATAAATATGTTTATCAAGAAATTTGTAAACACTTGAATAACGATAAATTAAAAGTTATCACATGTCATATCGGAAATGGTGGTAGTATCACAGCAATCGATGCATGAAAAGTAATCGAAACTTCAATGTGATTTACTCCATTACCAGGAATTATGATGGGATCTCGTTCATGAGATATAGATCCAAGTATATTAGAATACATTTGTACTAAAAAATGAATTACTATCAATGAAGCAACTAAAGAACTAAATAAAAATAGTGGACTACTTGGAGTTAGCTGAATTTCATCAGATTCGAGAGATATAGAAGACGCTATTAAAGAGTGAAATGAAAGAGCAAAACTAACTCAAGATATGTACGTTCAAAAGATTGCCAATTATATTGCAATGTATAATAATATGCTCAACTGATCTGATGTAATAGTTATGACTGCTTGAGTATGAGAAAATAGTATAAGTACTCGTAAAATGATATGAGAAAAAATATCATCTCTATGAGTAAAGATTGATGATGAAAAAAATAATTTCAGAGGAGAATTTAGAGAGATTTCTGCAAGCGATTCTAAAATCCCTGTATATGTTATTCCTACAAATGAAGAATTAATGATTGCACAGGATACTTACAACATAATTAAAGAAAACTAAAAACAGTTTTGGAAATTTTGAACTTAAAATAAAAAAGAAAAAAGAACTGAACGAATTCATTCAGTTCTTTTGAAATCCAATAAAGAAGATTTAGTCTTCTAGCTCTAGCATCTTTTGAAGTTGTTCCCTTTTATCTGAGAGAACTTTATCAATTTCCTTAAGCGACATATATCCCATGCCTGGAAAATAAGATGCAACACTTGGCATCGTAACTAAAGCAAAGATATAGTCATCCTCCTCTTGATACTTCGAGATATAAGACTCCAAAATCTTTTCGCGTTCATTTTCATCTGTCAATATCTCAAACAATCTGACAATGTTTTTCTGAACATCCAAAGAATTCTTCTCATCGAAAACTGTAGCTTTCATCTTCTGTTCCGCAAGATACTGATATGAACTATCACCATAACGGTGAATAATAGCCCAATCATCAAAACGCTTTGCACATTCAAGCATACGCTCGAAAAGCTCTGGTCGCTTTCCACTTCGCAAGGAAGCGTTTCTGTATTGATAATACAGATCATCAAAACAAATATTCTCCATACTATTTTATTTATATTTTTTTATTTGTATGCTTCATATTAAATATTTTATACTCAAAAGTCAATACAAAAACTATATAAACATTGATTTAATACAAAGAAATCATAGAATAATTCACGCATTATTTACCTAAAAAATCAAAATGATAATAGACGCCCATACTCATCTTAATACAAATCAACTTTTTTGAGATTATAAAAAATACCTAGAAAATTTTGAAAAAATCTGATGAAAAATCGTTGTTAATGCCTGAGCAAATAATGAATACAATCAACAATGAATCCAAATATCACAAGAATCAACCATAATGTTTTCAAATCTAACCGTAAAAACAGCGATCTGACGACATCCGTGCGACATACCACATAATGAATCAGATTTTTTACATCTTTTGGATGAATTGGAAAATTTATATAAAGAAAATAAAGACTATATCGTAGCAATTTGAGAATGTGGAATCGATCTCCATTTCCCAGAAAATCCTACAGTCAAAGTACAGCAAAATGCATTAAAATTACAAGCAGAATTGGCTAAGAAACTAAATCTTCCATTGATGATTCATTCACGTGATGGATTTCACGAAACTATGGAAATTCTCAAAGATTTTTCAGATTTAAAAATTTATTTTCATGCTCGAGGATATTGACCAGATGAATTAGAAGAATGTGAAAAAACTTTTCCGAATCTACGAATAGGTTGTACAAATGTAATCGAATATCCAAGTGCAGAGAAAATCCGCGAATCAATTCGTAATATCAGAACTGCTAAAATTCTGACTGAAACTGATGCTCCTTTTCTTCCTCCACAAACCATGCGTGGTCAACAAAATGAACCTGCTTATGTCACATATGTGTATGAAAAATTATGTGAAATTTTGAGAATTGAACAAAAAGAATTAAAAAAAATAGTTGAAAAAAACACAAAATCTCTTTATAATATTTAATAAAGCTGACTATAAGTCAGCTTTATTTTTTATATTGTATCATCTTCCAATAACTTTATACACTCTTTACCAAACATTTCCGCCGCTTCTGGTCCATTCGCCGTCACTATATTTCCATAACGAATTACCATTTCATCTTTCCACACTCCACCATTTTTTTCTATAAAAGCCTGCTGTAATCATTCATCATCTCGTGAAGTAACAATTTTTCAGTTGAATACACCACTTTCACTCACTACCATTGGAGCTATACAAATTGCTCACAATTTCTTAGCCTCCTGAGCTATACGTAAATAATCTGAATTATGTAAATATTGAGTCAAGCAACCTCATCATCAGATAAAAATCACCATTTCAAATTTATCTCACTTTATTTCCGATAATTCATAAGCTGCATCTATTTTCTGACCAAAAACTCATATACACTGCCCTTTTCTTCATGCAGCGATAGTAATTTGTGCATTAGCTTCTTGTAGAGCTTCATAAGTCGCAGAAAATTCATGATCCTGAAATCCATTATTTGCAACTATCATCACAGCAGTTTTCATCATCCAAAAATTAAGAGATAAAATCTGACTATATAATCAGTGTAAAATTTCAAATATAAAAAGCAAGAGATAAACAAAATCAAAATAAGTCATCCCAAAAGATAAAAAACGATTATCTTACAATTTTAAAGCCTATCAATTTTTAAGAGCATAGTTCTTATAGGATTTTTCATCAAAAACAATTAATTTTGCTAACACTTAATTAACTGCCATCATACATAAACTTGCATCAATAGTAGGAGATTCAGCGGTTCAAAATGAGCGGTATCAATCTTCCATCCAATCTTCACAAAATATCATAGAACGATAATCATCCTTAGATCGTGATTTATCTGCATATCACATACTTAACCAATACTCTCATCGCATCCCTGTCAAATACATCAACATTGCTATTTGATCTGAAAGTTTGGTTAATCATGCAATATTTCATAATTCTCATAATAAAGCTCTCATTTCTTCCACTTTCGGTATATGTAATCACTCTTTTTGTTTCTCTTTTACATATGATTTTAATTTTTGATTTTTCCATTTATCCACATTATCTCACATCATCGACTCAAGGATTACTACATCTTTATTTGTTATTCAGATAGGCCACTCACTCTGATAATGTAATTTCACAGGTCTCTTATAGAGATCATCTGAATGATTACTTAAATTTGGATTTAAAATTTTATATTTCTTCTTTCATAAAGTAAATTCTATCAACATACTTCAATCACTCTGTCTTTCTGCTGTTAGTGGGATTAATTTTGCTGCAGTTTCTATTCTAGTCTTAGAAAACCAACTAATATTTCTTATATGTTTCTCCCATTCTTGACGATAATTTTTTAATTCTTGTGGAAGCTCTTTAGCTTTTTCCGGATTATTTTTAGAAACTGTTGTATTTCATCATCAATCTACCGTTTTTTTCTTTGGAGAAACATAATACATTTTACCCATTTCTTCCGTCTCTTTCATCAACTCATCAAGAGAAGACCTAAATCATTTTAAAGAATCCTCTAAAACATCATTAAACTCTACATCATCTTTTATTCCACTCATTTTTATATGACTGTTAATATATTAAAAAACTACATACTCAATTATAATAAAAAAGATAAATTTGTCAAAATTTTAGTAACTTTTTTATCTAAAAAAATTAAAACATAAAAAAACAAACACAAAATTACAAAAAATACCACATATGTGGTATTTTTAATACAATAATATAACTCAAATTCTAGTAACTAAATGTATACAATGTTGTCGCAGTTGGTGTACTAAGCGATGCCCCCAAATATTCCAATGTATCTGGATCAATTATATATAATATAGAATAAGACTCTCAATTTTTCAATGTAACATCAACCAACGTATTAATTCTATCATGACTCATTACTGAACTAATTACTTTTCTGTCCACCATAGTTTCTTCTATAGGCAATAATATATTGTGATCTACATTTTCTGGATATATATATTCTCAAGTTTCAACCACATTTTCTCCATCATACACACTATATGTATAAGATACTGGAAATCTGTTTCTATTAATTCTATCCAAATCCTCAAGACTTAAAGGAGTTTTTTCAACAAGATCCTCTAATGTATCTTCATTCACTTGATTATTACTACTCGTTCACAAATTATCTCCATTATTTACATTTTTTCAACAACCCGCCAAAAGAGATAAAAGCATAAAGCTGATTAATACCAATGATAATTTTCTCATTTATATTGTATTAAACAATAAAAAAATGGTGCCAAGGGGCAGAATCGGACTGCCGACACAGAGATTTTCAGTCTCCTGCTCTACCACTGAGCTACCTTGGCATATGGTGGGCGTGGATGGACTCGAACCATCGACCTCACCCTTATCAGAGGTGCGCTCTAACCAGCTGAGCTACACACCCATATACAAGAAAAAACTTTCTTGCAAAATCCCTTATAAATATTCAATCCATAAAATCAAGTCTTTTTCAAAAAACATATTTTCTATACAATTCTATCTTGAATTTTTTCATTTTTTTCCTACATAAAAGCAATGTCTTTTATTTCGTACCAAAATTTAGAATGAGAAATGTATGAACTGTCGTAAGAGGCATTAGGACTCCTATCATCAAACAATGAGATGATTTAACCAACATCGTTATTGAAAGCTTATTGAAGGCTAAAGAAAGTGAGAATTTCACATTCCATGACCACGATATCGTAGCCATCACTGAAGCTGTTGTGTGAATTTCTAGCGGAAATTACGCCACAGTCGACCAAATCGCACAAGATATACAAAACAAATTTCAAACTAAACACATTTGAGTGCTGTTCCCCATCTTATCACGTAATCGTTTTGCCGTGCTTTTATCAGCCATGGCTAGAGCTATGGATAAAATCACATTACAAATTAGTTTCCCTTCAGACGAAGTTGGTAATGACATAATGGATAGAGAAAAATTAAAACAAAGTTGAATTAACCCATATACAGATATTATAACTGAAGAAATATACCATGAAAAGTTTGGAGACCGGAAACACATTTTTACATGAGTAAACATGGTAGATTTTTACAAAGATTTGATAGAAAAAGAAAATTGTGAAGCTGAAATAATTTTAGCCAATGATCCAAAAGCTATACTAAACTACGTTCAAGACGTTTTAGTTTGTGATATTCACACTAGATTTGAAACCAAAGAAATCCTAAAATCTGCTAATCAATGAAAAATTATATGAATGGATGAAATCATGACTTCATCAGTCGACTGAAGCGGATTTAATAGTAAATACTGACTTCTCTGATCAAATAGAGCTACAGAAGAAAAAGTAAAATTATTTCCAGAAAACTGAGAAGAGTTGGTCAATAAAATTCAGGAAAAACTAAAGGAACTTACCGGAAAAACTATCGAAGTGATGATTTATTGAGATTGAGCTTTCAAAGATCCTGTATGAAAAATTCGAGAATTAGCAGACCCTGTAGTTTCTCCAGCATATACACCATGATTAGAATGAAGCCCCAATGAACTAAAATTAAAATATTTATCAGATAACAAATTTTCTCACTTAAAATGAAGTGAATTAAATAATGCAATTAGAAGTGAAATCAAGACTAAAGAATCTAATTTGAAATGAAAAATCGAGACACAATGAACAACTCCTAGAAGATACACGGATTTAATCTGATCTCTTTGCGATTTAACTTCTGGATCTGGAGATAAATGAACTCCTGTAATATTCATACAATGATATTTTGATAATTATTCTCATGAATAATATTTAGTGATAATTAAAAATTAAATGGACATAGCTTGTTGTGTGATTTGAATAATATTATGTTTAGTTGCTATTGCTGGTTCAATTTTACCAGGACTTCCATGACCACAACTGTGATATATAGCTATATTGTTAGCACAGTTCTTTATGAACAAACCATTTTCCTGGTGATTCGTGATAATCCGATGAATTTTAATGATTTTATTAATATTAGCTGATTACTATTTACCAATACTATGAACTAAAAAATTCTGATGAACTAAACGATGAAATCGATGATGTATCTTAGGAATGATTATATGAATATTTTTTTGACCTTTTGGATTAATTTTATGACCTTTTGTTTGAGCTTTAATTGGAGAATATATACATAAATTAGATATACAGAAATCTACAAAACCAGCTTTTTGAGCTTTTATAGGTTTTGTATCATGAATTGTGTTGAAATTCGTAGTCAGTATAATATTATTCATATATTTCTGTATAGGTTGCTACAACCATTTCACAATTTTAAATTCTTCTCTCACTTAAACAAATGTCATTATTTCATAGTTATAAACAACTGAAGACAATTTTACCAATATTATTGATTTGAATTTTTTCCCTATTAATAAACACCAGCGAATCATATTATTTCTGATTAAAATCATCTGACAATACCCCAGAAAACATTGAAAATATCGAAAAATCATTAGGTGTAAACCTACCTGTAGTATCATTTATATTTGATCCACGAAGTGAAAACAATGTTTTGAATTCAATTGATAATATAGTTGAAAAGCTCTGAACTGATAGAATATATCATTTTACACTTTCTCCAGACAAATATTCTGCCAATGAGGTTGTTCTATGAAAATTTGACGCTCAATATTCCGCATTTTTCAAAAAAATCAAAGAAAAAGATATACATGTAATTTTTCGTACTATGCACGAAATGAACGGAGGACGATATCCCTGGTGAAGTAATCCAGAAAAATTTAAAGCTGCTTGGATTCATGTTTGGACATTATCAAGATTAGCATGATTAAACGAAGAAAATATATTATTTGATTTTTCAGTGAATCATCGAGACATGCCAACAAATTGAACTCCTTCTCAAACCGCACCACTAATCCAATGTAATCAATCAAGAACAGATTGCTACCATTTCGAAGACTATTACCCATGAGACGAGTTTGTAGATGTCGTATGATTTACATTTTACAACCGATGAAAAGCTAACTCAAATCGTCTCCGACTCTCTCCTGAACAAATTCTTTATGACCCAAATTGGAATACATATGAACGTATAAAAGCTTTCAACAAACCAATAATCATAGATGAAGTAGCTACAACAAGTGTTCGATATGAATGAAATTATAGTTTTGAAAAATCCAGAAGCGAATACCTAAACCATGATGAACGTAAAGACCATTGGATACACCAATTATGGGAATTTTTGGTAAATCACCCTGAAATCACGGCAGCTATATATTTCAATACAGACTATACTCATGGCCTAAGTTTTAAGATAATATGAGAAGCCGATCGAGCATTAGTTAATTTAGATGACCATAAAGTTTATGGTTGATTCCAAGAATTAGAAGCTTTCTCAGAAAAAAAATTAGACAACATCTTGAGTTCATTGTTCCATTTAAATAAGTTCACACTTGAATGAGAAAATATTTTCCTATCTTCAAAATGTAATAAAGA
>JAEEGI010016926.1_pt1 | contig 15015 bp, 12 predicted proteins | sample 8958751 | NCBI WGS metagenome assembly JAEEGI01 (sample SAMN16246545, study PRJNA631951) | gut metagenome | biome: gut microbiome; feature: rumen; material: KS-attached | host: Bos | place: Iran: Karaj | collected 2018-10
CGACAAGGAATTTCGCTACCTTAGGACCGTTATAGTTACGGCCGCCGTTTAACGGGGCTTCGATTCAGACCTTCGCTTGCGCTGAGCCCCCCTCTTAACCTTCCGTCACCGGGCAGGTGTCAGGCCACATATGTCATCTTAACGATTTAGCGTAGCCATGTGTTTTTGGTAAACAGTCGCCTGGGCCATTTCTCTGCGCCCTGATCGCTCAGGGTCCGCTTCTCCCGAAGTTACGCGGTCAATTTGCCTAGTTCCTTAGCCATGATTCACTCGAGCACCTTAGGATCCTCTCCTCACCCACCTGTGTCGGTTTACGGTACGGGTCGTGATGCGCTTAACGGTTGCATGATTTTCTTGCAAGTATGTTTACCAGCTCTGTCCGGTCTGCCGAAGCTTCCCGGTACTGTCGGGTTTCAGTCTCCCTACGCCCTTCAACGCGGACTTCCGTCGCCGCGCGGCTGTGTCACTCCTCGGTCTCATGCGCCCCTGCATCACGAGTGCCGGAATATTAACCGGCTATCCATCGAATTCGCCTCTCGGCTGCTTCTTAGGTCCCGACTAACCCTGATCCGTTTAACGTTGTTCAGGAAACCTTGGGTTTTCGGTGTGAATATTTCCATATTCATTGTCGTTACTTATGCCTACATTTTCTTTTCCGGCCGCTCCAGCAAACCTCGCGGTTCACCTTCAACGCTGACCGGAATGCTCCCCTACCACGCACATTGCTGTGCGTCCGTAGCTTCGGCGGCAGTCTTGATGCCCGTTCATCATCCACGCGTCACCGCTCGACTAGTGAGCTGTTACGCACTCTTTGAATGAATAGCTGCTTCCAAGCTAACATCCTAGCTGTCACTGCGATGTCACTTCGTTCTGTCTCAACTTAAACTGCTCTTGGGGGCCTTAGCTGACGGTCTGGGCTCTTACCCTTTTGCCCACGGATATTAGCACCCGCAGACTCACTCCCGACCTGGAGCCTTCGCGCATTCGGAGTTTGTCAGAAATCGATAGGCGATGAAGCCCTCTTTTCCTATCAGTAGCTCTACCTCACGAAGGTATGGTCGAGGCTGTCCCTAAAGACATTTCGGGGAGTACGAGCTATCTCCCAGTTTGATTGGCCTTTCACTCCTACCCACGCCTCATCCAAGCCCTTTTCAACGGAAACTGGTTCGGGCCTCCAGTGCCTGTTACGGCACCTTCACCCTGGACATGGGTAGATCACTAGGTTTCGCGTCTGTTCCTGCCGACTGAACGCCCTGTTCAGACTCGCTCTCGCTACGGCTTACGTCCCTGAAGGACTTAACCTCGCCGGCAAGAAACAACTCGTAGGCTCATTATGCAAAAGGCACGCCGTCGTCCCTTGAAGGACTCCGACCGCTTGTAAACGAACGGTTTCAGGTTCTATTTCACTCCCCTGTTCGGGGTGCTTCCCACCTTTCCCTCACGGTACTGGTCCACTATCGGTCTTCCGACTGTATTTAGCCTTGCGGCGTGGTCGCCGCAGATTCAGACAGGATTCCACGTGTCCCGCCCTACTCAGGTGGCGCTCCCTGACGTCCCTCGTTACCCGTACGGGGCTTTCACCCTCTACGGCGCATATTTCCATCTGCTTCTGGTTCCTTGGACATCGCTTTGAGCGCTCCTACAACCCCGGTCGGTCCGTGAACCGGCCGGTTTAGGCTCTTCCCGTTTCGATCGCCACTACTCCGGGAATCGATATTTCTTTCTTTTCCTGCGGGTACTAAGATGTTTCAGTTCCCCGCGTTACCTCCACCCTCGCGGGTGGTGACAGGCCTTCAGCCTGCCGGGTTGCCCCATTCGGACATCTCCGGATCAATTCCTGTTTGCGGATCCCCGGAGCTTTTCGCAGCTTACCACGTCCTTCATCGTCATCGGAAGCCTAGGCATCCTCCGTTCGCTCTTGTTCTCTTTCTCGTGAATCATTTGCGACTACATAGTCTCAAATGTATTTGCCTATGAAATTGCAGTCCCTTAATGCAACTCGAAAAAACTCGAATTTTATTATCAGACTTAATCTCTTTTTTACTTCTTTACCTCTTTGTGTCTCTCAGTATTGTCAAAGATCATTGTCCGTTTGGAAAACCCTTTTTCCGAAACGGGCTGCAAAGATACGCACTTTTTCGGAACCTCCAAACTTTTTTCGCATTTTTTTCTTATTTTCGCACACTATGAGCAAAAAAATAAAACCTAACGCCCCCCAGGTCACCGGCTACTCGGTGACATTCGGCCTTCTCATGACAGTACTTTTTTCGGCGGCAGCCGCCTACCTCGGCCTTAAGGTAGGCCAGGTGTTCGAAGCCGCCATCCCCATCGCAATCCTCGCCGTAGGCGTCTCCAGCGCACTCGGCCGCAAGGATTCCCTGGGCGAGAACGTCATCATCCAGAGCATTGGAGCCTGCAGCGGCGTCATCGTCGCCGGTGCCATCTTCACCCTCCCGGCCATATATATATTAGGATTGGATGTATCCTTCACGCATATGTTCCTGAGCAGTCTGCTGGGCGGCGTGCTGGGAATCCTCTTCCTCATCCCCTTCCGTAAATATTTCGTGAAGGAGATGGACGGGCAGTATCCCTTCCCCGAGGCAACCGCCACCACCCAGGTGCTGGTGAACGGCGAGGGCGGCGGCAAGGGCGCTAAGACCCTGGCGCTCGCCGGCCTCATCGGCGGACTGTATGACTTCGCCATCGCCACCTTCGGAGCCTGGGCGGAGACCATCTCCACCACCTTCATTGGCATAGGGCACGCCATCGCCGACAAAGCGAAGGTAGTTCTCAAGCTCAACACCGGCGCGGCCGTGCTGGGCCTGGGATATATCATCGGATTCAAGTACTCCCTCATAATCTGCCTGGGAAGCCTGCTGGTGTGGCTGCTCATCATCCCCGGATTCAACCTCCTCTTCGGCGGGCAGGTGCTGGATTTCATGGGCAGCGGCATAGCCCAGACCGTAGGGCAGATGAGCGCGGATGAGATCTTCCGCACGTACGCGCGCCATATAGGTATCGGCGGCATCGCGACCGCCGGCATCTTCGGCATCATAAAGAATGCCGGGGTCATCAAGAGCGCCATCGGCCTTGCCGGGAAAGAATTCGGCAAGAAGGGCGGAGCGGCCGAGGCCGTGGAGGAATCCGACAGGGATATAAAGATGAAGACGGTGGTCACGGGCATAGTGATAGCCCTGCTGGCGGTGTTCGCCTTCTTTGCCTTCGGCGGAATGGTGGAGAACGTCTGGCAGGCGATAGTGGGCCTGCTGATAGTCACCATCATCTCCTTCCTCTTCACCACCGTGGCTGCGAACGCCATTGCCATCGTGGGCAGCAACCCTGTATCCGGTATGACCATAATGACCCTCATCATCACCGCCCTGGTGCTGGTTGCCACCGGCCTTAAGGGCAATGCGGGGATGGTGGCTGCGATGGTCATTGGCGGCGTGGTCTGCACGGCCCTCAGTATGGCGGGCGGATTCATAACCGACCTGAAGATAGGATACAACCTCGGCACCACCCCTGCCAAGCAGGAGGCCTGGAAGTTCCTCGGCACCCTGGTGGCAGCTGCTACCGTGGGCGGAGTGATGCTGGTGCTGAACAAGACCTACGGATTCGTGGGAGAAGGGGCGCTGGTAGCTCCCCAGGCCAATGCGATGGCAGCGGTCATCCAACCTATGATGAACGATGGAAGCGCCCCCTGGCTGCTCTACGGCATAGGCGCGGCCATCGCCACGCTGCTTACCGTATGCAAAGTGCCCGCCCTGGCCTTCTGCCTCGGTATGTTCATCCCCCTCGACCTCAACCTTCCGCTGCTCGTAGGCGGTGCCATCAGCTGGTATGTCAGCACTCGCTCCAAGGACGAGGCTGTGAATTCCGCGCGCCAGGAAAAGGGTACGCTGATCGCTTCCGGCTTCATCGCCGGCGGCGCGCTGATGGGGGTTGTTTCTGCGATCCTGAAGTTCGCGGGAGTGGATTGGTTCCTCGCCTCCTGGAATGACGCCGCCGGCCACCTGGCCTCCGGCGCGGAGATGATCGCGGTCGTGCCCTTCCTGCTGCTGATCGTCTATATGGTTCGCGCCAGCCTTTCTAAGAAATAGCCCCTGGAGGCCAAGCTGCTGACACTCAGCGACTTATACGAAATGCCTGCCGCGAATTCGCGGCAGGCATTTCGTATAACTGACAGTATATCAGGCGATTAGGCTCCAGCCGCAAAGGCGGCCAGGATGTTGAGAATCACCTGCGAGGCTTTTTGCATGGATTCGAGGGGAACCCACTCGAACTTGCCGTGGAAGTTCAGGCCGCCGGCGAAGATGTTGGGGCAGGGAAGGCCGCGGAAGGAGAGGTTGGCGCCGTCGGTGCCGCCGCGGATGGGCTGGACCTTGGGCTCGACGCCTGCGTCGGCGATGGCCTTCATCGCAATCTCGACTATCTTGTAGTGGGGCTCCACCTGCTCGCGCATGTTGTAGTACTGATCTTTCAGCACCAGGGTGGCGGTGCCGGCGCCGTAGCGGGAGTTGATGAAATCGGTGCATTCCTGCATCACGGCCTTCTTCTTCTCGAAAAGCTCGCGGCTGTGGTCGCGGATGATGTAGGCGATGTCGGCCTCTTCGACGCTTCCCTTGAAGGAAATCAGATGGAAGAAGCCTTCGTAGTCCTGGGTGAATTCGGGGCGCTGATCCACCGGCAGCAGGGAGTTCAGCGCCTGGCCGATCAGGATGGCATTGCGCATCTTCCCTTTCGCGTAGCCGGGATGCACGTTGCAGCCCTGGATATGTATCTTGGCAGATGCGGCGTTGAAGTTCTCGAACTCCAGTTCGCCCACCTCGCCGCCATCCATCGTGTAAGCGTAGGCGGCATCGAACTTGGCCACGTCGAACTTCACCACTCCGCGGCCGATTTCCTCGTCGGGAGTGAATCCGATGCGGATGGGGCCGTGCTTGAATTCGGGGTGGGATACGATGTACTGCACGGCGTCCATTATCTCGGCCACGCCGGCCTTGTCGTCGGCGCCGAGCAGGGTGGTACCGTCGGTGGTGATGATGGTTTCTCCCTTATGCGCGAGCAGCTCGGGGAATTCCGAGGTCCTGAGGGCGAGGCCGGGCACTCCCTTGAGGGGGATGTCGGAGCCGTCGTAGTCTTTGATTATCTGGGGGCGGACATTCTCGCCGGATGCGTCGGGGGCGGTATCGACGTGGGAGATGAATCCCACGGCGGGCACATCCGCATCGACATTCGAAGGGATGCGGCCCATTACGTATCCGTATTCATCGAGGGAGGCCTCTACTCCCAGCTCATTCAACTCCTGACACAGGAGTTTCAGCAGGTTCAGCTGCTTCGCCGTGGAGGGTTGGCTTTCCGAGTTCTCGTTGCTCTGGGTGTCCACCTTGACGTACCTCAGGAAGCGGTCCAGGATCTTTTCCATCTGTATTATTCTGTTTAGATTTATTCTTGCGTGCCAGGCGGGCCTGCTGGCGCTCGTACTTCTTGCGGTAGCGCGCGACGTACTTCTCCAGCTTGCGGGCATCCGCCTCGTCCTGCAGGCGCTGTTTCTCGGCCACCCTCTCCTCCCGGGCCTTCTTGCGCTCTTCCTTCTTGCGGAGCTTCTCGGCGGCCTTGGCCGCATCTATCGAATCCGCTTTGGCCCAGCGGGCTTCGCGGGCGGCCAGCTTTTCGAGGTAGGCCTTTTCGCGCAGTTCCTTTTTGGTGGGGGTCGGGCCGGCGATGACGGTGGTGTCGGCAGGATTGCCGGTCAAGCCGGCAATGACGGTGGAATCGGTCGGGCCGGCAATGACAGTGGAGTCGGCAATGACGGTGGTGGTGTCGGAGGGATTGCCGGTCAGGCCGGCAATGACAGTTGTGTCGGCAATAACGGTGGTGTCGGCAATGACGGCGGGCGGGGCGGGCGCCTTGGGCTTATTCTTCGCAGCCTCGATGGCGGCGTAGACCTTGCTCATATAACCCGGGAAATAAATCTCCGTCTGCTTGAAGGAGGTCTTGGGCCGGGCCTCGTATTCCTTGCGTTCCGACTGGCGCACCACCAGGTCGGTGATATCCTCCTTGCCCTGAGGCTGAAGCTGCGGCAGCCACTCGAATCCCCTCATAGTGCGGTCGGATTCCACCAGCTGCGGGAGGGGATAGGCATCGTTCTTCGGGGCGTCGAAATAATGTATGGACTGCAGTTCTCCGCCCTGGAAGGTCGCAGAGAGCATCTTGGAATCCACCTTGTTGACAGTCGCGAATTCCTCTTTTTCCTTGAGGAAGAAGATGGCGTTGGCACCGCCCATCGCGTCGAAGCGGCGCAGGGCGGAAGTGGTGTCGAAGTAGGCCATCACCTCCGTGGCCCGTATCTGGTCGAAGAGCTGGGGGGTCTCCTGGGTGATGATGAAGGCGTTGCTCATCAGGCTGGCCCTGTCGAGGCCGGCGGAGTTGACCAGCACCCCTATGCTGTCGGCGGTGTACTGACGGTTGCCGTCGTTCCAGACTATGGGTTTGATGTAGAAGCGGGCGACGCTGTCCAGTTCGCAGAAGCGCATCGAGTCGCAGGCGACCTGTATGTCGGTGCGGAAGATTTTGACGTTGCCTATGCCGACGGCGAATCCGACGCGGCTGGTGTCAGGCGGCGGTATCGCTGCGATCGAATCCGCCACGTGTATCGAATCCGCCCGCGCCCTCGCCAACGAATCCAACGGCTCTACCCCCGTCGAATCCGCCGCTGCCCTCCCAGTCGAGTCCGCTGCTGGGCGGGCGCCCTTTTCGGCCGAAAGCTTATCAGCAGGGGAGGGATCGCCCTCCGGAGCATTTTCCGCGGAAGGGCGCGCCTTTCCCCCGGGCGCCCCCGATTTATCCGCAACTTGGCGACGCCCCGCCAACAACGGATTCGACTCCGCATTCTCTTCGGCCGCCTTCCTGGCCGCCTCCGCGGCAGCCTCCATAGCCCTCCGGCGATACTCGCTCACCGGATCGCTGAAAATCTCCTCCAGACGGGACTCCGACTCCTTGACCACGCTCTCCGGGATATCGCACTTACGGAGGGTATAGTAGATAAGCTTGTCGGCCCCGATGTAGATGGTATCTATCTTGGTACGCTGCACGGAATCCGCCCCCATTACCTTATCCTCGGTACGCAGGGCCACGGCGGCCTCCTTGCGCAGGGTTACGCGGTGCACGGAATCCTCGTAGAACAGCTCGTTCGAAAGCGCGAAGGCATTACGGGTGGTATCCTGCACCTGCACGCGGTTCCGCATCAGTATGTTGTTGGGGGTGCGGTAGTAGAACAGCGAATCGCACCAAGCCTCCTGCGCCTTGGACATCGCGTGAACCCGCCCGTTGAAGAAGAAGGTCTCCTGCAGGCGCTCGTACCAGCCGCTGTCGGCGGTGAGCATATTGTCGTCCTTCCAGAAATCTATCCTCTCCGGGAAACTGGCCCTGCTAGGGCCCGATTCGTAGTCGATGCGGCTGCTGCGGATGAAGATGGAATCCGTGAACATATTCACGTTGTTGCGGAATTCGAACAGGCTGCGCTTGGCATCATAGGAGCCGTCGGTGCTCTCGATGATCTGCCCGTCCTTGTCTTTCATCGCGCCGCCGCGGGTGAAGAAGGCCAGGGAATCCCTGGTATTGTAGTCGAGATTGTGGGTGCGGAGGGTGTTGTGGTCCTTGTCCTCGAGCTGCACCAGCGTTCCGCGGGCCTGGATGAGGTCGTCGTCGATGATGTAGTCCATCTTGTCGGAGGTGAGGATGGTCCCCTCCTGCACGACGCGCACGTTGCCCCAGGCGTTGATGACGCGGGAATCCACGTTCCAGAGGGCGGTGTCGCAGATGAAGTAGGTGTTGTTGTGGAAGAAGGTGGCGTCGATGGTCTTGCGGTAGTTGGCCCCGCCCTTCTCGATGAGTTCGAGCGACTTGGCCTTGATGAGGCGCACCAGGCTGTCCCTCTGCTCAGATTTGTTCTGGGCAGACAGGCCGGCGCAGAGCAGCAGCGCAAGGGCCGCCAGAATTATTTTCTGACCTTTTCCTTCCATCCTTCGCGGGAGAAGTCACAATCCCCGAACATGGGGTCGATGATGATGTAGGTCTCGGATATCTTCTTGTCGAGGAAGGCATCTATCGCCTCCATCTGTTTCTGTTGTTTCACCATTCCCAGCAGTTCGGTGTAGTCGTTCTCGAAGGTGGCGGTGTGGGCCGGCACTATCTTGTCGAGGCGGATTATCTTGTACACCAGGTTGCCGTCGCGCCCCTCGTTGTCGCGGGAGGCGATGGGGGAAGATATCTTCCCGACCTCGAGGTCCTTCACCGCGGCGTAGTCCTCGGGCTTGAGCTGGTCGATCTCGAAATAGGCGCTGCCGGAGCCGGGGTCGGCCATCTGCCCGCCGTTGGTGCGGGTGGCAGGGTCCTCGGAACGGTAGAACGCCAGCATCTCGAAGGTCGCATCCCCCTTCTCTATGACTGTCTTGAGGGAATCCAGGACCTTGAAGGCTTTCTCCTGGTCGTCGGCGGTGTATTTGGGTTTGAGGAGGATGTGGCGGGCGTTGAACATATCCCCCTTCTTCTCTATGACCTGGATGATGTGGAATCCGTCGGGGGTCTCCACTATCTGGGAGATGGCGCCGGGCTTGAGGGCCATCGCAGCGTCGGAGAAGGCGGGCCAGAAGATGTCGCGGGAGGCCATCCCGAGTTCGCCGCCCTTGCGGGAACTGCCGGGATCCTCGGAATAGAGGCGGGCCAGGGTGGTGAATTTCTCACCGGCCATTATGCGCTCGCGCAGGGCCAGCAGCCTCTCCTTGCATTCCATCTTGGCCTTCTGGCGGTCGGGATAGATGCATATCTGGCTCATCTTGTACTTGATGGGGACGATGGGGAGCTTCTCCACGTCGGCGGTGTCCAGGTACTGTTTTACATCGAAGGGAGTTATCTCGGGGATAGCATCGGCGATGGTCATCTGCTCCTGCTGTATGAGGGAATTATCCTGCAGCTGCTCCTTCCAGTCCTTGCGGAGGTCGTAGAGACTCTTGCCGAAGTAGGCCTCTGCCTGCTCGTCGCCGCCAAGGGCGGTGCGCACCTGAGCCATACGCTCATTGAGGTTTGCCTCGACCATATCGGCGTTCACCGTGAGGGAGTCCAGGCGGGCCTGCATAAGGAAGAGCTTGCTCTGCATCATCGTTTCGAGAAGATTGCAGCGGGTGGACCTGTCGGAGGCCTGTCCCTGGGCGCGCATCATCTGGATTTCGTTTTCGAGATCGGATACGGTTATGAGTTCGTTGCCCACTACCGCGATGCTCTTGTCGATGGTTTTGTATTTCTGGGCTCCGGCGCAAATGCTGCCGAGAGCCGCAATAGCTGCTATGATGTATTTAATTTTCATTCTGCGCGTTCTTTAGCAAGTCTTGTTCCAAATTGTTCAGAAGTTCGCGTTTTCTTTCGCTCAGGATATTGTCGCGTATGGTGGCCTCGCAGTATTCGATAGGGGCCTGCCCCTTGTACTGGATGGCGAATACATAGGCGGCACGGGTCTCGCCGCGCTCTTCGTAGTCGAAGATTATGTAACGGTTCTTAAGCTTGGAGAGCATCGTGGCATAATCGGTGCCGAACTCGCGGGCCAGCACCGCAGCGTCCATCCATTTGTTGGAACTGTCGAAGAAGCGGGGGGCCGACACGTAGGCGAGGCTGTCCAGGTCTTTCAGGGCCTGACCGCCTTCGGAGGGGAGTTTCTCCATTATTTCGCCATAGTTGGGAGAGTCGGACATTATATCCACGAAACGCACCTTGAGTATGGGGCGCTGAAGCTCCAGCGAGGCTGCGTGGTCCTTGTAGTACTTCTCGAGCTGTGCGGGGGTGATGAGGGTGTCGAGCCTGTCGTTGATGTAGTGCTGCTCATAGCGGTAGCGCAGCAGCGAGCGGCGGTAGGCTTCGAGTTCCTTGTCGACGTTTTTCTGCTCTTTGCTGAGGCGGGACTCGGCTGTCTTGACGTAGAGCTGCTCCATTACCCAGGATTTGATGAACTGCTGGGCGAAGGAGGCAGAGTCTTCGGGAGATGCGCCCTCCGGGATATAGCTGGCAAGTTCCGAGCGGTACAGGCGCTCGCCGCCGACCTTGGCCACCACCTGGTCGTCGTGCACGATGGAGCTGATCAAGTTGCAGCTGCAGAGCAGCGTGCAGATGGCAGCGCATACGATGTGTCTTGCTTTCATATCTTACAAAGATAAGAATTATTCTTCTGCTACGTCAAAAAAAGCGCCGGACGAAACCGGCGCTTAATCATTTACGCTCAATACCGATTACTCGGCCTTAGCTTCTTTCTTGGGAGCGGCCTTCTTGGCAGCAGGCTTCTTTTCGGCGGCTGCCTTCTTGGCAGGGGCCTTCTTCTCGGCCTTGGGAGCCTCTTCAGCCTCGGCCTTGGGAGCGGCCTTCTTGGCAGCGGGCTTCTTCTCGGCGGCTGCCTTCTTGGCAGGAGCCTTCTTCTCGGCCTTGGGAGCCTCTTCAGCCTCAACCTTGCCACCCTTGGCGACAGCCTCGCTCAACTTGGTGTAGAGAGCATCGGTACGCTCGAGGATCTCCTTGCGAAGGTTGTTGTAGTACACCTTCTTGGATCCTTCGATCTTCACGGTGACTTTGTCGCGGAGCTCGTTGTAGAGGTCCACGGCATCCTCCATAAGGCCTGCGATAGCCTTGTCGTTGGACTTGGGGTTTGCTGCTACGCAAACGGTGCAATCCTCAATGAAAGCGCTGAGAACGTAGTCGATGTCTTTCTTGATGTCTCTGAGATTCATGTCTTTCTGAATTAATTCGGTGCAAAGATAGTGAATTAATTTGAATTATGCATTTCTATTCTTTACGGGGGCTCAGGGCCTTTACTGGTGGTGGCGGGTAATGTGTTGATTTACAGCAAGATGAGCACATCCTTCCCCCCGCCAAAACCAGGGGAGGATACCCATCATTTTACTGATTATCAATTAGTTACGCGCCACGCAAAAATACATAGGGCTGTCCTTGATGGGGATGGCCTTGATCTCTCCGTCGGAAAGGTGGCCTATGATGCGGCGGATGTGCAGTATGTTGCGACCATAGTAGTCGGGTTCGCCGGGGATGAGGGAGTTGATGCGGACAAGCTGCGAGGCGTGGATTATCTTATGGCCGCCTATGCAGAGGGCCACGTGGCCGACGGAGCTGTCGCCGAAGAAGACCAGGTCGCCGGCCTGCATCTGCCCGAAGGGGATTTCTACCCCGCATTTGACCTGCTGGGAGGCGTCGCGGGGGAGAAGTATGCCGTTTAAGAAATAGCAGAATCCGGTGAGGCCGCTGCAGTCGAAGTGCCCCGGGGACATCCCTCCCCAGAGATAGGGGCAGCCCAGGAAGCTTCTGGCGAGTTCCGTTATGTCCCGGACCTTGGCCTCGTCCGTTTCCGCAGCCTCAGCCTCCGCCCATTCGCGGAAGTCCACCATCCCCTGCGCCGGCGTGTCCGTCTTCACCATATTGCCCATCAGCAGATTTTGCTCTGGGATATTCTGAATGCAGATGTATTTGGGCGCTTTCAGGTATTTTCCCGCCTCCTTGCGGGTCATGGGCTTCAGCGTAGCGCCGTAGAGTTTGGATGCCTTCTGCTCATCCGGGCTGAGTTCGCGGGTGGGGGCCAGTGCGAGTTCGTTCACCCATCCCTCGTAGGGTTCGGGGGTCTGGATGCGGACCCAGTAGCCCTTGCGCTCCAGCACCTGCACCAGGGTCCCCATCCGGGTCTGGCTAACGCATTCGCTGGTGTAGCGCGGCTCTGCGCGCAAGAATGCATCGCTGACATTTACTATTGCCCATTGGCTGTTATCGTTCTGCGCCTGCATCTTGCAGGATATCAGCAGAATCGCTGCAGCACTTAAAGCGCTGATTATCAATACTTTCTTCATAACAAAATCGGCAAAATCCGACGATTCTCTTTGCGGTAACTAATTAAGACACAGCAGGTTAGCTGCTGCACGGCGCCGGCCCTGCAGGGGGCTGTCGCGGCGGCGGTGCCGGGTTTCCGGTGACACAAATGTAGGTAAAAATCAGCATTTTACTATCTTTGTATTTGTGAAACTATTAGCCGTCATACTTTCTTTGCTTAGCCTCACCGGCGGGCCCATCCAGCGGGCGGTGGAGGCGTTGGATGCGAAGGGCGGGGCCTTGGAGCATAGCGTGTGGGGGATACTGGCGGTGACTTTCGACGGCGACACCCTCGCCTGCCTCAATCCCGGCAAATGCATGGTCCCGGCCAGCAATATGAAACTCGTCACCACCGCCGGGGCATATCTCAAGCTCGGGCGCAATTATAGATTCACCACCACCCTCGCCACCGACGGCACCGTGCAGGACAGCATCCTCTGCGGAAATCTCTACATCAGAGGCGGCGGGGATCCACTCATAGGCAATCTCTTCGATTATCTCCCGGAAGAAGACATCCCCTTTGGCAAATGGCGCAAGGTGCTGGAGGCCAATGGCATACGGCGGATAGAGGGGGATATCGTGGGGGATGGCAGCTATTTCAGCGGCGAGCTGAGGCATACGGACTGGAGTTCGGAGGATGAGAGGAGCAAGGATGGGGTGGTGCCGTCGGGGCTGACCTGGCGCGGGAAGATGGGGGACAGCATCCCGGATGGGCCGCTGGCCGCCGCGACGCATTTCCGCCGGTGGCTGATTGCCAATGGCCTCGTAGTAACCGGTGGGGCAGGGTCAACCGTTTACTCCGCTACCGCCACGCGCGGGCCCGCTCAAAAAACTTCCGTAAACGGTAGCCCTGCCCCGCCGGAAGACACTACCAGCGGCCTACCAGACTCCCTCGTAATCCTGGGCACGGCGCAATCCGCGACGCTGAACCATATCGCGCTCATCGCCAACCATCAATCCGACAACTTCTGCGCCGAGACTCTGCTGAAGGCCATAGGCAAGGCCGCCGACGGCAGCGACGATTATGATACGGCCCTCGAGGCCCTCCACCGGGTCCTATCCCCCCTTGGGATGGCCGGGCCCAGCCGCAAAATGCGCTTCGCCGACGGCAGCGGCCTCTCCCGCAAGAATTACCTATCTCCCGAATTCCTGGTAGGAGTGCTGCGCGCGATGGCCCGCACATCCTTCTACACCGACTATCTGAACTCCCTCCCCCGCCCCGGGCGGAAGGACGGGACCCTGCAGACCCGGCTCCCGAAAGCGCCGGCCGCAGTGAAAAACCGCATATATATGAAAAGCGGAAGCATGAACGGCGTCCGCTGCTTCTCCGGATACATCCTCCCCTCCGGAGGGAATTCCCGGAAGACCATCGCCTTCAGCGTGATGGTGAACAATTATGTAGGCCGCCAGTCGGAGCTCGCCCCCGTGCTGGACGACCTTATCCTGAAACTAGCCAATGAAAACTGATATGAAAAGATTAGTTCTGGGGATGCTGCTCGCGCTGAGCCTGATCCCCGCCGCAAACGCCCAGAAACATCTGAGTTTCAATAAGGTAGAGATCCGGGGCACGGTCGAGGAAATGACTGCGGCCCTTGCCAAGAGGGGCTTCGTGTATGAGGAGACGAACGACGGCGTGCCGCTGGTGATAGGCAAGTTCGCGGGTTATTCCGACGTGGAAGTGAACATCATCCCCGGCGAAGACGGGCAGGTGCGCGCGGTTCGCGCCGAGATCCCCCCGCGCCTTTCGTGGGTAAAACTCGAGAACGACTATTCGGCGGTGAAATCCATGCTTACCAAGCAGTTCGGGAAATGTGTGGAGGATGTGCAGGAGTTCCAGGACGGGCCTTTCGAAGAGAGTTCCGAGAAACTGGTAAGCCTTATCAAGAACAAATGCACCTATCGCTCGGTGTTCGAGGGCGAAGGCGGAAAGGTTACCCTGAGCCTGAAGCATCAGGGGCCCATCTGCTATGTGTGCGTTCTATATGAAAACCTTTAAATTTACAATGCTATGAGAAAGTTATTGTTCGTAAGTCTGATGATTCTGGCGGCAGTTTCCGCGTTCGCGGAGCCGGGTTCCAGGAAAGAAGAGCGCAGGGCCAGGAGGGATTCCATCCGCGCTGCAGAATTGGTTGGTGCGCACAGGCACAGGACCAAGATCAAATTGGACGGCACCGTGCTGAATGCCGACCAGCAGTTCCTGCTTCTTTCCGATATAGACTCCACTGATTTCAACGAGCAGTGGTCGAAGTATGTAAAACGCCGCCGCGCCGGGAACGGGCTGGTGATAGCCGGTTCCGGGCTCGTGGGCGTAGGAGCGGCTGCGGAAGTGGTCGCGCTGGGATACGTGGTTGTCGGTGCGCTGGTGGCGGCATTCTCGTTCGGCCAGGCGGATATGGACGAGGTGATGAAGCCTGCGGGCTACTTTGCTGCGGGAGGCCTGGCGGCGATTGCCGTCGGCGGCGGAGCCTTGGGCGCCGGCATCCCCATAAGGGTCAAGGCCGACAAGGGGATGAAGTCCATTTGCGATCAGTACAATAACACGGATAGGAGGATAGATAAGACGATTATTCTCGGAACCACGAATTCCGGAGTGGGAATTTCGTTCAATTTTTAATTTTCCGCCCGATTTTTTTGCATTTTAGCAAAAGTATTGTACCTTTGCAGTCCGTTTTCCCGACGGACACCTATTGAGATGTGGTGTAATGGTAGCACTACAGATTCTGGCTCTGTCAGTGAGGGTTCGAATCCTTCCATCTCAACAAAATCAGCTTCGTGCTGATTTTTTTTGAAAAAACGCCTGATGGCGGGGTAGCTCAGCTGGTTAGAGCGTCGGATTCATAATCCGGAGGTCGTGGGATCGTGACCCACTCCCGCTACAAAACCTTAACAATACTACCATATATCAAAGACCGCCCTTCGAGGTGGTTTTTTTTCGTTTTTGGGGGTGCCTATCGAAAGTGTTCCTGGTCTGCAAAAAAAATGCAGACCAGGAACAAAAACGCCCGAAATTGTTCCCGGTCTGCCAAAAACTTGCAGACCAGGAACACCCACCCCTTCTCCGTGGCAGACCGGGATCACTCACCCCTTCCCCGTGACAGGCCG
>JAEEGI010016935.1_pt1 | contig 15011 bp, 12 predicted proteins | sample 8958751 | NCBI WGS metagenome assembly JAEEGI01 (sample SAMN16246545, study PRJNA631951) | gut metagenome | biome: gut microbiome; feature: rumen; material: KS-attached | host: Bos | place: Iran: Karaj | collected 2018-10
AAGATTATAAAAATTCCATAGTCTAATAGTACCATCTAAAGAATAAGAAGAAACACAATTATCATTAATTAAAGTAAATCCATAAATACCTTTATTATGAGCATTAATGACATTATAAATTAAATTATAATTATCAGAATGATAAACTTTAATATCACAAGAATTATAACCTCCAACAAGGAAAACATGAAGAGATTTAATAACTAAAACTCCCCAACAATAAGTTTGATTATAAATTTCTTTAATGATTTTTTTTAAAGATAAACTTATAATTTTAATGATAGAATCTTTTCTTCCTCCAAAAATAATTCTATCATTATCAATTCTATCAATACTATTATTTGTTCTACAATTAACATTATTAATACAGAAACTTAAATTAAATTGTGTTGTATTATAAAAAAAAATTGTTGGAAATGGTCCTGCAATTAATAATAAATTTTTATCTGGAATTTCCATTATTGAAAAAATCCAAAATTGAAATTGAATAATTAATACACATTCATGTTTATTATTCATATTTTTTTTTTCCCAAATTTTAATTGTTTCATCTTCAGAACATGAGATTAAATATTTTTTATTTTTTATATATTTTATTTTTATAATTCCTGATTTATGAGCTTCAATAATTGTTTCTTTTAAAGAATAAATATTATTTTTTTTATTCCAAAATCTTATACTTCTATCATCAGAACATGTTATAAAATTATTTTCATTTTCTATTTCTATATATGTTATATATTCATCATGAGCATCATTTATTTTTTGAAGTAAATTAAAATTTTCATCCCATATTTTTATTGATAAATCATTTGATATTGATATTATTCTTTTTGATGGTAATAATGATATTTTTGGAATTCCAGCTTCATGAGCTTTTATTATTTTATTTTCATTTAGTTTAAATTCTTTTTCTATTTTTTTTAATTTTTTTTTTTTTAAAAAATAAAGTCAATAAATATAATAACTTTTTTAAATATCTTATTTTTTAATTATATTATAATTAATTAATAAATAATTGAATGAGAAAAATAAAACATTTAATTATCTGTTTATTATTTAAGTTATTTATTAATAATTTATTATTTAAATGTATTTTTTTTCAGAAAGAGTTAAGAGAGTTTGATTTCTTTGTTCTATTTCGTCCTTTAATTTTTTCAAAGTGTTTTAATAAACCTTCCTTAAATAAATCTTTCATAGTATTTCTTTGTTCATCACTTAATTGAATTTCAGAAAATAAAAAAGCATTTTCAAATTCAAACTTTTGTTTAAAATCATCAGAAGATAACATAAAAATTTGATCAATAAATTCTGAAAATTTCATATTTAATATTGTTTTTATTATTTCTATTTCTTCTATTTCTTTAATAATATCTTTATTTTCTCTTTTTTTATTATTTTTATGTCTTTTAGATTTAGTCAAATTTAATATATCTTTTATTGCTAAATTTAAAAATTCAAGATTGAAAGATTTTTTTCCATTTTTTAAAATATCACCATCAATTCTATTCAATTTAACTTTTATTTTTTTATATTTGAAATATAATTCTGGTATAATATAATATACATTTTTCATTATATATACTTTTAATTTATAGATTACGTTATCTTTATCTGAATTTGTATGTATAATATTATTTCTATCTTTATCATTTAAGCATTTTCTTCCTCTTTTTTTTTTAGTAAACTCTTTATTTTCTTCATTTTCAAATTCATTGCATTCACTATGTTTAAAATCTTTATTTTCTTCATTTTCAAATTCATTGAATTCAATATGTTTTAAAGTATTTTTTTCAAATGCTTCTTCCATTGGTGTAGATGGGTTCATGAAAATACCATCTATATCACCCACATTATCATTTGTAAAAGCACTTTCTTTTTTATTATTCATGAAATCCATTAAATCTTCATCTTGAAGAGATATATCTATATTATCTGATTTTTCTTTTGTTGAATTATTTGAAAATTTAATTTCTTTGTCGAACAAAAATGCAAATTCTGAAATAGGATTTATACTCAAATTTTCTTGTAAAAACGAAAAATATTCTCTATTCATTTTTTTATTTATTTTTTATTTAGATTTCACTCAATTTATATTCTTTAATTTCATGTTTTAACTATTTTTCGAGCAAAACACTTTTTTCTTTCATTTTTATCTTTCATAATTTTTTTTTGTTGTTTATTTTCAAGATATTTTATCTATGTTTTCTATTTTTATTTTTTAACATCGAAAAATATAGAAGATTTTATTATTGGGTTCTTAAAAATCAAAAGATGTAAATTTTTTTTAATGTTCTTATCAAAAAAAGTTTGTTTATTTTTTTTTAACTCTTTCATATAATAGAGTTACGTAAAAGAGATTGATTTTTATTGTTCTAGTTTATTAATTAAATAATTATAATTTTCATATGGAATAATAAAAAAAGATTATAATGGATATAATATTATAAATTCTCCAAAAAACCCAATAAAATAAAATATTCTTTAAAATTAAAGACTTAAATAACTCCAATAAATAGGAAATGATTTATTCAACAAGTAAAAAAAATATAAAAAATATTAAAAAAGAAAATAAAAAAGCATTAAAAAAAAAAGTTTTAAACACATCTTTAAGATTAGAAATGAAAAATGAAAGAATGATAACTTCGATAAAAGGAAGATTATTACATCATATAATTGAATGTATAACTCCAATAAAATAATAAAGAATAAAAAAATGGATTTATCAATTAATAATATTAGTAGTAATATATATAATAATAATTTAAGAGGAAATAGGAAATTTAATTTTGAAAAAATTAGAAATAAAACTCCTAAATCAATTGAAAATTATTAAGTCTTTGAAAAATGAATTATATTGAATAAAAATGAAGAAAATAATAAAATTAAAAATGAATTAAATTGTTTATTAAATTCTAATAGTAATAATAAAATAGTTAAAAATAATATTAATGAATATATTAATATATAATATTTATTAGAAAAAATTAAATAAGTAGAAGAAGAAAATAGTATTGAAAATTCAATTTAATCAATTTAAAAATGAAAATGAAATTTTAAAATATAAAATAAAAAAAAATAAAAATAATAATAATAATATTATTAAATTAGATGATGAAAATCAAAATTTAAAAGAAGATATAAATAAATGAAAGATAATTGAAAAGGAGAAAAATTTATTAGAGAAAAAGTGAAAAATATGAAATTCAAAATTTAAATAATATATCTTTTATTTCTAATAATAATAAAGAAAAAAAAGAAAATAAAGAAAATATTGAAAATTTAGATAATTTCGGAAATGAAGCAAAAAATTTTGTAAATAATACTTTTCAAAATGATTTTCTTGTCTCAAAATTGAAAATATAAATTTTTTTATATTATAAAAATAATCTAAATAAAAAAATAATTAATTATAATAATAAATTCATTAAATTTGAATTTACATTTGATTATTTAAATTTTAAAAATAATTTAAATTGATAATTTTCATATTATTGATTTTGATTAATTGAATCCATCAAATTGTATTTACAAAGAGGACAAATATTAGACTTTTGAAGCCATTTTAACAAGCATTTTTTATGAAAAATATGTTTACAACAAAATTCTTTTATAATATCAGTGCCTTTAAATTTTTTTAAACAAATAGCACAAGAATCTTCTTTTCTAGAACTATATTTTAATATATGTTTATATTGAAATTCATCCATATCTAAAATTATTTCTGACTTTTTTTTCATTATATTATTATGATCATTTTCTTCTTCTTCTTCTAATTCATTTTCTAATTCTTCTTGATAATAATCATCTAAATTTTGTACATTAATATTATTATTAAAATTATATTCTACTTCTTCTTGATTATTATTATAATTTCCAAAATTAAAATTCATTCCTAAATTATTTATTGAAGAATTTATTATATTTAATAATTGATTTGTATCAAATATATTCATTCCATTTTGTCCATTTATATTTATTGAAAAATTTGAATTTCCAAAATTAAATGTTTGATGATTTGAATTTTGATGATTTATATTATTATTATTTAATAATCTTCCTCCAATATATATTTTATTATTATAACCATTTTGAATTTGACTTACATTAGAATTATATATTAATTTAATTTTATTTTCATTTCCATTGAATACTACATTAATTAAATTTCCTCTATTATCTGGTGCATTCATATAATTTCTATTTCCATTAATTATTAAATTGGTTATTGAATTTTGAAGTATTATTCTATTATTACATCCTGTTAAAGTCAAAGAAGTAATTGGAGCTTTAATTAATAATTTTTTCTCATTATCATTAAAAAAGTAAGTATCAATCTATATGTTATTTTATATTTTTTTTCTTACTGGAGTGTTTATTATATAAGAATTTGAATTGTTTGAATTTTGAAACCTTTCCATTTTTTTCTATTTAAAAAATATTAATTATTAATTTGAGTATTTATATAATTTTTTGGATGCTTTATTTAATATAATAAATAATCATTAAAAAACTTTTTTGAAAAAAAAATATAAAATATATTATATAAATTAGAAATATATTATTTATTATTATAAGATTTAATATGATTACAAATGTTGTAAAATTCAATCTTTATAAAATTAAATCATTTGAAAAAACAAAAAACAATATATTACACAAATATTTTTTTCAAAAAAAATCCTAAAAGAAATTGTTTTATCCAACATAAGAAACTTGATCAAAAGCTTTAAGTATAATATTCATTAGCAAATTAATATTTTTATTAGATTTGACAGAAATATCATAATGAATTAATTGATTTTCTTTACAAAATTTTTCAACATCTTCATTTAAAACCACTCTTTCATTTTCTAAATCAATTTTATTACCTAATAAAATAATATTAGGAGTTCCATCATTATATTGAAAAAAATATTTATGAATTTCATTATGAAAAATATCTTTAATTTTATCAAAACTATTTTTATTAGTTATATCATAGAAAACTAAAAAAAAATCTGCTTCATTATAATAATTTATATAATCTTCTTTATAATCATTTCCTGATGTTACTATAAAATTTAATTGATATTGATGTGTATTATATGATACTATTTTTTTTTTTAATTCTAATCCTATTGTCGGAACATAAATTTTTTCAAAAATATTTTCTACAAATTTTATAACAAAACATGACTTTCCTATATTTTTTTCACCTAATATTACAAAATTTATTTCTTTTTTATTTTTTTTCTTTTCTAATATTTGATCTTTTTTCAATATATTTATTTCTTGATTATTATTATTATTTAATTTTTTATTGTCTGAAAGATGAGAATTTCTATTTGTTTCTTTTCCTGCATTTATTTGAGAATTTGAACTTATATTTCTATATTGATTATATGAACATTTCTCTTTTTTATCTTCATTTATATTTTTATTTATATCATTATTTTTAATATTTTTATTATTATTTTCCAAATTTTTATTCTCATTTTCATTATCTTTCTTATCTTTATCTATATTTTTTACTTCTTGTTTTTCTCTATTACTTTTATTTGATTGAATTGTCATTTTTCTCATATTTGGTATATCAATTATACTTTGAGATTCTACTGAATTATTATGAATACAACAAACTCCCATTTACAAATTAATATATTTTATTATTTCTTTTATTAAATAAAAAATAAGAGAATGGAAATAGTTCGTAGAAAATCAATAAAGAAAAAAACAATAATTAATGTAAAACAAAAAAGAAAATCTATGGATGAAATAATAATAAATTTTGCAGAAAAATTAAATAAAAAACTATATCAAGGTAATTCAATGAATGAAATATCATTTAATCCAACAAAAGAATTAAGAGATTTAATTTTATTTATATTAAAAAAGTCAATTCGAAATCAAAATGATATTTTAATAATAAGATATTATTTAACAAATTTTCCAGGATTTATAACTACATTAAACATATCAGAAGATTTTAATGATCCTCAAGAAATAATGCAAAAAATATCATTTTTTATTCAATGTGAATTTATAAAGAAAAATAATATTGTTTGTTTAAATGGACAAATAGGAGATAAATTTTATTTACTTTTTTCTGGAAGTGTTAGTGTTTTAATTCCTAATTCTTATAATAAAAAAATGACTTCTGAAGAATTTATGGGTTATTTAATTAATTTATATGATTTAAAAGAATATGATTTAATTCATAAATCTATTAATTCAAATAGAAAAATATTAGATTCTTCTTTTACAAAGCAAATAGTAGAAATGGAAAAGCATTGTCAAGATATAAAAAAATTATCTAATTATACTAATGAGGAAATTACTGTTAATGATTATATTGATAGATTAATTCCAAAAGAAACAACAAATTCAAATGAAAGTATGGAATTTACTTTATGGAAATATATTAAAATTATTGATTTAGAAGAAGGAAAATCTTTTGGTGATGTTGCTTTAAAAGATAATTATTCTAAGAGAACTGCTACAATAATAACTAATGAAGACTGTAATTTTGGTATTATTAAAAAAGATATTTATCAAACTTGTATTAAAGATACTTTAGATAGAATTAGAAGAATCAATATTGATACTATTTTAAATACTAAATTATTTGAAGGTTATAGTCAAGAATTATTTAAAATTTATATTTTTAATAATTTCAAAGGATTATCTATTGTAAGAGGAAAATACTTATTTAATCAAAATGATGAAAGAAGTGAAATTTTTTTTATTAAATCTGGAGAATTTAAAGTCGAACTTTTTTGTTCTTGTGAAGATTTAAATTATATTATTGATTCTTTTGGTGGTTATTCTTATAATAGAGATTTAGAAATTAAAATTAAATTAAATGAGAGAATGAAAAATTTTAATAAAGAAAAAAGAGTTTTTTCTATTTTTTTGATTAAAAAAGGAGATGTTTTAGGAATGGATGATTATTTAATTCTTAATACAAATCAATTTTTTTGTTCTGTTAAATGCTTTTCTAAAATTGGAGAATATTTTTCAATCAGTTTAGATATTTTCAATAAAATTAAAGAAGATTTTTTAATTAAAAGTAATTATGATAATTGGATTAAAATTAAAAAAAAATTAATGTATCAAAGATTAATTGAATTAAAAGAAAATTCTCTTTATCATTTTTATTCATTAGTTAATGAAGAATTTTTTTTGGATTCTCAAGAAGAAAAAAGTTTTTCAAGAAATCAGTTAAAAACAAATATAACTTATGTTAATGATGATATTAATTTAAATAATATTTCATATTTAAAATCTTCTTTTAATAATATGAGAAAACATTTATTTCCGAATAAAAAACTTTCAAAAAAATTTGATAAAAAAAAATTGTTACAAAATATTTCAGATCTGAATTCTTTAAATCAATCAAATAATGTTAAAAATATAAAAAATTCACCTGAACCAATAACTACAGAAACTAAATTTAAAGAAGCAAATGATTATAAATTTAAATTAAATTTAACCTTTGGTAATTTTAATGTCAGTAAAAAAGTAGTTCCAAGACTAAAATTATATAATAATGTATTAAATAAATTAATTTCTGAAAAAGATAATATTTGTTCTGATAATAAGAAAAAATTACATAAATTTGATATTTTAGCTTTAGATAAATATATTGAAAATACAGGGATAGAAAGAAATAATCAAAAAAATCCTAATTATACAAAATATTATACTAATTATTATGATTATATAAATTCAAATAATTTTAATAAACCTATAAATTTTAGGTATAAAAAAATGAAAAAAGTTGTATTAATTGATTCTTAATTGATTTGTTTTTCTTAAAATTAAATATGATATATATTAGTATTTATAATGTATAAATATTTTTTATTTTAAATAATATTTATTTAAAAGAATTTTAAAAGGGAAAAAGGAATTAATGGGCCAAAAGAAGAAAACAAAATATGAAAACTTCAATTATCATATAAAAAATTGTTAAGAGAATTATATTCTTTTTTTTTAAATTATTTAAATAATTAATAAATTGAAATAAATATGAGTAAATTGTTATTTTTTTTATTATCATTCTTTAAACTCTATTTTTGTCAATTATTAATAACTTCTTATTCAAAGAAAATAATGAGAGAAAAATTGATAGAAATGTATAAATATATTTTCCTTGAATATTCTTTTGAATCTTTGTATAATTCAGAATTTAATGATATAGAATATAATAACACAAAACTTTCTGATATTGAAGTGAATAATTTTAATATAACTGATCAGGATTATAATCCTTATTTTTTACTTAAAAAAAATATTATAGTTTTTTCTCCAAATAAAATAATCATATCTTTTAAATGTAGAAAAAACGATTCACAAAATTATTCCTTTTTTTATTTTAAACCTTTTGCAATAATAATAAAAGGTAATAATGAAACAAAAACAGAATTTGACACAATTATAGAAATAGAAATGAATTATAATTCTGATAATTTTTTTTCGAGAGATCCAGAAATAAAACAAATTTTAGAATTAAAATTCATGGAATATAATTTGGAAGTTTTAGAAAAAGCTTTTAATGAAGCAATGAAAGAAGGAATAAATGATTTATATTTAAAATATGAGCCAATAAAATTTAAGATGGATAAAATTTTTTTTCCTGAAATTGAACAATTTATTGAATTAAATCAATTTGCAGGTCCTTGTGATTCAAAAGAAGACAAAAATACAGTTCAATGTTATTATATTGGAACAAATAAAGAAATTATTTCTGATGCTAATAAAAATATTGTAGAAAATATTAAAGGATTTTTTGATGAAGAAGATAAATTTAAATTATTTATTAATTTGGGAATTATGAATTCAAAGTTTAAAGATAAAATAGTTTATGCTGGAACAAATTTTAATTTTACACATAAAGAATCACTTGATTTACTAAATTCAAGATTTAAAGAATATTTTCCTGGTAAAGATAAAACAAATTTTTATGTTTCAATGAAATATTATTTAATAAGTTCTAAAGTGGATATTTTTGATGTTATTTTAAATGTTAACATAACCACTGCCGAAGATATTATTAAATTTGATGTTGAAATAAAAGGAAAATTAAAAATTGAATATTCAATTACAAATTTAAATTTCTATATGGTTGAACCTAAAATTATAAGTATTGATGATGAATCTCGAAATTATACACAATTAATTAATGATTTCAACGATCAAATTCTTAAAGATAAAGTTTTTCATTTTGCTGATGAAAATGGAATTGAATTATATGATTTTTTTAAAGTAATACAAAATGTTTATGTTACTAAAGATGGATTTATTATTGAAGGGGAACCTTTATTTAAAAATATTAAAGACTTATTAGATTAACATTTCTTCTTTCTTTTTAAAAAATAAATAAAATATATTGTATTAAAAATAAAAATGTAGAATCTTCATCCAAAATATCTTCAAATAATAATAATTATAATACTAATCATACTTCGTTTAATGTTTAAAGATATAATTCTTCAAATAATAAAATTGATGAAATCACCTACATCTTTTATATAACAAATTTATAAAAAATGAAAAAAACTAAATTAATTTAAAAATTAATAAATTTTAGGATTGCATGATAAACTTTCAATAATATTTAATGAAGTTATAAATGAGAATAAAATTGTTGATTAATTATTTATTTTTCTATCATTATTTGTTTTTATTCTTTTTTTTGTTTATCCTTATTTAAATTTTGATTTTCTTTGTCTTCATTTTTCTTAGTCGCTTTACAAAAAGAATTGAAAAATATCAAAACAATGAATAATACAATACAAATAATATAATAAAAATATTTTTCAAAAAAACTTTTTTCTTCTTTTATATTTTTATCAATTTCAGATTCTCCGTAAATTTGTTTTATTTCTTGATAAAATTTATTTTCTTCTTCATTTAATTCAATAGTATTAATATCATTACCATTAATTTTAATTAAATTTATAATTGATTTATTATTTAAATTGTAAAAATCAACATTTTCGGGGGTAATTAAATAATGTATTTGATCTTCTTTAATTTGATTAACACAATTAACTAACATTCTCATAATGTATTTAATATACAATTTTTCTTTATTAAATTTTGTTTTTTCCATTAAATCATTTAAATCTTTAAATCCATTATTTTGTTTAATTACTGTTTCAACTAAATTTAAACAAGATATTGATTTAATTTGATGCATTGATGTTTGAAATGTTTTTAAATAAGGTTGATATTCATCTTCTAATGTTGTATCACAGAAAATGAAATTAAATAATTGTAAGAATAAAAATGTAATGATATTAACTTTCATTTAAATAAAATATATCAGAAAATTATATTTTTAAAGTTTTCTCAATTAAATTTAAAACTTATTTAAAATTCAAAGATAAAAAATAAAAATTAAAAAACATGAAAACAATAACTGAATAAAAAATTGAGAAAAAAAAGTAAACAAAACACAAAAAAGAATAATAATAAAAAAGAATAATCAAAACAGAAAATGAATCTTAGCTAAAGAATTTAGCCATAATAGTTTTAAATTCCTGAAAAGAAATTTCCCCATCTCCATTTTCATCAGCTTCTTTAACCATTTTTTCAAAGATTTCTCTATTAGCATGATTTTTATCTCCTTTAGTGAAAATAGTCATTAATTCATCGGCAGAAATTTTTCCACTTCCATCAGAATCAAAAGCTTTAAAAGTTAATTCTAAATTATCTTTACTCATAATTTTATCTCTGTTAAAAGCACAACTTAAAAATTCATTGTAATCTATAACACCATTTCCATCTAAATCAATACTCATCATCATATTATCTATTTCATTTTCATCAACAGCACCATAAGTTTTTCTATAACCTTCAATTATTTCATCTCTACTTAAAACTCCATCACCATTTGTATCCCATTCTTGAAATTGTTTTACTAATTCTTTTCTTTCTTCTTTTGATATTAATTGATTTACTATAAATCCTATTGTTGCTTGTTCTAATTTTCTTCCTCTTTTAAATTTCTTCATATTACCTAAAACACTCTTTGCCATTTTTTTATTCGAAACATTTTTATCTTTATTTTTTGCAAACCAACTTTTACTCATACATTCCAAAGCAGATAATCTTTTATTAGGTTCATAAGTTAACATTCCTTTAATTAATTCAATAGCTTCTTTAGAAACAGAACTCCATTCTTCTTTAGGAAAATCGAATTTCCCTTTTTTAACAGCTACTAAAATATCATCATCAGTTTCTCCATTAAAAGGAGGATAACCACATAACATAATATATAATATAACACCACATGACCAAACATCACATTTTTCATCATAATTTCCTTCTAATACTTCTGGTGCAATATAATATGGAGTTCCATCTGCATTTGTCATTTTCTCATTTTTTTTAAAACTTTTTGCACATCCCCAATCTATTATTTTTATTGTTAAATCACTTCCTTTATCATCTAATAATATATTTTCTGGTTTTAAATCTCTATGTACAATATTATTTTGATGAGAATAACATATTGCACTTAATACTTGTTTCATTATTCTTGCTGCTTCATTTTCTGAAAAAGAACCTTTCTTTGATATTGCATCAAATAATTCTCCTCCTTGACAAAATTCACTTACTATATAAAAATTTGTTTTATCATTATATACTTCATATATTTGCATTATATTTGGATGAGATAATTTTGATAATATTTCTACTTCTTCATATAATGCTTGCATGTCTTGATTCGCTTTTTTTAGTATCTTACATGCACGAGTCTGTTTTGTTGCTTTGTGTACACAAAGACGAACTGTTCCAAATGCTCCTTTTCCTAATGTCTTACCCATTATGTATTCTTTTGATATTGGAGTTGTTTTTGATGAAATGAAGTTTGATTTTTGAAGAATTAAGTTCTCTTCTGATGACATTTTTTTTTATTTTTTTTATTTTATTTTTTTTATTATATTTTTTTATATTTTTTATAATATGTTTTTCAAAATTATTTACAGTTGGAATTATTTTAATTATTTTTTTTGGGATTATTATTTTAATTGATGGAAAATGGGTTTTTGTTATAAGAAAAAATATGAATAATTTTTTTCAAAATTAATTAACATCTAAAATAAAGAATATTTAATATTATAAAATAATTATATAAAAAAACTATTTTAATTATTAAAAATAATAACTTATAAAAATAATAAAATGGCTTTTGTAAATCGTTCAGAGCGTTTTATATCAAATAAAGAAAATGATTCATTAGGACCAGGAGTATATGAATTAACAAAAGATAATTCAACAAAAATAATAAAGACAGAACCAGAAATTCCATTTTCATCTCTTAGTCCAAGAAAAATGATTTTTGTAAGTAAAGACATATTATCAAATCCATCTCCAGGATATTATGAACCAGACAAAAAGGAATTTCCCTTTAAAAATAAAATTTCAAAAATAAAAAGAGATCGATCAACAGAATTAAAAAATTTTTTATTATATGATTCATTAAATTTAAATAGTTTAAATAAAAATAAAAATGAAGTAAATAATCCAGGACCAGGAACATATGATATACCTGATTCAATAGGAAAAATTCCAAAATATTTAATAAATCAAAATAGTAATAAAAATATGATAAGATCAAATTCAGCTTCAATTGAAGATAAAAGAGTTTTATCAATTCCTCATTGTGGAATGGAATATGGATATGAAATTAGTGATGATGGTGAAATTAAACAATCAAAAAATCCTTTTAATTTGTCTCCTAAAAATCTAAATAAAAATTCTAGTAAAATTAAAAAATCTAAAGGTAATATTATTACTTCTGGTAGAAAATATTCTTCAAAAATAACTGGAATAAGTTCAATTGAAAATGATGAAGATTATAAAAATTATTCTATTGAAAATTCAGTTTTGATGAATGTTGATAATAATAATCAAAGTAAAATTGTGAATAAAAATAGTAAAGTTTTTAAAAGAGAAAGAGTAGTTAATAATAAAATGAATGAAGATGATTTATTAAATAATAAAGATTTAAGTTTACCTGAAAAAATTGATATTATTTTAAAATCTGCTGAATTTAATTCTTCTCCTGGTCCTGGTTATTATACTTCTATTGATCCTAATAAATTAAATTATGTTAATAAAAGATATGTTCAAAATTTTGGAAGTTTAGCTAAAAGATTTGAAAAAACAGAAAAAATAAAAAAAGATGAATATATTGAAAATAATAATAATGAAAATCAAGAAGAAAATAAAGAAAAATTATTTGATAGGAAGAAAATAGATAAATTAGGAATTGAAAGAGATAAAAAACATGAAAAAGAATTAGAGAAAAGAAAAAGAAATATAAATTTAGAAATAGTAGGACCAGGAAGTTATAATGTAGGTGGTAATTATATATTAAAAAGTTGGAATAATAAATATAATAAATTTGGCAGTTTATCAAATAGATTTGAACAAAAAGTTTTAGAAAATTATCCAGGACCAGGACATTATGAAATTCAAAATAAAGTTCAAATTGAAAAAAAAAATATGTTTTATAAAAAACCCCCTAATCTTTTTTCTAATAAAATATATAATAAAAAATCAAATGAATTTTCGCCGGAAGATTCAATATTTCAACAAAAGAAAAAAGAAAAGAAAAAAAGAATTTTAATAGATTCTGTAGAATATATGTTTAATAATGATAAATTAAATAATGAAATTAGACCAGTAAATATTTTAAATAAAGAAAAGGAAAGATTAGCTTATAGAAAATTATATAATATGAGATTACAAGAAAAAGAAAATGAAGCAAATATTGGTCCTGGTAGTTATAATATTGATATAAGTGATTTTAATATTAGAAAAAAAAAAGGATTTATATTTTCTAAATCTCCTAGATTAAATTCTCAAAATAATGGTTTTGATAATGATAATAATGTTGGTCCTGGTTCTTATTATAATGATCGTTATGGTGATTGGATTAAACCAACACATAATATTTTATTTGTTTAAAATATTAAATTTATGTTTTTTTTACTACAAAATGTTATTTATTTATTTTTTATTAATTTTTACTCCATATTCTAATTTTTCTATCTCTTAAACCAAAAATTAAATCATTTTTATTATTTTCTACAATACTTGCAACACCCCAAAAATTATCTTTATCATCAATACTTTCTAAAAATATTAATTTATTTTCATTTGGTTGATAATATACATGTTCAACTCCATTTCCTTTTCCAATTAATATACTTCCATCACTTAAAGTATAAAAACAAGTTACCCATTCTTTTGCTTTAAAAATAAAATAATTTTCATAAGTATCTAAATTATATAAATATATATTTTCTTTTCCTGTAATTGCAAGAATATCTTCTGTTATAAAATAAATTTGATTTGGGTAATTTTCCATTTGAAATTTTTTCATAATGTCAAATTCATTATTATTTAAATTGAAAAAATAAACTATTTTACTTGGATAACAATTTCCAATTAAAATTTTCCTTTTTTTATTTTCAATTATATCATTTATTGAATATTTATCATCTTCACATTTAATTCTTAAATTTAAGTAATAATTATTATTATCAATTTGTTTTTTTTCCCAAAGAAAAATTTCTCCGTTATTACAACATGAAAAAAGAGTATTTTCAAAAATTTCAGATTCAAGGACTTTAAAAATTTGTGTTTTATGACCAATTAATTTTTGAATAATTTTATATTTATTTTCAGGAAGTAAATCATAAATTATTATTGTTTTATCATTTCCACATGAAATTAATTGATTATTTTTTAATTGATTAATATAATTTACTATAAAATTATGTTCTCTTATTGTTAATAAAGTTTCATATGTTTCTTTATCATATATTTTTATTAATCCATCAAAAGAAGATGAACAAAGTCTTAAATCTTTTAATATTATCACTCTTGTTATATGATTTTCATGTTCTGTTAATGTTTTTATTAATTTATAATCTTTTAGATTAATGTTTGAATTCATTTTTTTATGTTTTTTATTTTAAATTTTAATTTTTTATTTGTTTAATCAT
>JAEEGI010016936.1_pt1 | contig 15010 bp, 10 predicted proteins | sample 8958751 | NCBI WGS metagenome assembly JAEEGI01 (sample SAMN16246545, study PRJNA631951) | gut metagenome | biome: gut microbiome; feature: rumen; material: KS-attached | host: Bos | place: Iran: Karaj | collected 2018-10
AAGCAGCGCACCTTCACGCTCGTTTTCCGGCAGCGAGGCGATGCGCTTCGCTTCGCTTTGCACAAACGCAAGCCCGTCCGCGCCGCCGCGGTGCAGCAGGTTCGTATCCTCGAGAATCGCCATCGTATCGCAAAGCGCAAGCACGCCCGGATGTTGTTCGCCCGCGTTTTGATAGTACGCAAGCCGATCCTGGCAGAACACGGCGTGCGGAAAGCCCTTCGCCGCCTCGCCGACCGCGCCGGCTGCGCCGGTTGCGGCATAGACCGCGCCGCCGTTGGTATCGCGGCATTCCATCGCATGCGCAAGGCGGGCTTCGGCGTCGGTCCGCGCAAGCTGCGCCGCGTGCTCGATCGCGTCGCCGCCGAAGCTCAGCGATTCTCCCATGCCGTACAGCAGCAGCCCCATCGAATAGATCATGCCCTTGTGCGTGTTGACGCCGTTCGTCGCGGAAAACATCGCGCGTTCGGCTTCGAGTCCGGCTTCCTTCAGCGGCGCCATGCCCGCTCCGGCAAGCCCGAGCCGCACGGCGGATTGAAAATACGGCACGAGCGACGCCGCGCTCCTGCGGAACAGCGGCACGTCCATATCCGTATGCGCGCCGTTGTTGTTCCGGTCCACAAGCCCCGGTTTCGGCGTCGTAAAGAGCTCGCGTTCCAGCGCAAAGTGCGCCGTATACGCCAGCGTGTCGGAACAGAACGCGTCGAGCAGCGCGTCGGTCGCCGCTTTGACCGCGTCCAGTCCATGCGCGCGCGAACGGGCGCAGACGGAGACCGGACCGCCGCAGACGAGGCAGCGCCGCGGTTCCTTGCGCGAAAGCTTTTCGCCGGTATGATCGAGCACGTCGAAGTCGTAGAGCCTTGCCGCCGCAGACGCTTCCTCGATGCGCTCCGTCGCCGCCTTGACCGCGTCCGCAGGCGCTTCGAGCAGAATCAGCGCTTCCGTGCCGGTGACTTCGTCGGTAACGCGGCGCGCAATCTCCGGAAAGCCGAGCGCGTCGAACGCCTTGAGTCCCTGCAAAAACAGCAGACGCGTTTTGGGCGTGCGCTTGACGTCGCCCGCGATATTCAGCGACAGCGAAACAAGGCAGCGCGAAGGAGGCGCTTCCCGCAGCAGTTCCGCCTGTGCCCGCGCGCGGCGTTCGCGCGCGTCAAGCATCTGTTCCAATGTGACGGAGGATGGCTTCATAGGTGGTCTCCGGAACGAGTTCGCGGGTTTCTTCGATCCTGCCTTCGCGGATCAGACGGCGCACACGGCTTGCGCTGATGGAATCGAGCCGCGGAATCTCGCAGAATTCGATGCCGCATTCGGGCAAAAGCTCCTGCATGCGGCGGTTGTAGGCAAAGGTGGTCGGCGAAAACGGCTCCTCGCCGACGAAGCGCTTTGTGATGTGCAGCGCGGGCGCGATGCGTTTGCGGAACAGCTCGACGTCGAGATCGGCTTTGACCTTGTCGGCATGCTCCTCGTCGCGGATGAAATAGGCGGGAAACGTCTCGCGCGAGACGAGGTACTGATCGGTGCGCACGACGTGACAGTTTTCGAGATGCGCCGTTCCGGCCTTGAGCATGTCGAAGCGCTGTTCGGGCGGGAACATCGATCCCGTCTCGGAGACGGAAAAGACGTACAGATGGTCGCAGTGCCGCGCGGCGTATTCGCAAAGATGCAGATGCCCCTTTGTGAAGGGATCGCCGTTCATGACGATCGCGCCGCACGTGCCCTCGTACCGCGGCAGCGAGGCAAGGTAGTCGGTGAAGCCGTTTTTGCGGTCCTCCATCAGCACGGCGTCCTTCGTTTCGACGATCGGATAGAAGCCCATCGAGGCGAACATCTGGACGTTCTTCGGCTTTGTGCAGAGAAACAGGCGCGTAATTCCCGCGCGCACCGCGTCGTTGATCAGCGCGGACAGCACCGAAGCGCACGCGCCGCCGCCCTCGAAATCCGGAGAAACGGCGAACTGCTTCAGCGTGTGTCCCGCGCGCGCGCCGCAGGCGACGACGTTCAGATCGTCGTCCGTCATCAGCGCGATCACGTCTGCATCCGCTTCGTCCCTCAGTCCGCATGTGGATAGAAAATCTTTATAACGCGCCGCCATTCTGCCTTTCAGCGGCGCCGGAAGCAGCGAAAGATCCATGTTTGCCTCCCCTGTCGGTTCAAAATCTCGCGCAGGACCGTCATAATCTGTCGGAAACAACGCGAAACCGGCGTTTTTTCCCGCACTGCCCTGCAAAAACAGTATAGCAGATGTCCGCCGCCTTTCGCAAGCCCCATTTGCACAATCATAGAGATTCTCTATGATAATTTATAAAAATACTATTTGAAAATATACAGCGATGCTCTTATAATTGTATGTGGAAGAAACGGTGCTTTCACCGTTGCCGAAATTTTCAATCGGAGGGCTAAGAAGAAATGATCCAGTATCATGCACAAGGCATGCTGTGGAAGGACGGCGCACCGACGCCCGCGCCGGAAGGCATCAACAAGGCGGAGGGACGCGAGGGCACGATTGCGTACCGGATCCTTGAAGCACACAGCGAATCGAACGAAGGCGGCGTCATGCACATTCGTTTTGACGCGCTGGTATCGCACGACATCACCTATGTCGGCATCATCCAGACGGCGCGCGCCAGCGGGCTCAAGGAATTCCCGATTCCGTACGCCATGACAAACTGCCACAACAGCCTTTGTGCGGTCGGCGGCACGATCAACGAGGACGACCATGTGTTCGGTCTCTCGGCGGCTAAGAAGTACGGCGGCATCTACGTGCCCGCCAACCAGAGCGTCATCCATTCCTATGCGCGCGAGGAACTCGCTACCTGTGGCAATATGATCCTCGGCTCGGACAGCCACACGCGTTACGGCGCGCTCGGCACGATGGGCGTCGGCGAAGGCGGTCCGGAGCTCGTCAAGCAGCTTCTGAAGAACACCTACGACGTCAAGCCCCCGGAAGTCGTGCTGTGCTATCTCACCGGCGCGCCCAAGAAGGGCGTCGGTCCGCACGACGTCGCGCTCGCGCTCGTCAAGGCGACGTTTGCCGACGGTCTTGTGAAGAACAAGGTCCTCGAATTTGCCGGCCCCGGTCTCAAGAACCTGCCCTACGATTTCCGCAGCGGCGTCGACGTCATGACGACCGAAACGACCTGCCTCTCCTCGATCTGGGCGACCGACGACGAGATCAAGAAGTATTATGAAATCCACAAGCGCCCGTATGCGTACGAGAAGCTCGAACCCGCGGAAGGCGCATACTACGACGCGATCATCACGATCGAGCTCGACAAGGTCGAATCCATGATCGCGCTGCCGTTCCATCCCTCCAATGCGTACACGATCCACGAGTTCCTCAAGAATCCGAAAGAGATCCTTGCAAAGGTCGAGGAGGAAGCGAAGAAGAAGTTCCCGAAGGCGCATCTCGATCTGCAGAGCAAGATCAGCGAAAAGGGCGTCCTTGCGGATCAGGGCGTGATCGCGGGCTGCTCCGGCGGTCTGTTCGACAACATCGTGGAAGCTGCGGACATCCTGAAGGGCGGCAGCACCGGCAACGGCTACTTCTCCTTCTCGGTGTATCCGACGAGCGTTCCGACGAGCCTTGCGCTGACGAGAAACGGCAAGACCGAAGCCCTGCTCGAAGCGGGCGCGATCATCAAGCCGTCGTTCTGCGGACCGTGCTTCGGCGCGGGCGACGTGCCTGCGAACAACGGGCTGTCGCTGCGTCACACCACGCGCAACTTCCCGAACCGCGAAGGCAGCAAGCCCGGCGAGGGACAGATTTCCGTCGTTGCGCTGATGGATTCCCGCTCCATTGCGGCGACTGCGAAGAACGGCGGCTACATCACCGCCGCGACCGACGTCGAGTACGAGACCGAGCGTATCCCGTACGTGTTCGACGACGCCGTGTATGCAAAGCGCTGCTACAACGGCTTTGCGCACGCGCATCCCGAAGAGGAGCTCATCCTCGGGCCCAACATCACCGACTGGCCGAAGATGTATCCGCTGACCGAGAACCTGCTTGTGGAGCTGGATGCGGTCATCCGCGATCCGGTCACCACGACCGACGAGCTGATTCCGTCCGGCGAAACGTCCTCCTATCGCTCCAACCCGCTCCGCCTTTCCGAGTTTGCGCTCTCCCGCAGAGTGCCGGAATACGTCGGACGCTCCAAGGCGGTCTCGAAGGACGAGGCGGCGCGCCGTGCAGGCGAGAAGCCCGAAAAGCTCGTGAAGGCGCTCTCCGCGGTCGGCAATGCGGACGAGCTTTTGCAGAACACCCAGTTCGGCTCCTGCGTGTTTGCGAACAAGCCGGGCGACGGCTCCGCGCGCGAACAGGCGGCGTCCTGCCAGAAGGTGCTCGGCGGCTTTGCGAACATCTGCTATGAGTACGCGACCAAGCGCTATCGCAGCAACTGCATCAACTGGGGCATCGTGCCGTTCACGCTCAGGGAAGGCGACGCGTTCCCGTACGAGGAAGGCGACTTCGTGTTCGTGCCCGGCATCCGCGCGGCGATCGAAAACGGCATCGAGGAGATCCCCGCAAAGGCGATCAGAAAGGACGGCACGGTCGAAGACCTGATGCTGTATGTCAAGGGGCTGACCGAGGACGAAAAGACGATCATCCTCGAAGGGTGCCTCATGAACTACTACGCGGCGCAGAACAAATAAGCCGAAACCGTCGGCGGGGCGGACGCTCCGCCGGCGTTTACATGTACAAATATTCACAGGAGGAACGTATGGAAAAGATCAAAATGACCACGCCGCTCGTCGAGATGGACGGCGACGAAATGACCAGAATCATCTGGAAGATGATCAAGGACGAACTGCTTCTGCCGTTTGTCGACCTCAAGACCGAATACTATGACCTCGGCCTTCCGAAGCGCGACGAAACGAAGGATCAGATCACCAAGGACGCGGGCAACGCGATCAAGAAGTACGGCGTCGGCGTCAAGTGCGCCACGATCACGCCGAACGCGCAGCGCATGACCGAGTACAACCTGCACGAGATGTGGAAGAGCCCGAACGGCACGATTCGTGCGATCCTCGACGGCACCGTGTTCCGCGCGCCGATCATCATCGACAACATCAAGCCGGTCGTCAAGAACTGGGAGCTGCCGATCACGATCGCCCGTCACGCGTACGGCGATCTCTACAAGGGCACCGAATACCGCGTCCCCGAAAAGGGCAAGGCGGAGCTGGTCTTCACCGGCGAAAACGGCGCCTCCTTCCGTGAGACGGTCTACGACTTTGAATGCCCCGGCGTGCTGCAGAGCATCTACAACAAGGACACCTCGATCACCTCGTTCGCCCATTCTTGCTTCAAGTACGCGATCGAAACGAAGCAGGATCTGTGGTTCTCCGCAAAGGATACGATCAGTAAGAAGTACGACATGAACTTCCGCAACATCTTCCAGGAAGTCTACGAGAAGGACTACAAAGAGACGTTCGAAAAGCTCGGTCTGACCTACTTCTACACCCTGATCGACGACGCGGTTGCGCGCGTCATCCGCAGTAAGGGCGGCTTCATCTGGGCGCTCAAGAACTACGACGGCGACGTCATGAGCGACATGGTTTCCACGGCGTTCGGTTCGCTCGCGATGATGACCTCCGTGCTGTGCAGCCCGGACGGCAACTTCGAGTTCGAAGCGGCGCACGGCACCGTCACGCGGCACTATTATAAGTACCTCAAGGGCGAGGAGACCTCCACCAACCCGATGGCGACGATCTATGCCTGGAGCGGCGCGCTCAAGAAGCGCGGCGAGCTCGACAACCTGCCCGAGCTCGTGGCGTTCGGTCAGAAGCTGGAGGAATCCTGCATCGACACGCTCAAGGACGGCATCATGACGAAGGACCTCGTGAACCTCGTCGAGGGCATCACCCCCACCGCGGTCAACACGATCGACTTCATCCGCGCCATCCGCGCGCGTCTCGAAAAGAAGCTCGCGTAAGACAACGACAAAAGAGGGCTGTGCGCACAGCCCTCTTTTTTTGCGGTTTTTTATTTGTTCTTGAGTTCCTGCTTTTTGATCTTGAGAAGGTTCTGGAGATACAGGACGGCGTCGCTGAGCAGCCAGATGATGACGCCGTAGGAAAGTCCCTGCAGCAGCTCCGCAAAGAACTGAGCGAAGATCGTGCCGCCCGGATAGCCGGCGACGGCAAGCGAGATCATATGCACGATCGCGACCAGCAGATAGAACGTCATCACGGTGACGGCGACCGCCTTTGCGATCAGGCAGAACAGGCCCTGTTCCTTCACCCACTTGCGGAAGGCGTTCGACACTTCGGGCTGTTTCGGCTCCGCCTTGGTCTTCGGCGGATCAAACTGCAGTTCGGGTTCAGAGGGTTCGGGCGCGAAGCGCGCGCCGCAGGCGTCGCAGAACGCGGCGTCGTCGGGAAGCTGTTTGCCGCACTTGGTACAATACATCGTCATTTCCTCCTTTATTGATGAAGGGGAGACGCCGTCTCCCCCCAATGCTCAGTTCAGATAACCGATTGCGGCGTACGCGTCCTCGTGACGGATCGCGGCCGTTGCGGCTTCCTTTTCCCATTCCGCATAGAGCGCCGTCCATGCTTCGTCCTGCGCGTTCGCCGCGGCGGCCGCCCGGATTGCATCGGCAATCGTCGCGCGGTCGACCACGCCCGCCTGCGGTTTCTCGATCAGCATGACGATATAGTACACATCGTCGATCAGGATCGGCTCGGAATACGTGCCGACAAGCAGTTCCGCCGCATAGTCGCACAGTTCGCCGTAGCGCTCGTCGCCTTCCGTGTACAGCAGCGTTTCGCCGGTGAAGCCGTCGACGTTGTACTGCTTCATGACGTCCTCAAACGGCGTTTCCTCCTCGAGCGCTTCATACGCGCGGTTGATCCGCATGCGCGCATCGCCGATGAACGCCTCTTCGAGCACGTCGTTTTCCGTCTTGAGCTCCAGATAGCGCGCAAGGATCTCCTCCTGACGCTCCGTCTTTTCGCCGTTGAGCGCGAGCCTGCCGTACTCCGCTTCCAGCTCCGCCATCTCGGCGCGGTTCGTTTCGATCTTGAGGTCGCGTTCCGCTTCCGGCGCGATCTCGATCAGCTGCACGCGCAGCACGCCTTCCGGCACGACCAGCGCCGGAACCGCAGAATCGCCGTCGCGGAACGATTCCGCATAATCGCGATACGCGAGCGGATCCTTTTCGATCTCCTCCTGCTGCGACGCGAGCGCGGACGCGTACCACGCATCCACCTGTTCGTCGGTCACGGTGAGTTCCTTGATCTGTTCTTCGCGCAGCTTGTCGGTCAGAGCCGAAGCGCTGCGGTCGCCCATCATGCTCTTCTGCTGCTCGGCAAGATACTGCTCGAGCGTATAGCCCTCGTAGAAATACTCGGTCAGCTCCGCGTTGATCTGTTCCATCGCGAGGTCCAGCTCCTCTTCGGAGAGCTTTGCGATGTCGTCCGCGATCTCCGCCGCGCCGCCGTAATAGTATGCGTACTCGCAGATCAGGCTGGTGCGCAGATCCTCAATCTGCTGATTGACGTCCTGTTCGATCGCGGCTTCTTCCTCCGCCGACAGCTTGACGCCGAGCGTCTCCGCCTTCCACTGCGGCAGATAGTAGCGGATCAGGTCGTTGATCGCCATGTCGCGGTATTCCTTGATCGATTCGTCGTCCGTGATCTGCACGCCGTAGTAGCTCTCGAGCATGCTGACGTAATAGTTGTAGGAATCCTCGATCTCGCCCGCGGTGATCTTGACGCTGCCGAGCTCGATCGCAACGGCGTCGCGATCGTAGTTCGAGGTGTCGACGGCCGGACCGTCGGTTTTCGGCGCAACGGTTGCGTCCGCTTCCTTGTCCTTATCCGGGACCAGGCAGCCCGCGAAGGACAGCGCCATCGCTGCGGCCAGCAGCAGCGCAATCAGTTTGGTTGTTTGCTTCATATTCGTATGTAAAGTGTCCTTTCCGAAAGATCGTCTCATTATACCCTGTTTTGCGGGCGTTAGCAATGCATCAATCTGTAAATTAATTGTGGAAGATTTTTGACAAAATCGGAAACCGAGCGTTTTTTGTCGATCCACTCGATCGCCGGCGGCTCGCTGGCGAGCAGTCTGAGGTTCGGTTCGGAGGAAAGCACCGCCAGAAGCCGCATCCCGTCCGGATGCGCCGAAGTGTCGTACGTCATCGTGACCTTGCCTTCGCGCACGGTGACCGAGGCGATCCCCGCCCGCTTTGCGTAGGCGCGGATCAGCGCCAGCTGCATCAGCGTCATGACCGGCTCCGGCAGTTCGCCGTAGCGGTCGTTGAACTCGTCCAGAAGATCGGCGTACGCGTCGCTGTCGCCGATCTGCGCGATGCGCTTGTACATGGCGAGCCGGTGCAGCTCGGACGGCAGAAACGTCTTCGGCACATAGGCGTCGATCGGCACGTCGACCGTCGTTTCGATCTCGGGCTCCAAGGTCTCGCCCTTCGCCTCGGCGACCGCGGAGCGCATCATCTTGCAGTAGAATTCGTAGCCGACGTCCGCGATATGCCCGTGCTGCTCGGCGCCCAAGAGCGATCCCGCGCCGCGGATCTCCAGATCGCGCATCGCAAGGCGGAAGCCCGCGCCGAACTGCGTGAACTCGCGGATCGCCAGAAGCCTCTTTTGCGCCGTCTCCGAGACCTCGCGCGCCTGCGGCACGGTGAAATACGCATACGCAAGCCGCGTCGAGCGTCCGACTCTGCCGCGCAGCTGATAGAGCTGGGCAAGCCCGAGCTTGTCGGCTTCGAGCACCACGAGCGTGTTTGCGTTCGGGATGTCGACGCCGCTTTCGATGATCGTCGAACACAGCAGGATATCGATCTCGCGGTTCAGAAACGACATCATCGTTTCTTCGAGCAGCGCTTCCGGCATCTGCCCGTGCGCCATCGCGATGCGCGCGTCCGGCAGCAGCGCCTTCAGATGCTCAAGCGTCGAACCCATCGTCAGCACGCGGTTCGACACGACGAACGCCTGCCCGCCGCGCGAAAGCTCGTGGTTCAGCGCCGTCGCGACAAAGGTATCGTCGTATTCCATGACGAACGTCTGCACCGGAAAACGGTTTTCCGGCGGCGTTTCGATCGTCGAGATGTCGCGGATGCCGGTCATCGACAGATTCAGCGTCCGCGGGATCGGCGTCGCGGTCAGCGTCAGCACGTCGATCTCACTGCGCAGCGCCTTGATCTGCTCCTTGTGGTTCACGCCGAAACGGTGTTCCTCGTCGATGATCAGAAGCCCCAGATTCTTGAACTGCACGGACTTCGCGAGCAGCGCGTGCGTGCCCACGACGACGTCGATCTCGCCGCTTGCAAGCTTCTTCTTCACCTCCGCGCACTCCTTCGGCGACTGGAAGCGCGACAGGCACGCCACATGCACCGGAAATTCCTGAAACCGCTGCAGCAGCGTGTGATAATGCTGCTGCGCAAGGATCGTCGTCGGAACGAGGAACGCGGTCTGCTTGCTGTCCTGCGCCGCCTTGAACGCCGCGCGCATCGCGACCTCGGTCTTGCCGTAGCCGACGTCGCCGCACAAAAGCCGGTCCATCGGACGCGGCGATTCCATGTCCGCCTTGACCTCGCGGATCGCCTGCGCCTGATCGGGCGTTTCCTCGTACGGGAACGCGTCCTCGAGCCTTTTTTGCCACGCGGAGTCCTTTGAGAACGCGAAACCCGCGTTGGAGCTGCGCGCCGCATAGAGCCTTGCAAGGTCGACCGCAAGCTTCTTTGCGCCTTCGCGCGCCTTCTGCACGCGGTTCTGCCACTCCGTGCCGCCGAGCTTACTCAGCTGCGGGGGCACGTCCGCGTCCGCGCCGACGTATTTCTGGATGCGGTCGAGCTGATCGGTCGGGATGAAAAGCTTGTCGTCGCCGCGATAGGCGAACAGCAGATAATCCTTGGTCGCGCCCTGCACCGTCAGCTGTTCGACGCCCATGAACCGCCCGATGCCGTGCGCTTCGTGCACCACGTAGTCGCCGACGGCAAGATCGGTATAGCGCAGAACGCCGTTTTTCTTCTTCGTATGCGCCGCGGGCTTCTTGCCGAACAGCTCCTGTGCGGTCAGCACATACAGATGCAGTTCCGGAAAGACGAACCCGACCGGCAGCGATTCGCGCACAATCAGCGCTTCGCCGCGCACCGGCGCGCGCAGAAGCGTATCCGCGGACGCGATGTTCAGTTCAATATCATTCAGCTGTTCCGTCAGCCGCTGCTGCGCCTCGCCGACATACAGCAGCACCGCTTCGCGTGCCTTCAGCAGGCGCGTCAGCTCCGTCTGAAACTGTTTGGAATCGTTGAGATACGCGGGCGCGGGCTCGGCGGTGAACCCGACGCGCGTCCGGTGTTTGAACCCCGGATACGGACGGAACAGCGCGTAATACGCCGCACTGCGCGAAGAATCGAGCCGCCGCATCAGCAGATCGGCGGGAATCAGCAGCTTCCCCTGCGACGCATGTCCCTCGCCGCGTTCGAGCGTGGCGGCGACGGTCTCCGAAAACACGAGCTCCGCGGCGCGCGCCTCGTCCGCAATGCGTCCCGGGTCGTTCAGAAGCAGGATATGCTCCTCGGGGAGATAATCCAGAAGCGTTTCCGTCACCGGATAGAGCAGCGGCACGAGCACGTCCGCGCACACGCACGGACGCCCGTCCTTCCACGCCTCGCGCTGCGCGTCGAACCCGACCGCCTGTTTCAGCATGCGCAGCGCCCGCGCCATCGCCTCCGCGGTCTGCGGCGTTTCGAACGCCGGCGGCAGAACGATCGCCTGCGTCTGCTCGATGCTGCGCTGCGTCAGCGGATCGAACAGGCGCATCTGGTCGACGTCGTCGCCGAAAAACTCGATGCGGCACGGAACCTCCGCCTGCGGCGGATACACGTCCAGTATGTCGCCGCGCATCGTGCACTGTCCCGGTCCCTCGATCTGATCGGTCCGCTCGTAGCCGGACGCGATCAGCCGCTCCAGCAGCGCGCGCGGATCGACCGTGTCGCCCGTATGCACCGTGATAACCTGCGACAAAAACGTCTCATGCGGTGCGAGGCGCTCCATCAGCGCTTCCGGACAGGTGATGATCAGGCAGTTGCTGTTGAGCGCCAGCCGCGACAGCACGGCAAGACGTTCGGCGCGGCGCTCGCTCGAAACGGTCTCCAGATGCACGATCGGCAGCTCACGCGGCAAAAACAGCAGGGTATCCGGTCGATACGCCCGTTGCTGCTCGAAAAGCCGCAGCGCTTCGGCGGGCGTCGGCACCACCCAGACGACCGTGCGATCCTCGCTGAGCGCAGCGTTGACCGGCGCGCGGTGCGCTTCCGGAAGCCCGAAAACGGCGACCGTTCCGTCGCCGGTTTTCAATGCCGTATCCAGTTGTCGATAGGCGGCGTCCTTTGCGATCGCCCGCAGCAGTTCCTTCATCGCGTTTACATGGTGCAAATTTGCACCATATTATTCCTCCTTGTGTCCGTCGATCGAGACGGAACGATTCTTCTCATGCTTCTTGTTGTACTTCATCTGCGCCTCGTTGAGGTTCCCCTGCACGATCAGGATCGCGGCGTCGGCGGCATGCTCGAAGACCTCGCAAAGCGCCGCCTGCTCCGCCTTTGACGGGCGCTTCAGCACGAAATCGCGCAGCAGCAGGCTTTCGTCCTTGCCGACGCCGATGCGGATGCGCGCAAAGTTCTCGGAATGGACGCAGGCGATGATCGAGCGCATCCCGTTGTGCGTGCCTGCCGAGCCGTTCGCGCGGATGCGGAGGCTGCCGAGCGGCAGATCGATGTCGTCGCAGAGCACGATCATGCGGTCCGGTTCGAGCTTATAGAAGTGCAGCAGGCTCTGCACCGCCTCGCCGGAATTGTTCATATAGGTTTGCGGCTTCATCAGGATCACGCGCTCGCCGTCGATGCGCCCCTCGCCGTACAGCGCCGAAAAGCCCTTCGTCTTGACGCGCACGTTGAGGCGCTTCGCGAGGACGTCCAGCGCCTGGAACCCTGCGTTGTGCCGTGTTTTTGCGTAACTCAGCCCGGGATTGCCGAGCCCTGCGATCAGATACATACCCGTTCCTTTCCGAACCGTCGAATTCCCCACGCCCGCTTTGGGGGAGGGGTATGCGGAAACTTCCACGTATATGAGTATATCACAGACCGGAACGAAACGCAACCGCACAAAATCGGCGGATTTTCTGCGCCGGACGAAAGATTTCTGTTGCCTTTCCCCGCAAAAAAAGGTATCATAATTGTGTATGAGCATTCACTCCGACATTCTGAACACGCTTCGGATCGAGCGTCCCGCCGATCCGCTGTCGCTGCCCGCGCTGACGCTGGCGTATCTCGGCGACACGATCTTCGATCTCTATGTGCGCACCTATCTTGCGGAGACGCTTCGCATGCAGGTGCACGCGCTGCACCTCGAAGCCGCCAAGCGCGTCTGCGCGAAAGGGCAGGCGGAAGCATACCGCTGCATCGCGGACCGGCTGAACGAGGAGGAGCAGGCGGCGTTTCGCCGCGGCCGCAACGCGCACAGCGGCACCGTGCCCAAGCACGCGGACGTGCGCGACTACCGCGTGGCGACGGGACTCGAATCGATGCTCGGACATCTGTATCTCAAGGGCGCGGACGCGCGCATCGGCGAACTGATGCAGCTCATTTTGGAACACTCGGAATCTTCCGGAAAGGAAAGCGACTATGACGTATCAAAAGAATGATTTCCCGAAGCGTCCCTCCTCGAAGGACACGGGCGTGCGCGGCGAGAACCGCGGTTACGGCGCGAAGAACGGCGGCAAGCGCTATGACGACGACAAGTCCTATGGCAAGAAGCCGTTCAACCGGCAAAGCGACGACAAGCCCTACGGCAAAAAACCGTACGATCGGCGCGAGGACGGCGATCGCTCCTACGGCAAGAAGCCGTTCGAGAAGCGCGACGGACAGAAGCCGTTCGGCAAAAAGCCGTTCGACCGGCAGAACGACGAGCGCAAGCCATTCGGCAAAAAGCCGTTTGACCGGCAGAATGACGAGCGCAGACCGCAGCAGCCGGATCGTTCGCAGCAGCAGAACGAGACCGACGAACAGCCGTATCTGCTGATCGGACGCAACGCGGTGCGCGAGGCGATCAAGAGCGGCCGGAGCATCGACCGCATCCTGGTCACGAACGAGCGCGACGGCTCGCTCGGCGAGATCGTGATGCTTGCGCGCGAGCAGAAGCTGGTCGTGCGGGAGGTTGACCGCAAAAAGCTGGACGAGCTGTGCATGCCGTTCGGACACGGCGGCAAGACCGCCAACCATCAGGGCATCGTCGCCTATGCGGCGGGCGTGACCTACTGCGAGATCGCGGATATTCTGGCGGTTGCGGAGGAGCGCGGCGAAGCGCCGTTTGTGGTCGTGCTCGACGAGATCGAGGATCCGCACAACCTCGGCTCGATCATCCGCAGCGCGGACTGCGCGGGCGCGCACGGCGTCGTCATCGGCAAACGCAGAAGCGCTTCCGTTACGGCGGCGGCGGTCAAGGCGAGCGCGGGCGCGACCGAATACGTCAAGATCGCGCGCGTCGTCAACATCAACGCGGCGCTTGCGCAGCTGAAAAGCGCGGGGCTCTGGGTTGCCGGCGCCGATATGAAGGGCGAAAACATGCGTACGCAGGTGCTCAAGGGACCGCTGGCGCTCGTCATCGGCAACGAGGGCGAAGGGCTTTCGAAGCTCGTGCGCGACAACTGCGATTTTCTCGTGTCGATCCCGATGCAGGGGCACATCGATTCGCTGAACGCAGGCGTTGCGGCGGCGATCCTGATGTTTGAAAAGAAGCGGCAGGACGCGGAAGCATGAGCGCGCCGACCGACGAAACGCTGCTTGCCCGCATCCGGCAGGGCGACGAGGAAGCCGAACGGCTGCTGTACGACCGGTACAAGCAGCTGGTGCGTTCGCGCGCACATTCGTATTTTCTGATCGGCGCGGACCACGAGGACCTCGTGCAGGAGGGCATGATCGGGCTGTACAAGGCGGTGTGCGAATACGACGGGAGCAAGGCGGCGTCGTTCAAGAGCTTTGCGGAACTGTGCGTGACGCGGCAGATCCTGTCCGCGATCAAGCAGGCGACGCGCAAAAAGCACGGACCGCTGAACAACTACGTCTCGCTGAACCGGTCCGAAACGACCGACGGCGATCTGACGCTGCTCGACACGGTGCGTTCGCTGAGCGTGGCGGATCCCGAGGACGTGGTGATCGGGCGCGAAAACTTCGAACAGCTCGTGCAGCATCTTTCGAAGGTGCTCTCGCCGATGGAACAGCGCGTGCTGAACCTTTACCTTTGCGGCTATTCCTATCCGCAGATCGCGGCGAAGCTCGAAAAGCCGAGCAAATCGATCGACAACGCCATGCAGCGCGTCAAGCGCAAGCTGGAAGGCTTCCGGAACTGAACATCCGAACGAAAAAAGGACTGCCGCGGCAGTCCTTTTTCTGCGGTTTTTATCCGATGGTTTCCTTGAAGCCCATGTAGGGGCGGAGCACCTCGGGGATGCGGATCGTGCCGTCCGCCTGCAGGTTGTTCTCGAGGAAGGCGATCAGCATGCGCGGCGGCGCGACGACCGTGTTGTTCAGCGTATGCGCGAAGTAGTTGCCCTTCTCCTTGTTCTTGATGCGGATGCCGAGACGGCGCGCCTGCGCGTCGCCGAGATTCGAGCAGCTGCCGACCTCGAAATACTTCTGCTGCCGCGGCGACCACGCCTCGACGTCGCAGCTCTTGACCTTGAGGTCCGCAAGATCGCCGGAGCAGCATTCGAGCGTGCGCACCGGAATGTCGAGCGAACGGAAGAAATCGACGGTGTTCTGCCAGAGCTCGTTGTACAGCTTTTTGCTGTCCTCGGGCTTGCAGACGATGATCATCTCCTGCTTCTCGAACTGGTGGATGCGGTAGACGCCGCGCTCCTCGATGCCGTGCGCGCCGACCTCCTTGCGGAAGCAGGGCGAATAGCTCGTGAGCCGGATCGGGAGCTTGTCTTCGTCATTGAAGGTGTTCATGAAGCGGCCGATCATGCTGTGCTCGGAGGTGCAGATGAGATAGAGGT
>JAEEGI010016939.1_pt1 | contig 15009 bp, 13 predicted proteins | sample 8958751 | NCBI WGS metagenome assembly JAEEGI01 (sample SAMN16246545, study PRJNA631951) | gut metagenome | biome: gut microbiome; feature: rumen; material: KS-attached | host: Bos | place: Iran: Karaj | collected 2018-10
GTATAGACAGGCTCTTTGTAAGAATCGCGTACAATCGGCTGTGCAGCCATATGGATAACTATCTCGGGTTTAACCTTATCGAATACATTCTTTAAATTATCTAAATCACGCACATCTCCTTCAAAATGTGTAATTTTGCTCTTTATATCGCACAATTCAAACAATGAAGGTTTTGTAGGAGGATTCAAAGAATATCCGTATACATCAGCATCAAGTGATTTAAGCAAAAGACAAAGCCATGATCCCTTAAACCCTGTATGGCCGGTTATAAACACTTTTTTATTTTTGTAAAATGATTTCAGTTTTTCTACATTCATAATTTCTTATCAGTTTTTCTTAATTGATTCAAAATAATCTATCGTCAACTTAAATCCTTCTTCGATACTGAATTTTGGCTTCCAGCCTAATGATTCAAGCTTTTCGGTACTCATACGAATAGGCTTTTCAACCGGACATTCGAGATAATTTTCATCATCACGTTTTTCGAAAACCACCTTAAGTTTTTTCTCAGGATATAAAGCAACCAGTCTCTCTGCGAGTTCTCGAATCTGAACCCTCTGGTAATTGTTGTAAAGATTATATGCTTCTCCGCCTTGACCTTTTGTCATCATCATTATGAAAGCTTCAACAGCATCCGCCGCATAGCAGAAAATTCTTTCCGTAGTGCCGGAACTTTTAATCACTATATCTTCGTTATTTACGATATTTTTAACGAATTCGGTAAATACTCGCTTATCGTTAATTAAATCCATTGTAGGGCCATATGTGTGCGCTAAACGGGTAACTACAGCGTTGATGCCATACTGAACATAATAAGCTTTGCATAGAAGTTCGCCCATACGCTTGCTTTCGGAATAACAGTTTCTGATATTCATGCTGTCCAAAGCGCCAAAGCCTGTGGTTTCATCATAAACAGTATCCGAAGGCGGTATATTTCCGTACACCTCTCCGGTGCTTAAAAACAGAAATGATTTAACATTTTTTTTACGAGCAAGTTCGAGCAGATGATATGTTCCCATCGCATTGGGCATCAATACATCCACAGGTCTCGTATTGTAATACTGCAAACTCGCAAGACTTGCGGCGTGAACAATATAATCAATCTCTCCATTAACATCAAGTTCTGAGCAGATATCATCATTAATCTCAATAAAATAGTCTTTATTCAAATAATCGCCAAAACGAGAAGCCATCTTTTCATGACTTCTGCCCTGGCATATTATCTTAATATTTGCATTATGTTCTTCATTTAAATAAATCAGGTAAAATACAAAGAAAGAAGCGAGCATTCCATAGGAACCGCTTATAAAAATAGAAGTATTAAAGAGTTTTTCACTGCCAGTTAACAGCGAATTTCCAAAATATTTTCCGTCCATAAAAGAATTATACTATATTTTCAAAAATATTACATTTTAAAAGTAAAATAATCGCTTATATGCTGCTCAAATACTCCATAAAGTTTTGTTTGTTTTCAAGAGCTGTTGTGGTAGGTCTGCCAAGGTCTTCTCTGGCTCCGATTGAACATTTAACTTCAATCAAGCTAAGCTCATTTCTACCCTTTGCAAGATTAAGTTCTTTATCTAAATCTTCGAAAGTATCAACTGATACAGCATAAGGATATCCGCATGCTTTTGCCACACCTACCAAATCGATGTCTGATGCAACCGTGGGCATTCCGCCTACTGTTTCATGTGCACCGTTGTTGATTACTACATGAATTAAGTTTTTAGGTTTATTAGAGCCAAGAACAGCCATTGAACCCATATGCATTAATACTGCACCGTCACCGTCTATACACCATATACGCTGTTCGGGTTTATTAATTGCAACGCCCAAAGCAATCGATGAACTGTGACCCATGGAACCGACTGTCAGGAAATCATATTTATGGCTCTGATTATTCGCAACTCTGGTTTCAAACAACTCTCTGGATGCCTTTCCGGTAGTACTTACAATAGGATCTTCTCCGCTTGCATTTACTATATGTTTAATGATTTCTTCACGAATCATTGTATTATCGTTTTTGTATTCAACCTTAGGAGCATCCGTTAATGCTCCTTTTCTTATAACAAAAGCAACATCTTTGCCTGAATCAAGGATTTGTCTGAATTCAATCATCTTCGCAGATAATTCTTCTTCTGTGGTTTCTTTACCAATCACAAAAGCAGCGATATCCATATCTTCAAGGAGTTTTACAGTCACTTCACCCTGATAAATATGCTGAGGCTCATCATGAATGCCCGGTTCTCCTCGCCAGCCGACAATGAAAATCACAGGAATAGCATAAACCTTGTCATTTAATAGCGATGCAACAGGATTAATGATATTTCCTTCGCCTGAATTTTGCATATAAACAACAGGAACTTTACCGGTTGCAAGATGGTATCCTGCAGCCAAAGCAGTACAGTTTCCTTCATTAGCCGCAATAATATGATGCTTGGGATCAATACCATATTTATCCATCAGGAAATTACAGAGAGCCTTAAGCTGACTGTCAGGAACTCCTGTATAAAAGTCTGAGCCGATTATTTCGTATAATCTTTCAACATTCATATGTTATAAATCCTCCTAAATCTCATCAATCAACGTAATAATCTGATTAATAGACATCAGTCTGTCATCAACCTCTTTGGCACGATGATATCTTAAAATATCTTCAGCCGTCTGCTGCATAGCCGGAAACGCCGAACGTGTAAGCTGATTGGCATATATAACTATATTAACACCATGCTCAGCTAATTCTCCTTCTGTGATAGTATTAAAACTCGAGGGTACGACCACTATCGGTGTAGTCTTGTTCTCTGCGCGAAATTTATCACAGAATTCAAGAATTTCATCAGGCTCTTTCTTTCTGCTGTGAATCATTATACCGTCGGCACCTGCCGATACAAAAGCTCTTGCTCTTTTTAGCGCATCTTCCATCCCCTTTTCAAGAATCAAAGATTCGATACGAGCAATAATCATAAAATCATCCGTAAGCTGCGCTTCTTTTCCTGCGGAGATTTTCGCACTGAACTCTTCTATAGACGCCTGAGTCTGTTCAACTTCGGTTCCAAAAAGAGAGTTCTTTTTAAGCCCTGTCTTATCTTCTATTATTACTGCACTGACGCCCAGTCTCTCAAGGGTACGAACAGTATAAACAAAATGCTCTGTTAATCCACCCGTATCACCGTCAAAAATGATAGGCTTCGTGGTAACTTCGGTAATATCTTCAATCGTTCTGAAACGGCTTGTCATATCAACAAGCTCAATGTCAGGTTTACCTTTTGCGGTAGAATCACAGAGTGATGAAATCCACATAGCATCAAACTGGTCCAGTTTCCCGTCACATTCTACTACTGTTTTTTCAACAATAAGGCCTGTCAAACCACTGTGCGCTTCCATAGCTTTTACGATAGGAGTCATCTTTAATAAATCACGAAGACGTTTTCTCCTGTATTCAGGCATGGCAAGCTTTTCACGAAGCTGTAAGTCTATTTTAGAGACCTTTTCGTTATAAGTATACGGTACATCTATTAATTGTCCGCCATAAGCATTAATTAGTTCTAAAACATGATTGCGAATTGTCGTTTCAGGCCCTGTAATCCAGTTATCGCCGTGAATGATATAGTCCGGTCTAATCAGGCTTATAACATCATCATAAAGCATATCATCCTGAATAACAACTTCATCAACGCCTTCAAGAGAACGGTATAATTTCACACGTTCTTCCTGGCTTACCGTCGGAAATCTGTTGTATCGAATCAAAGCTTTATCAGATAATGCGCCTATAATAACACGACCATATTTCTTAGCTTCGTTAATTATATTTAAGTGTCCTTCATGAATTATATCAGTGCAAAAACATGTGTAAGCAGTCTTCATAAAATATCCTTTTCTTAGTTATACTGTACTGGGATTTTAACTCCCGTATTAATTAATGCCTCTTTAAAAACTACAAAGAAATCTTTAATATCAGCTTCATCAATAGCTCCAAGTGCGCAAAGGCGGAATGTATTGATAGTAGAAATTTTGCCCGGATATATCGTAAATCCTCTTTCGTAGCAGTAATCATGAACCTTTTCAAAACTAAAGTTCGGATCATCGGGATAAATCGCCGACGAAACAAGTCCGGCACGAAGTTCAGGCTTTATGACCTGTTTAAAACCAAGTTCATCAAGCCCTTCATTAATAGCATTAAATATTCTGGTATGACGCGCCCATTTGGCTTCCTCGCCTTCTTTCCAGTATTCTTTTAATGCTTCTATTGTTGCGTATATAGTCTGAACAGGCGGAGTGAAATGCATTTCTCCCGTCTTTTCAAAATATTCATATTGCTGATACAAATTGCAGTAATAGCTTCTTTTAGGGAAGTTTTTAGATTGTTCAATGATTGCACGATTTCCCACAATAAAACTTAATCCTGTAAAAGCCATAAGACCTTTCTGAGCCGAAGCCATGCAAAAATCTATATTGTCCTTTTCTATATCAATAGGTCTCATAGCATAAGTGCTGGTGGTATCAACCGTAAAAAAGGCACCGTATTTATGAGCTAAAGCACCAATTTCGCGAACAGGATTTAATATGCCCGTACCTGTTTCATTATGAGTTGTATGAACAAGGCCGATATCAGGATTGTTTTTAAGAGTTTCTTCAACCGTGGTTAAATCAGGTTGTTCATCTACGGGAAATCTTAAATCTATATGAGGCAAATTGTAGTATTCACAGATCTCAACCGCTCTCGAACTGTAAGCTCCATTATTTACTACAAGTACTTTTTTACCTTCATCAAGAAGAGAATTAATGCAAACATCAATATTAATAGTCCCGCTACCGCAAAAAAGAACCGAAGTATATTTATCTTTATCTCCATGAACGATTTTTACCAAATCCTCACGAAGACCTTTCATCAATCCGGCAAATTCCTTTTCACGCGGACAAATATCAGGAACAACCTGAGCATATTTAACCGTGTCTGTAGTGGTAGACGGACCGGGATTTAATAAGATATTTCTTTTTATTTCATTCATTATTTTAGCCTTTCAAATCTATACATCATAAGTTTTATCAATAGCTTTAAGTTCATTAAACGTGTCTATTTCTACAACGTCCTCATCGCAACAATCCCTGACTTCTACAGAGTAATTGTCCTTTTTATACACAAGAGGAACCTGTTCCCAATATCGTTCTTTACCACCCGGTGATGCATAAACTTCAGCAATATCATCAGCAAGTTTTTTACCGTCTTCCATATTCCAATAGGAAATACCAACCATCTGATAACAGTTAATACCGCCTACTTTTTCATCTTTTATAACTCCATCCTTTACGGTAAAACACCAATCATCCGTTCTTTCTTTAGGAATAGCTAGAAAATCTGAAGTATAATGATACTTTTTTATAATATCCGGGTTTGATAAAAACAAATCTGCTTCAAAAACATAAGAATTTGACAGTAAATGTCTCGCTATCATACCTGAACTGATATTATTCACTTCGTTGTATATGGGATTTTCAAGAAACTTAATCATCGGATACTTATATAAAAGCTGATCAAACTGCTCTGCCAGATAACCTCTGACAATATATATTTCTGTAATGTCAGCTTTAATACATGCATCTAATAGAGTATCTATAATACGAACACCTTTTACCCTGACCAAAGGTTTGGGAGTGTTAAGAGTGATAGGTGCTAACCTTGATCCAAAGCCCGCAGCAATAAAGACAGCTCTTTTGGCCCGATAGGGTTCAAGACTTGCTAAGCCTTCTTTAGTGATTTTTCCATCCTTCATAAGGCCTAATTCGTTCAATTCTTTTACTATTTTATTAATTGTGCCTAAAGAATGAACACTTTGGTCTTTAATTTCCCTCTGCGAAAGTGGTTCATCCGAATATGCCAAAATCTCAAGAATATCAAATTGTTTTCTGGAAATAAACATATCTACCCCTAAAATCAAAACAAAAACATAAACGTTCAAGAATAAAAAAAATATAACCGTATTTGAACGGTTATATTTTACATTATATTGAATTAGATGTCAAAAGATATATTATACTATTAACAATAAAAAACCTGTCAAAAATAGTTATAATTCTATCTTTGACAGGTTAAATTTAAATAACAAAAATATTAGATGAATTTAGTTTACTCCACTTAAAGGTGTTCCTGAGGTAACCATTGTATATGTATCTTCCTTGGAGTATGTAGTAGTACCATTGGATTTTACTAAATATATCTTAATTTTTACCTTGATTTTACCATTATCAAAAATCTGATAACAATCTCCGGCTGTCCAATCGGGATTATGAAGAGCAGTACCCTCATTATTATAAACAACAACCAAATCATCATTGTTATAATCATCAGCACACAGAATCATAGCATCTCCCTGGTTGGTGCTGTATCCGTTATTTGATAAATTATCCCATCTTACTTTATTATTATTAAAAGGAGTATCACTGTAAGTTGCATCGAGATACTGAGTAACAGTTTTTCCTGTAACAGACTTAACATTAGATCCGTTATTGAGGATTTGAAGATCATATTTAATAGCTGAATAAGAAGAACTTGAAGATTTCCAATACTTATTATAATCATTTACATCAAATCCTGCTAAAGGAATATATGATACAAAATATCCTGATCCTGAGCTTGTATTAACAGAACCAATAGGATATTCAATAACACCGGTTCCATGGGACATGCTCACAGCAGGAGTACTTAACGTTACCGTGACAGTACTTCCTGAAGCATCAACTCCTGTTAAAGTTGAAGATGCAACATTTGTAGCAGGATTATCATTAACACCGGTACTGGTTGTAACTAAAAATGTATTTCCTGATGCATAATCAGGTTTAACAACAGCATCTGTAGTAGCATTATAATAAGTAGGGCTATCAGTTTTAAGACACTTATAATAATTATTATCAATACCAGTTACGGTAACAATTCCAAATTCATCTTTAACATTTACAATTTCAAATCTGTCAATAACTCTGGAATTTGCAGTTGTAACCGGACCGGTACCTGTTGCCGAAACAGATAAATCAAGAACATGATCCGCATTATTTTCAATCGCGGTATTTCTGAAATATACCTCTTTATTTGCTGAATAAGATCTCTTGTTAGAAGAAGCATCATTATAAGCTAAAACGGCTTTAATAGTACAAGAATTATCATTGGCAGTAGTTTTATCAATTACAAAATTTTCAACTTTCTCGGCCATTAAGTAGGAATCATTGTAATATACTTTGCCTAAGCCGTCAGCGCCAGGAATAAATGTTATAGAACTAACACCATCAGGATTAGTAATAACATACTTGGGATTTCCTGCGCCATCAGTAGTAGTCGAAATTGATGCAGTTGAATCAATAACCAAGTCTTCTACCTGTGAAAGAAAAATCTGAGCTTCTTTTTGAACATTAACTTCAATATTCTCATTCTTATATGCAACAGAAGCATTTCGCATAAACAAAATGATACCAACAATAATTATGGAAAATATGGCTAAGGAAACCAATAATTCAACTAAAGTATAACCTTTATTATTGTTTTTCATATTTTACCTCCTTATTAATCATTAATTATCGTCTTACCCGTCTGAGGAATAAGATGAATATGTTGAGTATGGGAATTATTTTCAACATTAACGTAACTTGCAACACCACCTGATGAACTGTAACTGCCCGAGCCAAAATCATATGTGCCCGAAGAAGAAACAGAACCGGTTGCCTGATTGTACATATATGTAATATTTTCTCCATTACCCAACTCAAGACTGCCAAATTTCACTTTAACAGGACCTGTAGCCACTTTGTTTTTCTCCGAAGAGTCTACGCCAATCTTATAATATAAACTTCCGTTTTCACAAAAGAATACCAATGCACCTGCTTTATCTCCTTTAGCCATGCTTGAAGACTGCGCTCTTTTAAAAGCAACATCAATCTTATTAACAGCAGCGGTAACATTATTTCTACTAATAATTCCAATCGAAAGACTTACTATACCGGTAGCGATCACAAGGATACCTATAACAAGTATAAGTTCTACATATGAAAGACCTTTATTATTTGTCTTTTTCATAATGTTTCCCCCTTTTAATATTCTTTAGACCATTCTGAATATCCGGCTGCAGTATTTGCACAAGTAGGATTTCCTCCGGAAGAACCATTAGCTTTGTTGAAAATTTCCGATACAATTGCATTGGGATTACTAACAAAGAAATTCTTTACGGTATAACCATTAACTGCAATAGCTGGATGCTCAAGAACATAATTAAACTGAGCTTTACCCATTTGTGAAACATTTACAGTATGTGTATTGTTAACTACAAGAGGCCTGCTGGAAATAAATGTTGTATTTGTAGCTGAATAATCCAAAGTTATCTTATTGCTCGAATATAAACTTGATCCGCCATTGTCATAAAGGAATGCAAGTTTATAATCAAACATATTTGCTGTGTTTATATCGTTCTGTGTATAGAACGAAACAGTATACTGTTTACCATCAAAATAGAAATTATCACAACCAGATGCGGCCTGACCCTGCATATTCATTAACTGGTAAAAATACTTACCATTATTCTGCTGAATAATCTGAGCAAGAACGCCATCGTTGTTAGCATTAGAGTCATTTAGTTTCAATTTATCTCTAACTGCAGTTTCATCAGCAGCAGTTAAGTGCGTAATGCTTCCTGTGATAATTACATTTTTAGATTTATCAGTAGCAGTAATTTCACTGGTACCCCTCATAATTTTTGCAGTAGGGCCTAATTTTAAATTACCATTGCAAAGTAATGCTCCGTTATCCTGTAAATAAATATTACCAAATACAGAAACATTTCCTCTGACAATATTTAAAGTAGATCTGTCACTAATATAAATATCACCGTAAATAACAGTATAATCACCGACAATACTATATGTACTGTTGCCTGATAAATTCAAAGCAGTAGCACCTAAAGATTTGTGTTCAGAACTGGAATATGTATATTTACCTATAATACTGTTTCCATAAATCTGGATACGTGCAGGCTTTCCATCTTGAACAGTAATGCTGTTATCCATCAGGAAACTACATTCACCAATTGTTCCTCCGCCACCGCCAGAAGCAGACATCTGCATATAAAAGTTGATATCAGTTTCAATCTTATTCTTAAATCCATCGGGATTTTCAACTTCAACTTTTACAGCATCAAGTACTACTTTAGATCCACCGGTATAATCACTGGCTGTTTTTCCAGCTTCGGGATGATCTTTATCATATGTATAGATATTTCCATCAAAAGTAGTAATTTTATATCCGTCAGAAGTCGTAAAAGAACACTTACCTGAACTACCTGTATGAGTTCCGCCGGGTTCAATAAGATCGGCAATTTTTTCAGCTTTATATGTTGTTGCCGAATCGGTGCCGCCAACTGCAATTTTAATCTTCTTATCAGGGCTTTCCTGATTTAAAACTGTATTACGCACCTGAGCAGTAACTAAATTAACGCAAACCTCATTTTGATAAAAGTTCTTCTTTGATTTCGATTGAGTAACTTTCATTTCATAGTTATTAACAGATACAAGAAGCATTGTAGCTGAAATAATAGAAAGAAACGCAACGGCTATCAAAATAGAAACCAAAGCAGCGCCTTTATGCGAATTATGGGGTTTTAAAAGATTATTTTTTTTCATAATAAACCTCCTAATCTCATCCAATCTTATTTAAACTTATTGAAAATAGATCCACAGTAATCTGTAATATAAGGTGTGCTTCCGTGTGTAGATACACCATTTATAACCTTAACAGGGTAAGCTTTTACATAAACATCATATACGCTGAACGAACCGCCGGATATAGCAGGATTCTCAGAAATTCTGACAGTAACATCAAATCTGTACTTACTATATTCAACATTACTCATTACAAACGTATTAATAGAAGGAGCATAAATCATAACCTTACTGTCTCTGCTCGCATCAGAATTAAGTCTTGATTCACTAAAAATATCACTAGTAAATCCACTATACGAAAGCGCAGCAGAATCAGCTCCATTAGTTGAGCCACTATAAATGTTCGGAACTGAAAAAGATTTATTATCAATCTTTTTTTTAAGTCCATGACTCGCATCATCGCTAAAATCCAAAGTTTCAATATACTCCAAAACAGCAGTACAGCAATCATTGGCAGCCATTTGTTCTTTAGATTTATTATTTACACGTATAGATGCAACTATAGTCTGCAATAAAGGAGTAGCTATAATAGCTAGAAGTATAACAGCAAGTAATACTTCTACCAACGAAAATCCTTTTTTACTTTTTTTAATAAATTTTGTTTTCATTAAAACCTCCATTTTGAAAATATAACAAACTTCAAATCTATAAAATCTCTTATAATCTCAAAATTCATTTTTCTTGTGGCACATTTAAGTGCCACAAGAAAATTAATTATTATTCAGTAGCCTCGGTCTCTTCTTCTGCTTCCTCAGCAGAAGCTTCTTCTTCAACCACTTCCTCTTCCTCTTCTACGAAGTAATCATAAGGATAGAAAATAGCTTCATTCTCGCCTCTTTTAAGTTCAGGAATTGGAACAGTGGCAACACTTCGTCCGGTACCGATAATAGCATATTCGCTTAAATTAAATGTTCCTTCAAGATATCCTGTTTCAGTATTATATCTAGCAGATATAGCTGAAATTGCCATCTTATCTTTATAATTAAATATATAATCAAGTAACTGTTTGAACTGATCATATTCGCAGTAATAAGAAACTACAACATCTGACTGCATCGCAGTTAAGTCGCCTTCCAATTCGCCATTTTCATTGTAACTTCCTTCTGCAACCGTTGTATATGCGTAATCCGAATACTGTTCAGAGGACATATATATAGGAAATGTCAATTCTATGTTTCTTAAGAACATAATTGTATTTTCCTGTTTAATTCCCTGTGCAAATCCTTTAATAATCTCATCTCTTTCTTTTGAAAGTCGCTCAATTTCAGATTCATAAAAAGGTTTTTTCTCATATAAAGCTTTAAGATATGTATATCTTTCATTCAAAGAAACAAGTTCATTATCCAGAGCTGTAATATCCTCTTTTTTTGGCTTTATAAAAAACACAATCGGAAGCGCAATTATAGCAGCAAGAAGAACGAATAAAATAAGTTTTTTATCTCTATCTGATATTTTCATTATTGATCGCCTCCTTCATTAACCATATCTGCATTTGTATCTGCGATTGCACCACCGGGAACAAAATTAGGATCGGTGATTACGCATGATACATTCCAATGTACAAGATGTCCTGTGTTGGTATAAGGATCGGCTTCAATAATTTCGCCATCTTCGCCTTCTTCAGGTTCGGGAGCTTCATAATCAGGAATATCTGCATCTGTAATAGTAACGATGCTGAGACCGCTTACATAATCAATATTATTCATCTGGACAATGAAGTCAGCAGCATCTTCCTTACATTCAGCAAATACTTCAAAGCTCAAAGAGCCGTCAACGCAAGAAATATTATCAATGTATGTTCCGTTGGGAAGTATTCTTTCCAAATCTTCAACATACTTCAAAAGCATTACGTTGTCATTATGAGTAGTGTCGGAAAAACTCTTAACAGTATTGTAGGATTCAACTGATTCTTTATACTGAGCTTCAATTGCTTCTGCAATCTCCATCTGTGCTATCTGGTTCTTCTTAAAGTCAACGTCAGCTTTCTTGATAGCATATTTAATCTGGAACATAACGCAAATGACAAGCATTACAACTGCAGCGAGCGCAATAAGACCGATAAGGATTTTATCTATCAAAGCACCTGTTGCTTCAGAGCCCTTTTTGTCCTTGCTGATTTTAAGACCGATAGGACTTAGAACAGCGCCGAAACAAGCAAGGAATCTTAAAGCCTGATCGGCAGAAAGATAAGATTTCTGAGATACCTTAATACCGTTTAATGTATTAAATCTGGTAACTTCTGCACCGAGTTCCTGTCTTAAGACTTCGTCGATACCCGCGATAGATGCGCCTTCACCGAAGACCTTAATGCCATCAATAATTCTCTCAGGGTTACGCGATCTGTGATATTCTACGATACGGCCGATAGATGAGATGAGATATCTAACAGCTTCGGAATACTCTTCATCTGTAACGCTTCTGTCCATTCTGTCCTTATCTCTAAGGAGTTCGATGGCTTCCTTTTCGGTAAGTTTCTTAATTTCCATTATCGAATTGATAACGGCGTTTTTACCATAAGGAACGGAACGCTGAAGGATAATATCCTTGCCTGCCATGATGTTAACAAAAGTAGCATCCTTTTCAATCTGCAGTACGAGGTTAGTATCATTCTCGTTGTTGCTCATCTGGAGTTTGAGAAGCTGCTGAACAGAGTTGCCGACATAGTCGATATCGTAAATCTGAAGTTTTAACTCATCAGCAATCTCATAATAACCTTCAACGAGGTCTCTGGGTGCAGCTACCGCATTAACACGAATCTTCTTTCCCTCATCATCCTGGAATGTTTCCATTACGTTGTAAGCAAATATAAAATCGCCCGTAGTGGACATAGGGAAGTACTCACTGGAATTCGCATTTAATACGGAATTAATTTTTTTGGTTCCGTTTACAAAAGGAATTACAACTTCCTTGCTGGCAATCTTTTTTGAAGAAATAGTAAAGACTGCTTTTGCTTTACCGGCTTTGCCGATAATTTTGCCTCTGATGGCACTGGCTATTTCAAGAACGTCTGTGATATAGCCGTCATCAAAACTGCCCGCCGGTGTGGTTACTTCATCAACACTATTAACAGTGATGTTTGTTGCAGACTTTCGCGTAGCATCTACAACTCTGATGACTTCAGCACCGATATAAATGGACAATAACCTTTGTTCCATTATTCTGTCCCCTTTCAATGAAGTTTAATGTTTTATATTTCAAGCCTTTAGGCCTAGAAACCTTTGTTCGTCAGTATTCCAATGTACCAATTTATTATGGGTGTTCCAAATAATATAGTAAGATAAATTCCTGCGCACAGATAAGGTCCAAATGCGAGTTCGTGATTCTTTTTGCTCGCCTTCATTCTTATGATATGTATAATGCTGCCTAAAATGCAGCCAATCATTGTCGCAAGAATTATTTCTTTCCATCCCAAGAGCAATCCTGCCGCAGCCATCAAATAAACATCCCCAAGTCCCATTGCTCTTTCTTTAGAAATAATAACTATAATGAGGAATGGAATACTTATGGCAAACATACCAATCAAATAGTAATACCAATGGCTGTAGTCAAGTATTAATCTTATGATCCCTAAAATACCAATAGATATATTTAAGGCAAGATTAATCTCTTTGGTGCGTTCATCTATTACAGATATAACAATCATCACAGATGCGCATAAACAATACAGAATAGTGACCCATTGTAATCCCCATATATAAAGTACTGCCAACCAAGCTAATGCATTTCCGAGTTCTACCAATGGATACTGTATTGAAATCTTGGCTTTACATGCTCTGCATTTCCCACCCTGAATAATCCAACTAAATAATGGTATCAACTCATACCACGATAGAACATGTCCGCATTTCATGCAGTGAGATCTTTCAACCGCGATATCTTCTTTGAGTGGAATTCTATATATACAAACATTTAGGAAACTGCCTATAAGTAATCCAAGTATAAAAACCATGACGGTAACCAGAATTACAGCATTAATTCCAACAATTGATATGTAGTTGCTCATAGGCATAATTCTCCCGTCACATATTTATCCAGTTAAATTTATTATAGCAAAGCACCCTTTATTATTCAAGCAAACGAAAGGCTCTCAATCATTAAAATTTTATAAACAGTTTGTTTACATTTTGTTCATTTTTACTTAAAAATTACTCAACCGGAACTTGTAATCCTACGCTTATTACAAGTCCCGGTCATTGAAAGGGTTTTATATTAATAGGCATATATAACGCCATCCTCAATATCTGAAGCATCTGCTACCGTTATTACATCCTTGTCTCGACCCGAAGCATCACTTCCATCGATCCAAACATAATAGTTTCCATCATAGAACTGAGTATATATTTCCCCATGTTCTCTTGCTATCTTAGTTTTGAAATGTTCACGATTATTATTTACAGAACATACATCATATCCAACTATTTCGTTTACGTTTCTTACAAATTCACTGTCAGTAAGTGAATCCAACGCAACTTTGTTACCTGAACAAATCAAATCTATTTGGTCTAAACTGTCATCATCCGCAGTAGCAACATCGTGGTCATTCATTGATATAAATATTGCATCCTGTATGGATGAACACAATTGAGTATCCGCTGATACCTGCGATTTGTTTAAGTATATAAACAGAACCGGAGCTAATACTCCTACCAATATCGCCATGATGGCGATAACAATTATCAGTTCCACCAAACTGAAACCTTTATTACTTTTTTTCATTCCATGCCTCCACTGCATTTGCATATGAACGCATAATCATTTCCTTACGCGCGCTAAGAACGTGATTACAAATTCATATTAAAAAATTCCCCTTATTACATTTTCATTGTAACATTTATAAGTATTTTGTCATTATTCGTTCAATTCAAATAAATGCTATTTCATGAAAAAAAGGGGTCTAAACGCCCCTTTATTAAGAATTATTAAATTCATATAGCCTCTCTCATGAGTTCCTGTAACCCCTCAAATGTTCAAGCATGTTAATATCTTATAAACTGATTAACATATCTTTTATAGTATCTTCAAAAGAGATTATGTTTGAAAAATCAAATGAATTTTTCAATTTTTTAACATAAGGGCAGGAAGCAAATCCTTTAAGATTGGAAAAACTAAGAACCGATGATGAATTTGCACATTTGTATATTATATTTATATATTCCTTTAATTGTTGCGAAAAACCCGAGGCTATATTTATTATACAGTTATCATCGATGATAATATTATACTTATCAGTTAAACAAACGATAATTTTAGCCACATCTCTAACATCAAGATAATTCCAAATTTGTTCGCAGCTTCCAAATTGCATCGGTTCGT
>JAEEGI010016944.1_pt1 | contig 15006 bp, 13 predicted proteins | sample 8958751 | NCBI WGS metagenome assembly JAEEGI01 (sample SAMN16246545, study PRJNA631951) | gut metagenome | biome: gut microbiome; feature: rumen; material: KS-attached | host: Bos | place: Iran: Karaj | collected 2018-10
GATGGATGGCGTTGGCAACCTCAGCCATCGACTCAAGGAAGCCGTCCTGGTCATCGGCATACGAGAACCAACGCTCCGATACCGTATTACGCCCAGCTGAGTGGATGAGCGCCTTGCCGCGACGGGCCGACATGCCTATCGACTGATTCTTCAGTACACCGCCGAAACCGCCCATCTGGTGGCCCTTGAAGTGGGCGAGGTTGATCATAAAGTCGTAGTTGGCCATGTGGGCACCAACCACTGCATAGGGGAAGTGGGGTGCCACTCCATTCTGCGTATCAGCTGACATGGGCAGTTCGAGTTCGCCAGCCGCTGAGTCGGCACCATCGGAGTCCATCAGGTCGAGTTCGTACTTGAAACCACCAGCCACGGTATAGCCACGCTGTTGGATGGCCTGTCGGTGACTGGCCGTTGTACTGCGACTGCCGCTGTAGGTGGTGTTACATTCCACGAGCGTTCCGTCCACTCCGTTGACGAAAGCCTGAATCAGCGAAGGCTTCAGTTGGTTCGAGTTCTGCGACTCGCCTGTACTGATTTTCACTGCCACGCGTCCAGTTGCCGGCACGCCCAGCACTTCATAGATTTTCTGCAGCGATTCTGCGGAAATATCCTTGGTGAAATACACATTGGCCTGTGCCATCATCGTGACGGTCACGGCAAGCATTGCGATGCTTAATAGGATTCTTTTCATACGTTTGATTGCTTATTAATGTTGGTTGTTCGCTCTGACTATCTCGCCTAAAGAAATGTCAGGGTGACGGTAGCGGGCCTGTGGGTTGCGTTCGCCACGAGCCAGCGTGAGGGCTTTCTGCGAGCAGTTGTGGACGCAGGCCAAACAGTAGTCGCAGTCGCCACTGAATTGGGCCACGTCGTCTGCCATCTTGAAATTTCCGTGCGGACAGACCTTGGCACAGGTGTTGCAGCCTATACAGGCCTCGGTGTTCAACTTTAGCAGCTGCTCGGCAGTCATCGGGAAGTGACTCTTCTGCAGATTTGACAGGAAGCCTTGCATCTGCTCGTTCATCTGGTCAAACTTTGCAATGAACTGGCGATGTGCCGCAACGTCGGCTACGATGGCCGCCAGGTTCTCGGCAGTGTGCTTCTCTGCCTTTATCTGTTCGTTCATGTCGAACACAGGCAGATAGTTATCCACCATCATCAGCGTCTGGATGTACTGGTTCGTGACACCCTGCTTTTGACAATAGTCTTCCCACCACTCGGCTACGTTGGCTGCGAAATTGCCAAACGTGATGACTGAGAAAATATATGAAGCCTTCAGCTTTGCCTTCCTCACGAATGAGCGCACCAACATCGGGGCCGTTGCAGCATAATCGGGGAACACGAAACCAATTTCGTCGGCTTCGTACTCCAGCTTTCCATCTTTGATGGCCTGTGGAATGCTGACTAACTCAGTGCCTAATGCCTTCGCCACAAACAGGCTATTGCCCGTTGCCGTGAAGTAGAACACCAACCTCCGCTTCCCCATCTGTTTTCCACTCGCGTCCCTTGACGACGCCAGACTGCTCAGCGGCGATGCCATCATAGCCGCTGAAAGCACTGAACATCCCATGATCTTCAGTGCTTCTCTACGTGTCACACTTTTCTCTTCCATATTGTAGCTTGTCAAAATTATTTATATCCCAATCCATTTAGCCACTCGTTGATGGCATTGGACTGACTGCCGGCACTTGCACCACGGGTTTGGAATCCTGTGGCATTGACGCTGGCTTGTGGTTCCTGCTGACGAATAACGTTGATGGCATCAGCCAGTCCGCTGCCTTCGTGCGTAGTGAACACCATGACATTCTTGCCGCTCAGGTCGTAGGTGTCGAGGAAACTGTAGATAGGCATCGGCACGGTGTACCACCATACCGGGGTGCCGATGATGATGTTCTGATAGTCGGCCAGGTTTGTCAGCATCGAAGTCAGTACGGGATGTGTGCCTGCTTCCTTCTCATTGCGGGCAAAATCGGCCAGTTCGTTGTAAGTCACAGGATAGTAGCCGTCGGCCACGGTGATGCGGTGCATGTCGGCTCCTGTGCGGTCTGCAATCTGCTGTGCCACCCATTGGGTTGCACCCAACTCACGATCTTTGTAATTGAAGACCTGCGTTGCTCCCGTCGAAGCATCCACGCCATCGGGAACGGTCTTAGAGAAATAGACCACTAACGTCTTCCCGTTCGGATTGTCGATAGGCTCGATTGGAGCGTTTGTGTTGTTGTCGTCGTCACTCGAACAAGCGGTCAGCAAGGCCGTCATCATTACTGCTGTAAATAGGATCTTCTGCATATAATAAATAATGTATTGGTTATTTGATTATCTTTTTACCGTCGATAATTTGTATGCCTCGTCCTCCACTGGCCAGCATCCCGCCCAGTGTATATGCTCTTCCTGTGGCTACGCTTTCACGTTTTACACTACGAACGGCACTCGCCTCATTGGCAGGAAAGAAGAACTGCAAGGCATGGTAGCAGAATTCCCATACGGCATTGAAGTCGTGACGGCCACCCTCCTTCATGTGGTAGGAGAAGTTCGAGCTGTTAAATGTGCCGGTGAGTTTTGCCATCGCCAGTGCTTGGTTGTGGGTCTGGTCAATGCGCACGTCCTCGGTGCCCACGGCATACCACACGTAGAAGTCGTTCTTGTAGTTTGAGGCATTCACAAGGTCTGCCAGGAACTTTGCAGTTGCATCAGGATAGTAGGCTCCGCCATACATACCCTGACTCCAGTTGTCACCGCTCATGGGCAGATACATACGGCTGTAGGGGAAAGCCTGCTCGAAGACATACCACGTCGTGATGCTGCCCAGCGAGAAACCGCCGATGGCACGATGGGCACGCGAGGCAAGGATGCCTTCGGGTGTCGCCTCTGTCAGATAGGTGGAGTAGCGCGTCTCGACGGCTGGGATGAGGTCGTTCACATACTCCTGCGAGAAGACGGCTGCCTCGCGGGTGCTCTCGCCCCAATCCTTAGAACGGTTATCCTTATCCCATGTGGGCGATACGGCGATGAACGGACGGCAGAGTCCGCGCTGTATCAGGTTGTCGAAGATGTTCACCAGCCCTGTGCGACTATTACCGCTACGTCCCAGGAAATACTCCTGCGCAACGCCTGTCCAGCCGTGTAGCAGGTAGATAACGTCGTATTTCTGTGATGGGTCGTAGCCGTAAGGTACATAGACGTATGCTGGCTTGTGGGTCGTGGGCCGACTGGCAGAAGTATAGTCCTTCGACTCATACTCCACCAATTCTATTGTACCCTGCTGCGAAGCTGTTTGGAAAAACTCCGAAGGCACCGCAGTCGTGTACTGTATCTGGAAATCCGTCGGCACGTCGTCATTGGCTGAAACGTCTGCTGCCTCTTTTGAAGCACCGTCCAATGAACAGGCTGCACAACCCAACATCGAAGTCATCAGCATCATCATTGTAGTCATTGATTTTCTCATATTCCTATTCTTTCGGTAACTTATCGTATTCTTCTCTGCTCAGCATCTCGTCAGTCCACACCACGGCTGGACGGTCGGGATTGGTGCCTGCAGCCAGATGGGCGAAGCGCGAATGGGGTGCGGCACCATGCCAGTGCTTCACATTGGGCGGACACATCACGACATCGCCAGGATGTAACACCTCTACGGGCTGTCCCTCAATCTGGTGGTATCCGATGCCGTCGGTTGCTATCAGTATCTGACCTCCCGGATGGGTATGCCAGGCATTGATGACACCAGGCTCGAACACGACATAGTGAAGTCCGGGAGCGCCTGCCACATTGCTTCCCGACACCGTGTTTGCCAGACGAATCGGCCCGTTGAATGTCGGCAGGGTCAACGTGGAGTCAGGGGCAGCGAACATTAGGCTGTCATTCATCATCGGATGACCGTACTCCTCCATCTTCACTTTGGCATAGTACTCGTCCGTGATGGTATTATCCCTATCTGTCTTCGTCGATTCGGGTTGCCAATTCATATCGTAGATGACCACCTGAGAAAACCAGTTGTCCTTCGTGGCTCCGTGCCAATGGCGCACTCCTGCAGGAATCTGCAATACGTCACCGCGACGCAGAATCTGTGCAGGCTTGCCCTCCTCCTGATAGAGTCCCACGCCGTCGGTCACCAGCACCACCATTCCGCCGTGCCTGTGCCAACTGCTGTGCGCCCCTGGCCCGAACGTCACCACATTCGTCTGTGGGAAGTTGAACACCGAGTCCGGCGCAATCAGCGGTTTCAGATAAGCCTCGCCCGCAAATGCAGGATTCTCTATCCGCTCACCAACGGGAAACTGTATCTGTTCCTTAGTCACCCCTTCCGTTGCCACCTGCTTCTGTTCACTGCAAGCCGTCAGCCCCAGCAGCACCGCTGCCACAATAATAAAAAACTTTCTCATACGCTTAGAATCCGATTTCGGTGAGCCATTTGTCAATCTTTGTGTGCTTCGACTCCATATCCTTGCCGCCCATCTCCTTCGTCACGATACAGATGCCGTCGCGGTGGTCGCTCTCGGGCGTAGCCTTCACGATATCCTTCAAGGTCGATGACGGACCGCTGTATGCCGTGCAGAACGGGATGACCGTCTTGCCCTTCAGGTCGTACTGCTCCAGGAACGTATAGACTGGCATCGGAGCCGTATACCACCACACGGGAACACAGACGAACACCACATCATACTGCGCCATGTTCTCCACCTTTCCCTTAATGGCAGGCCGCTCGCCAGCCTCCTTCTCCGCTTTGGCATCCTCAGTGCAGGGCGTGTACTCCGTGGGGTACGCCTTTTCGCGGATAATTTCAAACTCGTCGGCACCCACCTTCTGTGCGATATACTGTGCCGCAGCCTTCGTGTTGCCACTCCATGAGAAGTAGGCAACCAGCGTCTTCTTTTCTTTCAGACTCATAACTTCTTTCTTTGTTGTTTTAGTTTCACTCGTTTCGTTACTCACTTGTTTTGCTTTCGCCGTGCAGGCACTCAGCCCGGCTACGGCCAACAGCATCACTGCCATTGTTGCGATTACTTTCTTCATATACTTCGATTTTTATTTTACGAGTGCAAAGGTACGAAGAAAGCCGTAAAGTCATTTTACAACTTTTGCGGCTTTTCTTTCACTTTTTGCCGAATCGACAAGTATCATTTCTTCGGCAGCAGCGACATGAACCACTTGGTAATCTCCGGGCTGTGGTGGCTCGGCATGATGAGCGGCTGCGCCGTGTCGAGGGCGAAGATGGCATCCATGTCCTCAGCCGATAGTGTGAAGTCGAAGAGGTCGAGGTTCTGCGCCATGCGCTCCTTCTTGGCCGACTTGGGAATAATGATGACACCTCGCTGCAGCAGATAGCGCAGGGCAACCTGCGGGCCTGTCTTGCCGTACTTCTCGCCGATGGAGATCAGCGTCTCGTTCTGGAAGAATCCGTTCTTGCCCTCGGCCAGCGGTCCCCAAGACATGTGGGCGATGCCCAGTTCGTCCATGTACTTGCGGCTCTCCACCTGCTGGCAGAACACGTGGGTCTCTATCTGGTTCACCTGCGGCACCACGTCGAAATGGGCGCACAGGTCGATGTAGTGGTCGGGATAGAAGTTCGACACGCCGATGGCTCTCAGTTTGCCCTCACGGTAGGCCTCCTCCAGTGCGCGGTAGGCGCCATAGCGGTCGCCGTAGGGCTGGTGCAGCAGCATCAGGTCGAGATAGTCGGTCTGCATCTTGCGCAGGCTCTCGTCGATGCTGGCCTTGGCCCGCTCGTAGCCGTAGTTGGTAAACCATATCTTCGACACGAGGAACAGGTCTTCGCGTCGCACGCCGCTCTTCTTCCAGGCGCGACCCACGCCCTCCTCGTTCTGGTAGGCCTGCGCGGTGTCTATCATTCGATAGCCCACCTCCAGCGCATCACTCACGCAACGCTCACACTCATCAGGTGACACCTGAAAAACTCCGTAACCCATCTGCGGCATTTCAACGCCGTTGTTTAATTTCACTGTCTGCATATTGCTTTATCGTTTTAAGTTTGAATCATGGTGCAAAATTACATAATAATCCCCGAACTCCTTTGACACAAAATTCGGGGATTCTTTCACTTTTTACTGAAAATCGCGATTGAGCGAGTGCAGAAGAGCGTGCTCATTCTGCCGAGCCGTTAGCGAATTCGACCGAAAGCCAAAATGTGTGAAGAGGCAGAGGCTTCATTCAACAATTCTCTTTTGCCCATTTATTATATAGGTGCCTTTCGCCAGTGCGTCGAGGCTCGGCGCGTTTGTCAGCAGTTTCTTGCCGTCGAGCGAATAGACATTGTATCGCAGGGCAGAGCCGGAGTGTGTCCCAGTGACAGACGAGACGTCGCTTAAAGCGATGAGCGTATATTGCTGACTGCCCAGCCCCAACTGCTCCGCATAACTGACGGTATGTGTGCCATGCAGGCTCTCAATCCGGCTGACGAGCGGACTTGCATTGTCGCCCGAAGTGTTCTGATGGTTGAACACAAGGTCGAGACAAGCCTTGTCGAGGGCTACAGGGTCTGTAGAAGCGAGGATGCCAATGTCCTTCATCTGCGGTGTGGAGGGATGTCCGTCGCAGTCGCAATCGATGCTGAGATTATTCATCACGTTGATGTAGACGATATCCCTGCCTTCTTGCTTGAAATAGTTGTGGACAGCCTGTGCCGCTGCCGCCATTGATTCCAGGAAAGAGTCCTGATTGTTGTTGAAAATACTCCCCGACGTGCGGCTGCCTGCTGAGTGGATATAGACCTTTCCGCTGCTGGAGGCCATGCCTATCGACTGGTTCTTCAGCACACCGCCGAAACCACCCATGGCATGTCCCTTGAAGTGAGCCAGGTTAATCATGAAATCATAGTTTGCCAGATGGCTTCCCACAGCATCGTGCTTAATCCACTTCGTGTCGGTGACAGGAATCATCATCTCGCCCTCCTCATCCATAATGTCTACCGTGGCTATGTCGCCGTAGCCTCGCTGCTCTATAACCTGCCTGTGGCGGGCCGTTGTAGAGCGGCTGCCGCCGTATGCTGTGTTACACTCTACGATGTTGCCGCCAACCTTCTGCACCAGATTCTTGATAAACTCAGGACGCAAATGGTTGGACTGGGCCGACTCGCCGGTGGAGATTTTTACCGCCACTCGCTGCCCTTCCTTTGGAGTCACGCCCATCGCCTCGTAAATCTTCACCAGCGACTCTGGAGTTATCTCGTTAGTGAAATACACGGTAGCACTTTGCCCGAAAGCACCAACAGCCGTCAGCACGGTCAATGCCAAAACATACAACGTCTTCATAGCCATATATATTACGGTGTGTTACAAATACGTCCCGAAGAACTCAACTAACTTCCGTCGCTCCTGCTCCACATACTCCTCGACGTAGTAGGTCTTGATGTGGGTGGCACCGGGGATGACGAACAGTTCCTTCCTATTGGTGCCTGTAGCCTTCTCCATCGCCTCGTCGGTCATATACTTTGAGTCTGCCTTCTCACCCGCCATCAGCAGCAGTGGCTGGGTGATGAGTTCCATGCGGTCGGTGGCATCCCACATCATCAGGTCGAGCATACAGGCTACGGGAGCCGATGCGCCGTCGTTCTCATGACGGTATTTCGACGTACCATAGTAGAAGATGCCCTCGCGGTAGAGGTCGAAGGGCATGGCAGCGAGTTGTTCCTCGGTGGGGATGGCTTGCTTTGGAGGATAGGCCACCACGCCTGTCTCTGCCTGGTGCTGACGGGCCTCGGCAGCCTCCATCAGCCGCTGCTGAACGGTAGAGAGTTGCGAGTCACCGTAGCCGTTGCGACGTACACGCCCCGTGTTGAACATGCTCAGCGCAGCCACTGCCTTGATGCGGTGGTCGCTCTGTGCCGCTGCCACGGTGTAGCCGCCACCACCGCAGATGCCGAAGGCTCCGATGCGTTGCTTGTCAACGCCTGGGTACTGTGAGATAAAGTCTATCATTCCACGGATGTCCTCGATGCGGTTCGCAGGGATGTCGTTGCCGCGCGGCTGCCCCGCGCTCTGTCCCTGATAGCGGGCATCGCAGGCGATGGCCACGTAGCCCGCATCGGCCAGTTTCTGAGCGAATAGTCCGCTCACCTGTTCCTTCACGCCCCCGTTGGGATGGCTCACCACTATGGCGGCATACGAGCCGTCTTTGGTATAGCCCTTCGGCGTATAGACGTTGGCCGACACGCGCAGCCCGCCTACCTCGTAACTTACGGGGTGCAACTGCACCTCGCCCACCACGTTTTCCGTCAAGGCACCGTCGTAGACCAGTCCCCAAGGATTGAGTTTTTCCTGTGCCATCGCACCTGTTATTGTTGCTGCCATAAGCATTGATAAGAATATACGTTTCATCTTCCTGACTGATGATTACTGAAATTTCTTGCCCGAACCCCAGGCCTGACCTACGCTGTCGCCTACAGCGCGGTAGCACATCCCGGCGGCATCGAAGACGATGGGCTTGAGTTTGGCGAGGTCCACCTTCCCGTCGGTGAGGATGCTCTCGTCGGCACTCTGGTTCACCACCTCACCGATGAGCATACCGTCCTCGAAACTCACCACGCGGCACTCCAGCGTGAGCGGATACTCGTTGATGATGGGGGCATCGACGTTGGGACTCGGTGTCACGGTGAATCTCACGCGGGCCACCTTGTCGGACACCTTGTTGCCGCTCACCAGTCCGAAGTAGTCCGACTCGGCCACCGTGCGCTCGTCGGCAAAACTGACGGTGAAGGCTCCTGTCTGCTCCAGGTTCTCCGTCGTCTTGTGCCTGGCCAGACTTATCACAATCTGCTTGTAGTCCAACTGACCGGCCCATGCAGCCATCATCACGTCGGGGTTGTGGTCTTTGTCCCATGTGGCAATCATCACGCAGGGCTGCGGAGTGGTCACCAGTGCGTGGTCGGCACCGAAGTTCTTCCGTCCGGCCACCTCTTTTGCTTTTTCTTCTGTAGTGTTCATATTCACGTTCTCATTACTTTGGTTTGACTTCCCACCCGTGCAGCTTGCCAACGTCAGCAGCAGGGCGAAGGATAGAATGACTTGTTTCATTGTTTGTATGATGTTTACCGTTTGACATACTTTGGCATTACTTCTTTACATTTTCACGGGCTTGATGCCGGTGGTGTCGTCGCTGTCAGGCTCGTTTTTCCACAGGTGCAGCAGGGCATTGTAGGCATACTGGAAGGCATAACTGCTGGTGTGGGTGGCTCTAGGAAGGACGGCATAGTAGAAGTTGTGCTGTCGCTTGTCCGTGCCGAAACTGAACTGCGGCAACTGTTTCATAGCCTCTGTCTGCGGGGTGAGCATCGGCTCGGCGATGTCGTCGCTGCCTGTCATGACGTGGATGAAGAAATCGCGGCTGGTGTAGTTCTGTTCTGTGACGGCCGCAGCGAGATATTCGGCAGTGCCCGTCGGATTGGAGCGACCGGCCTGAGTGCCGAGTGCCCAGCAGTCGCCACTGGTGGGTATGTAGTAGCGGAAGAGGTCGAGTGCCTTGGTGAACGTCCACCAGGTGCAGACACTACCCATCGAGAAACCGCCGAAGGCCCGGTGATTGCGCGAGCGGCGCAGGTCGGCACGGCTACCCACGGTGGCGTAGGTACGGAAGGTGCCCTCCACGGCAGGAATGAGGTCGTCTGCAAGTTCAGTGGGGAACTGCTCTACGGCAACGCCTGAGCCGGCAACGCTGGTGTCGCCGTCGCCGCTCAGATAGAACGTTGGAGCCACGACGATGCAGGGCTGACAGTCGCCATGCTCAATCATATTGTCGAGGATGTTCTTGAACTGACTGTTCTGTCCAACACCGCCGAGATAGGTGGCCTGTGAGCCGCCTCCTCCGTGCATGATGTAGAGCACATTGTAGCGCGATGTAATGCCCTCGTCGTAGCCGTAGGGCAGATAAACCAGTGCATATTTCTGCATTGGCTGACCAGTGGCGTAAGAGGTGGTCTGATAGTCAAGACGGACGACACGCCCCTGCTGCGTGGCTGCCTGACGATAGCCCGAGGGCAGATCGAGGATGTCGGCACTGATGACATTGGCATCTGCGCCGTCGTCCTGCAGCTCATCCTCCGCAGCAGCCTTCTGTTCCTCGGCGTTCAGGAAGTCGAGCATCCAGTCGATGGCCTGCGTCTGCTGCTGTCCATAGAAGCCGTGGCCGGCACCCTCGATGCGCTTCAGTTCTGCCGAGGCATAGCGTTCCACCATGCGCTCGGAATAGGAGATGGGGGCTATGTTGTCGGCCGTGCCGTGGATGATAAGCACGTCCTTCTGGAACTTGGGCAACTCGGTGTAGATGTCGTAGTCGTAGGCATCGGTGGCGTAGATGCTGCCGAGGGTGACACCCCACAGCGAGAACGTCGAGGGGATGTCCTCACGGCGCGGGTACCACTCATGCACATCGTCGGGGATGACCAGCGCGGGATAGATGAGCACCGCCGCCCGCACCATATCGGGATAGTCGGCAGCGGTCATGGCCGTCACCATGCCGCCCTGGCTGGCTCCCACCAGATAGATGCGGCTGGCATCCACGCGGCTGTCCTCGGCAAAGTGGCCGATGACCGCCCGCAGGTCGCTCTCCTCCGTGCGGATGCTCATGTCGGTGGTGGCTCCGTCGCTGCGGCTGCTACTGGTGGCTCCGCAGAAATCGAAGCAATAGACCATGTAGCCTCGCGCGGCCAAAGCCCGTGCATACGCTGCTCCGCCGCTGTGACTGCCACCGAAGCCGTGGGAGTAAATCACCATCGGCATACGCCCTTGGATGCCTTCCGGCACGTAGGCTACGCCATAGATGCGGTTGTCGCCACGCTGGCACCATACTTCTTCCGTCTGATAACTGTAGGTGGTGCCGTGGTCGATGACAGCGGAACGTGCCGGTGTCACGAAGCCCGAAGACTGTTGCTCCGAGGTCTGCACATACTCGTCGGTGTCGCTGGTGCAAGCCGTGCCGGAGCACAGCCCCAGCACGGCCATTATCACGTGGAATAATCTTCCGCTCATAGATTTTCCTTCAGAAATTTCTCAATCAGCGCGAGGTTCTGCATAACGTACTCCTCATGGTCGTACATCTCGAAATGGAGGGCACCGGGGATGACATGCAGCTCCTTCACCTCGGAGGCAGCGTTCTGGTACATCAGTTCGGCACCGGGACGGGTGAAGGCCTGTTCGCCGGTGATGACGAGGTAGGGTTTGCGGAAGTCGCGGATAATTTCCGTGGGATGGAACTGGTGCCAGGTGAGCTGGCTCCATGTGGGCATCTCGACCATCTGAACAGCGGCACCACGGTTGGGGTCGAAGTAGTAGAGCGCGCCTTCGCTGCCTTCCTCAATCATGTGCAGGCGTTCCGGCTCTGCACCGTTCTCGTAGTCGGCCTTCATCTGCAGCAGTTGCTCGTCGGTGGCGGTGACAACGATATCCATGATGGTGAACGGCACGATGCTCACCACAGCCTTCATCCTCGGGTCGTCCTTCACACCGCAGGGCAGATAGACGCCCGAACCGCAGATGCCTATGCCAGCAATGCGGTCGGCATCGACGTCGGAGAGTGTCTGAGCGAAGGTGATGGCTGAGCGCCAGTCGCTGCCCTTCACCTCGGGGTCTTCGTAGGCACGGGGATGCCCCTCGCTGGAGCCTACAAACGAGTGGTCGAACACCATCGTGGCATAGCCGCGGTCGGCCAGCAACTGGGCATAGAGGCTCTGCGTGAGTTCCTTCACGCTGGCCATCGGGCCGCCGATGATAACAAGGGGAAGTTTCTCGTCGGCCCTGCGCTGGCGGGGACGATAGACAATTCCTGCAAGCCAGAGCTTGCTGTCCTGATTCTGAAACACGACCGGCTGGCGGTCAACACGCTCGATGGGAGCCTTTGCAATCTTCTTTGTATCCATGATTCTTTTCTTTTTGTTTGATAAAAGTTTCTGGGTGCAAAGGTACGCACATTTCCGCATCCGGTTGATACACCGATTTCCGATTGTTTTTCATGGATTGCGGTTTCCGTCGATTTACTGCCTGAAATCACTCGGACTTACCCCAAGATTCTTTTGTACATAGCGGCTGAAATGGCTCTGCGAGGAGAAGCCAAACTGGTCGCTGATGTCGGTGAGCGAGAGGCGCTTGTCGCGCAAGAGGCGTGTCAGTTCGATGGTGGCATAGCGGTCAATCCAGAAGCCTGCTGTGCGCCCGCTGAGCTTCTTCGACACCTCCGAGAGGTACTTTGGTGTGACGCAGAGTTTGTCGGCATAGTAGGCCACGTCACGGTTACGGCGGTAATCGCCCCGCTCCAGCAAGTCGATGAAGCGCTTCATCACCGAAGCCGTCAGTGCAGAAATCTCCGGCTGCCCGTACAGGTGGGCATGAAATTCATAAAAGTCGCAAAACATCATCTGCGTGGCGGCCATCACGGCATCGCCCTGAAAACTCTGGTGCGGTTTGCGGATGCGACGGATGATCTCGTCGAAGTCGTGTTCGCAGAGCCACCTGTCGCGCTCACCGAGGTGCATCACGGGATTGATGAACATCGTCATGCCGCCCACGATGCCGTAACTCGTGTGCGGTGTGCAAGCCTCCATGAAGCCCGGCTCTATGAAGATAACCTTTGCACGGAAATTCTCCGTCGGCTGAATCTCCGTCACCAGATGGTTGGCTATGATAATCACGCAGTCGCCCTTCACCATACGCACCTCCTCACCACTATATTTCATCACACATTCGCCGTCAGTAACAAACGCATGCGTGAAACAGTTCCTCAACTCGAAGTCGAAGAGTGCCTGTAGCCTGTCGCTCACGATAATGCTGTCCTGTTGTAGTTCCATACTGTCTGCAAAGGTACGAAAAATCCCCGAGACTTCCTTGGAAATCGCGGGGATATTAACTAGTTTTCACTTCTTCGGCAGTACATTAGTCTTCGATTCGCCAGTTCAGCATAAACTGCTCTGCCTGTTTGTAGTCCATGTTGAAGAAACGCTGTTCCTTGTTCAGCGAACGGATGGCCTGCATGTCGGCATCGGAGAGGGCGAAGTCGAATATCCGGGCATTCTCCATGATGTGCTGCGGATTGCGCGAGCCGGGGATGACAGAGAGACCTTCCTGCAAGTGCCAGCGGAGGATGACCTGCGCGGGCGACTTGTGGTGACGCTCGGCAATTTTCACGATGACGGGGTCTTTCAGCAATGCCCCTTGCGACATGGCACCACCCAGCGGGAACCAACACTCTACCTGCAAACCGTATTCAGCTGCCTTCTTGCGGATGTCAAGACGCTGGGCGTAAGGGTGACATTCTATTTGAAGAACGACAGGCTTTATCTCGGCCTTCTCCATGATGAGGTTGAACACAGAATCGTTGGCATCGAAGTTGGAGATACCCAGCGCACGAACCTTCCCAGCACGGACGGCCTTCTCCATATCCTTCCACGCCCCGACGAAATCACCCATTGGCTGATGCACGTAGAGCAGGTCGATGTAGTCCGTCTGCAATCGCTCCAGCATCTTATCAATAGCCTCGCTAGTCTTTCCCTCTCCATACTCACTGGGCCAGAGTTTGCTTGTAATCCAAAGGTCCTGACGGGGAATGCCGCTCTCCTTGACAGCCTCACCCACACCGCGCTCGTCTTGATAGGCATGAGCCGTGTCAATATGACGATAGCCCATGCGCAGGGCAGCCAGCACACTTGCCTTAGCCTGTTCGTTAGTCATCTGATAGGTGCCGATGCCGAACTGTGGCATCCTTATATTCTCGCCCAAAGTCAGTGCAGGCTCGAATCGCGGGTCGGGCTCTGCCAACTTCGTGAAGATGAGTGCCGACAGTCCCCAGCCCTTCGGCTGACGGATATACACCTCGCTCACCATGAACGGGAAACGCACCTGATGGCCGCCCACCTCAGAGGTCAGATGAATGTTGCTATACACTGTGCCGACGTTCTTGTCCGTAAACTTCACCTCCTGCGAATGGATGTCAGCGTGTTTGTACCAGATCATGCCACCACGAATGATATCCACTTCCTGTTGCTTGCCCCAGCCGCCACCCATGTGGACGAACTGCGCATTGTCCAAGAACAACTCCGCCAGACGGTCGGCATTTTTCTCCGCCATCCAAACCCACTTCTGATTCGAGAGGTCTATCAGCTCCTGTTCTTCCTTACTTACCTGTGCAAATGCCGTCATGCTTACGATAACCAGCACTGCGAAAATCATCATTTTCTTCATTTTGTTATACGTTTTAATATTCGACGGTGCAAAGGTACGAAGAATCCCCGCAACTATTTTGACAATAATTACGGGGATTCTTTCACTTTTTTCCGAAAACAATTCTATTCCCTAAAGTCAGTAGGCGAAGCACCGAGATACTTCTGCACATAGCGGCTGAAGTAACTGGGTGAGGAAAATCCGTAGAGGTCGGTGAGTTCGGTAAACGAGCGTTTCTTGTCGCGCAACTGGCGGCTGATGTCAAGCACGGTGAAGCGGTTAATCCAGTAGTTGGCTGGGAATCCACTTACCTTCTTGCACACTTCGGAGAGGTATTTTGTGGTGACGAAGAGTTTGTCGGCATAATAGGCTAACTCTCGGTTTCGCCGGAAGTCGCCACGCTCTAACAAAGTCAGGAAACGCTCCATCAGGTCGGCATACTGCGAGGAAATCTTTTCGTTCCCATACAGTTCGGCATGGAAATCAAAGAAATCGATAATCATGCACTGCACGGCATTGATCATGGCGTCGCGGTGGAAATGATGCGTGTCGGCTAAAGCCCAGCGCCGCTTGATGTAGTCGAAGTCCAAGGCGCATACCTTCTGCTGTGCCTCCGTCAGGTGCATGATGGGATTGTTGAACAGAGCCAGCGAACCTTTCATGCCGTAGTTAGACTGCGGTGTGCTGATCTCGATGAACTCTGGCGTGACATAGATGACATCCACACGGAAATCCACACTCTCAAGAACCTCCGACACCAAATCACCCCTTCTCACTATCAGGCATTCGCCCGCTGACAGCGTATATACATTATTATTATACGTGAACTCGCAACTTCCCTCATGACAAT
>JAEEGI010016947.1_pt1 | contig 15006 bp, 13 predicted proteins | sample 8958751 | NCBI WGS metagenome assembly JAEEGI01 (sample SAMN16246545, study PRJNA631951) | gut metagenome | biome: gut microbiome; feature: rumen; material: KS-attached | host: Bos | place: Iran: Karaj | collected 2018-10
GGAATCGTGCGGCGTCGGGAACGCGCGCACCAACAGGTCGCCGACCGCCGTTTCCGCGCCGATCTCGATCGCTTCGCACGGGAAGTCCCCGTCCGTCGCGCCGTATTCCGCCATCCCGCGCAGCGTACCGCGCGTGGCGTAGACCGGCAGATGCAGCTGCGACGCGAGCACGCGGATGCCCTTGATATGGTCGGTGTGCTCATGGGTCACAAAGATCGCCGCGATCGTCCGCGGATCGATGTCCCGTTCCTGCAGCGCCGTGCGGATCCGCTTTGCGCTCACGCCGGCGTCGATCAAAATCCCCGTTCTGCCCGACCCGATATAGGTCGCGTTGCCCGAGGAAGAAGAGAAAAGAGAACAAAACCTTGCCATGGAAACTCCTTCGAAAAAGAGTGCCTTTTAACAAGACACTCTTGAATAGCAGTATTGCCCGCTTCGGCTCAGCCGACCGCGCCGCTTTGCGGGGTGTCGTCGGTGAATTCCTTGCGGTAAATGTCCGCGCCGAGGTCGCGCAGCTTTTCGACGTAGTCCTCGTAACCGCGGTCGATGAAGATCACGTTTTCGATCTCCGTCGTTCCGTGCGCCATCAGACCGGCGATGATCATGGCGGCGCCCGCGCGCAGATCGTCCGCACGGACCGGCGCGCCCGTCAGCGCGGGAACCCCCTGAAAGACCGCGATCGTGCCGTCCACCTGGACGTTCGCGCCCATACGGATCAGCTGATCCACATAGCGGAAGCGGTTGTCCCAGACGCCCTCGCTCACGAGGGACGTTCCGTTGGCGACGGTCAGCAGCACGCTCATCTGCGGCTGCATATCGGTCGGGAAGCCGGGATGCGGCATCGTTTTGATGTTGCAGCGGCGGAACTTGCCGGTGCTGACCACGCGGACCGCGTCGTCATATTCCTCCACCTTGACGCCGCATTCGAGCAGCTTCGCGGTGATGGATTCCAGATGCTTCGGGATGACGTTCTTGACCAGCACGTCGCCGCCTGTCGCCGCCGCGGCGACCATATAGGTGCCGGCTTCGATCTGGTCGGGAATGATAGAATAGGTGCAGCCGTGCAGGTTCTGCACGCCGTGGATCTTGATCACGTCGGTGCCGGCGCCGCGGACATCCGCGCCCATCGCGTTGAGGAAGTTGGCGAGATCGACGATATGCGGCTCCTTCGCGGCGTTTTCGATAATCGTCAGGCCGCGCGCCTTGACGGCGGAAAGCATGATGTTGATCGTCGCGCCGACAGAGACCTTATCCATATAGATCGGGCTGCCGGTCAGGTAGTCTGCCGTGGCGTTGATCATGGCGTTTTCGACCGTGACCGTCGCGCCGAGCATTTCGAAGCCCTTGATGTGCAGATCGATCGGGCGGACGCCGAAGTTGCAGCCGCCGGGCAAAGAGACCTTCGCGCGGTTGAACCGGCCAAGCAGCGCGCCGATCAGGTAATAGGACGCGCGCAGCTTGCGGGTCATCTCATGCGGCACGATGTAGGATGTGATGTGTTTGGTGTCGATTTCGACCGTGTGTTTATTGAGATAGCGTACCTGCGCCCCCATGCTCGACAGAATGCGCAGCATGGTGATCACGTCGCTGATATTCGGTATATTTTCAAAGCGGCAAACGTCCTGCGCCAAAAGCGCGGCCGGGATAATCGCGACGGCGGCGTTTTTCGCGCCGCTGATCTCGACTTCACCCGCCAGCCTGTTTCCGCCGTGGATCACAAGCTTTTCCAAAATGAATCTCCTCTTTCTCTTCCGCCGGCAGCCTCGCGCCGCGGGCGGTCCCTATCTGAATCTTTCGAAGCATTATCCATATCAGGCGGGAGGTGTCTATATGCCTCCCAGAATACCATAGTATTATACCATGTATTTCCGCAATTGAAAAGCCCTTTTCATAAAAAAGTCAAAAAAAATCCACAATCCGCAGGGCAGCGCGCCGCACCGCCCGCAAAACCTGGACGAAAGCGCCGCCCACCTCTGCAGGCAGGCGGGTTCTTAAGATATCGCCTGCAGATCGAGCGATGCAAACCGCCGCAGCGTGCCGGGCACCAGTCCGGCGAAGCTTTGCAGCGCACAGGACTCGAAGCCGAGCAGCAGTCTGCCGCCACGGATCTCCACGTCCTCGCTCATGTGCGGCATGGGCACGGCACGCACCAGCCGCGCTTCGCCGAGGACGCAGCACGGGAGGTCATTGCCATCATAGGAAAACACCGTGTCCGCCGCGCCGTCGAGTGTGTAGGTCTCGAGCGAAGACGGATAAAACGCGCCGGAGCGGGAGAGATAGACCTTGTCCCCGTCAACGGCGACGCCCTGCACCTTATCCGGCGTCGCGAACACCCGGACCGGCACAGCGTCCGGTTCGAGCGCGCCGTCGGGCGCGACGGGATAGGCGAACACCAGCGCGGCGAAGGATTCATCGCCGAAGGTCAGCGCGTGCGTCACGTCGGTCTCATAACCGTCGGCGTGGTATTCGCCGACATAGAGGTACTGCCCGTCGCTCGAGCAGAACGAGGCGTTGCAGGGCACCTCGATGAAGGATATGAACGCGAGCGTGTCCCCGTCCTTTGCCGCGAGCACGTCCGCTGTTTTCAGCACAAAGAGTTTGTGCGCGTTGGAGATATAAACATAGCCGCCGACGGCGGTGACGCCGCCCGCGTGGCCCTCATAATCGGACCCGTCCGGTTTTTGAAGACAGATGCAGCGGGGTGCTTCGCCCGGCGGATAGACATAGAGCCGTGAGGGCTTACTTTTGCTCATAAAGCCGCTGACAAGGTACACGCCGCTCGTTTCATATTGCGTCATACCCTGCGGCACAAAGCCGTCCATGATACCGCGGTAGGACGCAAGCTGCTGCGCGGCGCCGTAAAACGTCCGGTAGCGCAGCGGTCCGTAGACGGCAAAGACGCCGAGATAGACAACGATCAGCGTGAGCAAAATTGCGATTGCTTTCTTCATGCAGCACCCTCCCTTCGGTTTCCGATTCCATTATACCGTACCCGCGTCCGCTTGTCAACGCAAAGCGCGCCGCCGTATTCGCGCCCATAGGCGGCCGCGTCGTTTTGAATATGGGCGCGTTTTTCCTGTTCTTCACGGCTGGTCGCTTGTGTTTTTCCGAAAATGGGTATATAATGAACATATCAAACAACGAGATCTGAGGTGCATGAACATGAAAAAGCTGATCTCCGCCCTGCTCGCCGTGATTCTGCTTGCAAGCTGCGCGCTGTATGCGTTCGCGGAAGCGGTCCCCATGTCCGTCTATTCGTCCTACAAGATCCCCTCTGGCACGATGCGCATGATCGCCCACGCGGGCTTTTCCGCCGTCGCGCCCAGCAACACCCTGCCCGCCTATGAGGCCGCGGGACAGTCGGACTTCTGGGGCGCCGAGTGCGACGTGCAGCGCACGAAGGACGGCGTCTGGGTCCTGATGCACGACGACACCGTGGACAAAACGACCGACGGCACGGGCAAAATCGCCGACATGACCTATGCCGAGATTCAGCAGCTGCACGTGGACGTCGGCAGCAACATTGAGCAGTACCCCGACCTGAAGGTCCCGACGCTGCCGGAATATCTGGACGTCTGCAAAGAGTACGGGCTGCATCCCATTATCGAGATCAAGGCGAACGCCCCGGTCGAAACGATGGACGAGCTCGCTTCTCTGCTCCTGGCGCGCGAGGATAAAGATATGTTCTCGATCATCTGCTTCGGGCGGGAGATCTGCGTGCGGATGAAGGAGCTGGCGCCGGAGATCCCGGTGTATTACCTGATCAGCTTTGAGGACGTCTCGCAGGAGGACATCGACTTTGCCGTCAACAACCATCTGGACGGCATGGACATCCACGTCTTTTTGCCCGACGACTATGTCAAGGCGGTGGTGAAATCCGGGCTCGACGTCTTCGTCTGGACGATCGACGATCTCGACAACGCGGCGCGGTTCTACAAACTCGGCGTCAACGCCATCACCACCAATTCGCTCACACAGGAAGCACCTGAAGGCAACTGCTGGCAAAGGATGCTCTGGTCGCTGCGCGACTGGTGGTACCACCTGACCATGTGCGTGAAATCCTCTTTCGCAAGACTGCACAAATAAACGGCTGTCAAAACCAACGAGGAAGGACGGTTCCTTATGAAAAAAACAGTATCGGTGATCGGCCTCGGCAATCGCGGCACGGAATACATGGGCTTTTTGAAATACTTCCACCGCTCGAAGGTGGAGATCTATGCCCTTTGCGACAAGCGGCAGCAGGCGCTGGACGACATCGCGCCGAAATACGGCGTCCCCAAGGAGCGTCAGTTCCTGTCGCCCGACGTCTTTTTCGCACACGGCGTGCTCTCCGACGCGCTGATTATCGCCACGCAGGACGCCAGCCATTACGAGATCACAAAACAGGCGATCCTGACCGGGTACAAATATATCCTCCTCGAAAAGCCGGTCAGCGGCGTTCGGGCGGAGTACACCGAGTTGCGCGATCTCGCGCTTGCGCACGGCGTCCTGCTCGTGATCTGCCATGTGCTGCGCTACTCGAACTATTACAGCAAGATCAAGGAGATCATCCAGAGCGGAGAGCTCGGCGATATCGTCTCGATCAACCACACGGAAAACGTCGGCTACTTCCATTTTGCCCACAGCTTTGTCCGCGGCAACTGGCGCAGCGAAGCGGAATCGACCCCGTCGATCCTCGCGAAGTGCTGTCATGACATCGACCTGATCGCGTGGTTCATGGACGCCCCCTGCGTCAGCGTCAGCTCCGTCGGCTCGCTGAAGTTCTTCCGCAAGGAGAACGCCCCCGCGGGCGCGGCGCCGACCTGTATGGGCGGCTGCAAGGCGAAAAAAGACTGCCCCTATGACGCACAGCGCCTTTACCTCACGGACCCGTTCTATAAGGCGAAGTTCATCAAGTTCATGAAACGCACGCTGACGGGCAAAACTCACAATAAAAAAAGCGACGTCGAAGCCGCCGTCAAAAACGGAGACTACGGCCGGTGCGTCTTCTTTTGCGACAACGACGTGTGCGACAACCAGTTTGTGACGATGACCTTCCAAAGCGGCGCGACGGCGGTGCTGGAGATGAACGGCTTTTCCGACAAGATGTTCCGCGAATGCCACATCGTCGGCACGAAGGGCGAGCTCGTCGGCTACGGGACGAAGCTGAAGAAGCACATCTTCGGCGGAAAGACCAGCAACGTCAAAACCAGCAAACTGCACCTGAGCGGCCACGTGGAGGGCGACATCCGGCTCATCGCTGGCTTCGTCAAACTCATCTGCGGCGAAACGACGGACCTCACGAACATCACGACGATCGAAGCGACGGTCGTCAGCCACGACATCGCCCTCGCCGCCGAACAGTCGCGCAAGCACGGCGGCGCGCCGGTGCTGTTGGAAAGCGAATAAACCGAATCACAGGCAAAAAAAGAAAGAGGAACCGTTGCTTTCAGCGATTCCCCTTCTTTTTATCATTTCTCCCGCACCGCAAATGACATCGACTGCGTGTCAGGTCATGCTGTAATTCTTGGCGAATTCGTCTTCCCATCTCTGCTCGACGCCGCTCCGCCATTCCAGCGCCAGCTTTGTCAGTTCCCGGCAAAGGTCCGGCATGGCGTCGGCGAGGTTGTGCTTTTCGCCGGGGTCCGCTTCCAGATCCGCTAAAAACACCGGCGCGCGCGGGGTCTCTCCCTCGGTCAGTCTGCCGTTCAGCACCAGCTTATATTTTCCGCGGCGAACCGCCGTCTGGTCCTCCATCTCCCAGAAGATACACCCGTGCGCCGCATTTTCTCCGTGCAGCAGCGGTTGGAGAATGCTTTGCCCGTCGAGGTCGTACGCGGACGCGTCGACGCCGCACGCTTCCAGCACGGTCGGGAAGATGTCGGTCGCGATATAGGGCGCGTCCAGCGTCCGCGCGGTCAGCTTTTCACCCCAGCAAAGGAACGCCGGCACACGGATCCCGCCTTCGAACAGGCTGAATTTGTGTCCGGAAAAGACGCCGGTCGTCCCGCCGTAATACGGATCCTCGGTGCCGTCGAGCCAGTTGCGGCTCTCCCGCGACGGTCCGTTGTCGCTTTGGAAATAGAGCAGCGTATCGTCAAACAGCCCGAGCGTTCTCAGCGTATGCGCGATCTCGCCGACGCCGTCGTCCACGGCGCTGATCATCGCCGCCATGATGCGGCGGTCCCACGGGAGTTCGGGGAACCGGTCCAGGTATTTTTCGGGCGCGTGCATCGGATAGTGCGGCGCGTTATAGGCGACATAAAGGAAAAACGGTTCGTCCTTGTGCCGCCGGATGAAATCGACGCTTTTCCGCGTGATGCGTTCGGTCAGGTACTCCCCGTTGGCATAGACCTCGTCTTCGTTTTCCCAAAGGTCGTGCGTCGGGTTGGTCCCGCCGTCGGACATCCCGTAATAGAAGATATGGGAATAGTAGTCCAGACAGCCCGCGAGGAAGCCGCTGAACTCGTCGAAACCGTTCGCGTTGGGGCGGCATTCGGGCTTCAGCCCGAGGTGCCACTTGCCGCAGATCCCCGTGGCGTAGCCCTCCGCTTTCAGTGCCGTTGCCAGCGTCGGCACCTTCGGCGTGAGCCCGCTCGCTTTGCGGTGCCCCGCGAGGATCGCCCGGACGCCAGCGTTGCCGGGGTACCGTCCCGTCAGCAGCGCCGCCCGCGACGGCGAACAGACGGGTGACGCAGAATACATAGATGAAAACAGGACGCCCTTTTCGGCAAGCGCGTCGATATGCGGCGTTTTCAGATCTTGCGACCCCATACAGCCCAGGTCGCCGAATCCCTGATCGTCTGTCAGGATAATGATCACATTCGGTTTTTTCATATTTTTACCCCGTTCCTATTGAAAATGCGGTCCGCTTTTATTATACTTAGCACAGATACTGTGTCAAGAGGAAACGAAGTATGAAATCTTTGACCCTGCTGATCAAGCCGGCGGCGGGGCTGTGCAACATGCGCTGCAGCTACTGCTTTTACCGCGCGGCAAGCGAACCAAGAGAAAACCGCGTCATGACGCAGGAAACGGTCGATGCGCTGATCGAAAAGATCCGCGCGTACCGCCCCCTGTCTCTGTCCGTGCTGTTTCAGGGCGGCGAGCCGACGCTTGCGGGGCTGCCGTTTTTCAAAGCCTTTTCGAAAAAGATCCGCGAAGCCCTCTCCTGCCCCGTCAGCTACGCTTTGCAGACAAACGGTCTGCTGCTCGACGATGCCTTCGCGGCGTTCCTGCGGAAAAACGATGTTCTGGTCGGTCTGTCGCTGGACGGCGACCGCCGGACGAACGACCGCTGCCGCCTCGACCAAAACGGGCGCAGCACGTTTTCGCAGGTGCTGGCCGCCGCTTCCCTTTTGCAAAAGCACGGCGTCGCGTTTAATATCCTCTCGGTGATCGACGACAAAAACGCCGCGGAAATCGACGCGACCTATTCATTTTTCAAAGCGCAGGGCTTCGGCTGTCTGCAGTTTATCCCCTGCGTGGACGAGGGCGGCGGGTCGCTGTCGGCAGACACATACGAGGCGTTTTTGAAAAAATGCTTCGATTTATGGTATGCCGACTTCCAAAACGGCCGTTATATTTCTATCCGGCATATTGACAATTACATCGGCATCCTGCTCGGCCATCCGCCCGAAAACTGCGCGATGTACGGCGTGTGCGGAAGCTACTTTGTCGTGGATGCGAACGGAGACTTGTACCCCTGCGACTTCTACTGCAAAGAGGCATATAAGCTCGGCAGCGTCTTTGACGACGCCCCGTTTGCGCCGAACGACACGCAGCGCCGCTTCATTGAGGATTCCCGCGTCATCCACGCGCGCTGCAGGACGTGCAAATATTACGCGCTCTGCCGCGGCGGCTGCAGGCGGGACCGGACCGACGGCTTTACCAAAAACCAATACTGCGCGGCGTATTACAACTTTTTCGACTACGCCGCGGACCGCATGGTACAGGCGGCAAAGGCGGTTTTTGCGCAGGAAAACAGAACGTGATGCGGTCTGCCGCTTGCCATTTGGGCAGCGATGCGGTATAATGGTCCGGAAAAACAAAACAGGATTTACGGAGAAGAACAATGGCTTCTGATGAGGGAATCGTTCAAACGTGGCTGGAGCATCTTTCGTGTTTGCATGTGGAGGCGAAAAAGATGTTCGGCTGTTATTGCCTCTACTGTGACGGTCAGGCCGTTGGCTGGATTCATGACAGCGTTCTGAGCTTGCGTGAAGTCGGCCTGGATTATTTGCCTGACGATATCAAACGGCCGAAAAAAAACGATAAGGTGCAGGAACTGGTGATCCCCCTCGATTACGCCAACGCCGACTGGCTGTCAAGGGCAGTTCAGGATACCGCTGATTATCGAAAAGGAAAAAGCGAAACGCTATTATGAAAACAAACAGTCTTACCAAAAAGTTCATAGGCGACAAGGCGTTCTACAAGCGCGTGCTGGCCATCGCCGTACCGATCATGGTGCAAAGCGGCATCACGAATTTCGTGAGTCTGCTCGACAATATCATGGTCGGCAGGACCGGCACGGAGCAGATGAGCGGCGTCGCGATTGTCAATCAGCTGATCTTCGTCTTTTATCTGTGCTGCTTCGGCGGCTTTTCCGGCGCGGGTATTTTTACCGCCCAGTATTACGGCGCGCAGGACGACGAGGGCATCCGCCACACCTTCCGCTACAAGCTCTGGCTCGGTTTTGTGCTCGTGGCGGGCGCGCTGGTCGTGCTCGGCTTCTTCGGCGAAGACCTGATCTCGCTGTACCTGCGCGGGACGAACGACGGCGGAGATCCCGCCGCGGCGCTCGCGTTCGGGTGCGACTATCTGAAGATCATGCTCTTCTCCCTGCCCGCGTTCGCGCTGGTGCAGGTGTATTCCAACACCCTGCGCGAATGCGGCGAAACGGTCGTGCCGATGCGCGCGGGCCTCGCGGCGGTGTTCGTCAACCTCGCGTTCAACTATCTTTTGATCTACGGCAAGCTCGGCTTCCCCGCCCTCGGCGTCAAAGGCGCGGCGATCGCGACGGTACTGTCGCGCTGTGTGGAATTCACGGTAGTCGCCGTATGGACCCACAGCCACAAAGAGAAATGTCCCTATATCAAAGGCGTCTATCAAACGCTGTTCGTGCCGCCTGCGCTTGTCAAACGGTATTTCCTCACGGGGTCCCCTCTGCTCGTCAACGAGGCGCTGTGGTCCGCGGGGATGGCGATGCTCGCGCAGTGCTACTCCCTGCGCGGTCTGAATGTCGTCGCGGCGACGAATATCGCCAACACCGTGTGCAACGTGTTCAACGTGGTGTTCTTCGCGATGGGCGACGCGATCGCGATCATCATCGGACAGCACCTCGGCGCGAAGGATTACGACAAAGCGAAGGATGAGACGAACAAGATCATCGCGTTCTCGATTTTTATCGCAACCCTTGTGGGGATCGCGATCGCGGCGACGTCGCACCTGTTCCCGATGATCTATAAAACAACGCCCGAGGCCAAGCAGATCGCCGCGCAGTTTTTGATCGCGCAGGCGGTCTTCACGCCGCAGATCGCGCTGCTGCACACCTCGTATTTCACGATCCGCTGCGGCGGCAGGACGGTCATCACCTTTTTATTTGACAGCGTGTTCATGTGGGTCGTCAGCGTGCCGGTCGCGTTTTTGCTCAGCCGGTTCACCGACCTCTATGTCGTCTGGATCTTCGTCTTTTTGCAGATGGCGGACTGGATCAAGTGCGTCATCGGCGTCGTGCTTGTCCGCAAGGGTGTCTGGATGCAGAACATCGTGTCGGAGTGACGGTGCGGACATTTCAATAAAAAAAGCGGCAACCGCGGTCCTTTCGGATCACGGCTGCTTTCCTTATGGCGTTTCTTTGTTTAGTCCACCGGGCTGAACCGGTAGCTCTCTTTGGCGTTGCGATCGGCGCAAAGCGTCAGCGACGGAGAAGACAGGTCATAGACCGAGGACCACTGGGTACTGTAGGAGCGCCCCTGCGCATCCGGCGCGGTACCGGTCAGCGCGACCTTCTGCAGCAGCGCCATCGCTTCGTCGGCGGTCAGCACGCTGTTTTGCTTTTGCAGCGTTTCTTTCATCCCCGCGTAGCGGTCGATGCCCTGCGCCTCGTAATCGAAGGGCACGTCGCTGAGATAGAAGTTCGTTGCGGCAAGGAAGCCGTCCTCCGGTTCCACCACAACCAGCTCGTTTTCGACATATTCCACCACGACGCTGCGGCCCGTTGCGTCCGCCATCTGGAAATGATAGCACCCGCCAGCGGAGGCGTGCATATCGTACTGACGAAGCAGAGAAATCGCTTCCTCCACGGTCGCCACCTGATCCAGCAGCACGCGGATCGCGAGGGTCGTGTCGACGTCGACTTTCTCTGTGTTCTGGTCGGTCGGCGGCGCCTGCAGCTGCAGCACCCCGACGGCAAAGCCTTTTTCGTTGACGCCGTCCAGCGGGAAATACGGCGCGCCCATGGCGACGATGCGGTCCTTCAGCTTCGAGGGCGTGTGGGTCTGGTCGTAGCCCAGAAAGCTCAGGTTGACCACGGAGACGGAACGGTAGCCGTCCTTCGGCGAGGTTTTGACCACGGCGAGGTCTGTTTCCTGGTTGTCCAGATTACGTCCAAGCAGGAACTTTCCGTCCGGCGTTTGCGCAAAGAAGGTGGAGCAGGCCAACGACGGCACGTCGTAGTCGATCCGGATCGGCAGACCCTTGAGCAGGATGCGGATCAGATACTTCGCCAGTTCGTCCTGCGTCTTCACGCCGCCGGCGTCCAGCAGCGCCTGCAGCTTGTAGTCTTCGCGATAGTCGATGACATAGATCCCGTGTTCTTCGTCGGTTTTCACGGTGAGGAGCGTCACGCCGAGCTTGCCGAACAGGACGATCGCGGCGCAAAGGATGATGACTAAAAGACAACAGATGATTTTGATACCGAGATGCCGCTTGTTCCGTTTCATAAGAAATACCTCTCTCTCGTTGATTTTGGGAATCTGCGGGAACGTTGCGTCTCTACGCTTACTATAACGGAGTCGCCTGCAAAAATCTACCGGATTTTGAAGCCGTTTTGTAAAGTTTTTGTAACGAAAAGACAGCCGCGGCCGGGGAAGCCGCAGCTGTTTTTGCCTATAGACGAATCACGGGGTCCTTTATCGTTTCGTCACTTCATAGAGCGCGGCGTCTTTCGCCCCGAGCGCCGCTGTCAGCAGACCGCGGCCGACGCTCTCCCTGCCGCGCCAAAGCTCTGTTGCCCGGTAGTTGCCGAGCCCCGTATCCACGGTAAAGACGCGTGGGATCGCGTCAAAATTGAACACCGCGAGATAGGTCTTGTCCGCCGTTTCCAGCCTGTAGATGTTGGCAGTCCGGTTCCTGCTGTTCGTGATTACGGGCAAAAAGATCTGTCCGCGCTTCGCGACGGCAAGGATCTGCTCATTTGTCAGCAGCGATTCATACCGCGCGAACGCTTTTGCCGCGTCGCCGGCGGGAGACACAAAGTTGTCGCCCGTCAAAAAGCTGGTGCCGGCAATCACGCCGCTCGTAATCCGGCTGCGGGCCTCCGCCTCGGTCGCGTCGCCGTCCTTGCCCCAGATCACGATGTGATCCGGGTCGGTGTAATCATAGAGTTCCTTTTCCCAAAAGCCGTAGGTCACGGCGTTCAGCGTGTATTCGGTGTCGCCGATATGATAGAACGCGTCGCACGCCAGTCTCCTCCCGTTCGCGTACTGATACGGGAAGATCGGCGACATGGCGAGATTGAGGAAGATATCGTCGCCGACCATCTCCGTCAGGTATGTCATCGCGTAATTGTAGGCTTCGATTCCCGTCTGGATCCGGTCGTCATAGAAGTCCCCCTCGAAGGAAGCGTGGACCAGAAAGTCCAGTTTGATATAATCGACGCCCGCCGCCTTGATACGGTCCACCGTGTTTTGGACGTGCAGCTTCGTCGCGGGATGCGTCACATCCAGCGGAATACAGCCGTCCACCTCGCTCCCGTAAAACGACCCGTCCGCCTTTTTGAGCCGGATATCCTGATACGTCACGGTCTGATCCGTGCCCGGAACATAGTTGACCGACATCCCGTAGTCGTCCCACCATGAAACGAACGGCGCCGTATACAACCCGACCTTTTGTCCGTTTTGGTGACAGTGATCCACAAACTGCCGCAGCTCCTCGGCCGAAAGATTGTCCCAGTAGGAGTCGAGATTCACATACACCGGCGTTCCGTCCGCGCCCCAGACCGGCTGCAGCTTTTCTTTGATATAGTCGGAGGTGCCGACCGCCGTTTCGTAATTCAGCGCGGTCTGCACGCTACCCCAGCTGTTCCAGCCGAACGGGACGCTGTCCGTCACCGCCGCGCGTTTCGGCGTGATCGCGGTGTTCGCGCGGGCAAAGGTGTTGAGCCCCTCCTGCCAGTTGTCGAAAACGCCGATCAGCATCAGTGCCGACGAGACAATCTCCCCGCTGCGCGTGCCGTGTGGCTGCGCGCCCTGCCGCGGGTCAACGATGCCGCAGGTCAGGCGCAGCTCCTGTAAGCCGGACGCCGTTCCCTTCGTCAAAACGGCGCTTTTCCAGTGGTCGTGCTCCAACGAGCCGAGGATCAGTCCGCCGCCGTCTTCCGGGGTGAACAGCGCGCCCGCTTCATAGCTGACCGTATCTTTGCCGAGCCCCTTGACCGAAAACGCCGCCCAGCCGTCGTTATCAAACGGAACCTCCAGCACATTCGTCCACAAATGGCGCAGCGGCTGCAGCTTTCCGTCGGTCACAATAAGCGGAGATACGGCGTTCGTCGCGACGCCCTGCGGACTTTGGAGCGTCACGCGGGTGGTAAACCAGTCCCTGTCCGAAGAGAAGGTGAACGTCTGCGTCAGATCCCACAGCCCCTCTCCCTGCATCCGCATCGAAAGCGTGACCTCGTTTCCTCTCTCCCGGGTTTCCGCGGAAAACGACGTGTAATCGCGGGAGGAGACCGAAGCGCCGTCCCGGTCATAGGCGCAGAACGCGTCCTGAAAGAGCGTGCTGCCGTTCTTGGCGACGCTGAACGTTCCGCGGGTTGTGTCGTAGACCAGCGTATAGCCGCCGCAGCGGCAGACCGCGCCCGTTTCGTCGAGCGGCGCGGGCGGGACCAGCGCCCCGCAGATCGTATAGAACAAGGATACCAGCAGCAAAAGCAATCGTTTCAGCATGGGTTTCACCTCTTCGTGTTTCGTTGTGTTGATCGTATCAGAACCAGCAAACGCTTGTTAAGCGCAAAGCCGAAACAGCCGCAACTGGGGAAGTCGCGGCTGTTTGATTGTTTCGGCGTCATTTGATGATGTTCTTTTTCAGCTGAAGCTTTCTGGCCTTGTTGCTGTTCGGGCAGCCGTAATAATCCACGACTTCTTCCCCTTTCTTTTTTGAAAGCAGCGCGGCCAGCTTTTGAAGCAGGGTCTTCAAAAAAGTAATGATCGACGCCATGATGTGCGTGCCTCCTTTTCTCTGTGTTTTTTTCATTTCTTGTTTCAGGACTGCGCGATCGACGTGAACCGCCACGACTTGATCGTGTCGCGGACAATCCCCGCCCCGCAGTACGGGCAGGCGGCGTCTCTCGTCGAAGTGTAGGTGCCGCCGCAGCACGGGCAGATCAGCGCCTTCTTTTCGCCGTATTCGTCGCGCAGGCTGATGGTGTATTCCACAGCGTAGCGTTCCTCGACGGGTTTTCCGTCCAGGAGATAGCCGACGCTCGCCTGATAGGTGATGGTCGCGCATTCCTTTGTTTTCACATAGCCGGACATCGCCACCTTGTGGACGGCTTCGTTGTTGACCGTGTGACCGGGCGTTTTGTCGATCATCGCGATCAGCCCCTCTGACACGATGCTCTTCGCGAACCCCGGCTTGCCCTCATAGCGGATCGCGAGGTATTCGCAGACCAGCGTCTTGACCGCGGCGATCGCGTCGTTGTTGTGGAAATCCGGGAAGTCGCGCACGACCTGCGGCAGATAGATCGACGTCGCGCCGAAGACGGTCTTCGGCTCCGGTGTGTCCGGCACGTCTTTGACAAGGCGCAGCACGCGCAGCGCTTCGCGCATAAACGACCCTGCCGTCCCGGCGAACCGGATGAGCAGTCCGATCGCGACGACGCCGATCACGCCGAGGATGATATAAAAAACGTAGTTCATGGGTTTCCTCCAAAAAGCACTTGATTAATAGTCAAGGTGTGCTTTGTGCGCCTGTTTGTGCTGCTGGCGCCGCGGGATCCGGTACTCTTTCCCGTCCTTGATCAGCCGCGCTCCGGTCTGGTGATAATGGAACCGCACCCCGTGTTTCACGCACTGCGCATGCAGGTCCAGCACCCAGTCGTAATCGCAGGGGCGGGCGTCGGGACCCGACTCTCCGCCGACCGAAACGGACGAGATGAGCGGCCGCCCTTCGGGATCCGCGTACTCTGTGAAATACCGCCGCAGGTCCAGCGCCGACAGCATCGGCTCGACCATGACCGCCCAATGGCGCAGCGGCAACGACAGATACACCGGCAGCCGCCGGTCGGCTTCCCTTTGATTTTCCGTCGTCACGGCGATCGTCACGTGCGCCCAGCCTTCTCCCCAGTCGGGCGGCAGGCACGCCGCGATCCGCTCCGGCCGCTTGGTGATCAGAAAGAAGGTGCAGTCGCGGCGACTCCGCATCATGTCCCACGCCTCCTGTCTCCAGTCGTCGGCATCCTGATGAAAGAAATCGGAGGAAAAGCAGGTGTAGAAAAGCGAGCCGGGCGGAACCTTGTAGGCGCCCTTTTCCGCGCCGGCGCGCAGCATGCGGACGGGCAGGTTGAACATCTGCGTCTTCTGTACCACGGATGCGTCCTTGCCGATTGCTTCGTCGCGGCGGAACATATAGCAGTGCTGACAGCCGGCGGAGACCTTGGTGCAGCCGTGCCAGGGGTTCCACGTGACCGTCTGCGGAGACCGCGTGTCCGCGTTCTGCTGCGCAAACAGGCTGAGCTGCTCCATGCCGTCCACCTCGCGTTCCGATGAATCTTACAGATTGATTATACACCGGTTTTGAGGAAAAGAC
>JAEEGI010016948.1_pt1 | contig 15006 bp, 11 predicted proteins | sample 8958751 | NCBI WGS metagenome assembly JAEEGI01 (sample SAMN16246545, study PRJNA631951) | gut metagenome | biome: gut microbiome; feature: rumen; material: KS-attached | host: Bos | place: Iran: Karaj | collected 2018-10
TCCTCCGTTTGTTGTGTGAAAGCAATTACTATCTATCTGATATCATTATGATATCATATTAATTCAAAATGTCAACACCCGATAAAAATTACTTCAAAACAAACGCTTCTCCGCCATGATTGATGATCTCACCACTGCCGTTATCCTTAAGTTCATTGCCCTTAAGCTGTACCTGTCCCTTGCAGCCTCCGAGAAATTCTATTCCATAGGTGGCAGATCCGGAAACCTTGTTGTTCTCTATGACCATGCCTGTCACAGCTCCGCCGTGGATAAAAGAAATACCGGAATAAGTGCTGTCACTTATGACATTTCCAACGATCCTTACATCCGCAGCAATCTCTTTTCCCTCGACAGAATTGATCCAGATTCCGCCGTTAACGCCTCCTGCGTCATTATTCATGGAGCCGCATCTTTCTATTACATTGCCCCGCACCAGGATCTGTCCCTGAAAATCCTGGGGATTAAAATTCGTGCTGATATTTACTCCGCCTCCGTTGTGGATGCTGTCAGTGAGATAGTTATTCTCAACAATGATATCCTTGCCGCCGTAGAGGGCGATGTGATTGGCAAGCCAGGGGAGCGCCACGGTGTTGTGCATTATTTTGTTGTCCTCATCCACAACGCCCTTGCTCCAGCAGGCAATGCCGTCGTCGCCGGTGTTCCTTAAATCATTGAATTCGATCATACAGTGGCTGCTTCCGCCGCACAGGTTTATGCCGTCAGCCAGGGTGTTTCTGATCCTGCAGCCTGCAATGCGCACTCCCATAGTGGTGTTAGACCAGGTTCCCAGCTTAAAATGCTCTATCCAGAGATTCTGCATGGTGGCGCCGTTTCTCCTCTTGGTGTTGTCCGTAAGGTTTATGGCCGGCGGGTCGATTGAATCAAAGCGCTGGCTCACAGTGCCCGTGAGGGCAAAGTCATAGAGCCCCACATTTTCAGCCATGATAAGGAACCCTGCGGCATCTCCGTAGAGATTCGTATACCACATGCCCGCTCCTCTTATCACTGTATTGGGAAAAGAAATAGTGATGCCCCTTATGTACTGCTTGTCCTTAATAAGGAAATCTCCCTCGGGGATATATACCTCTTTATTCTGAGCCGCTGCCTCCTTTATACACTCCGAGATGGCGTCCGCGTCGTCAAGCTCATCTCCCGCAACTGCCCCAAAATCGGTTACGCTAAGGGCGTTGTCAGGCTTGGGCAGCGCTTCCGGAATATCCTCAGCCTCCACCAGATCAATGATGAGAGAATCTGATACCGCATCCTCGGGAAACTTAAGGGTTATCTCTGTCCCTGCAGGATAGGTCTTATCAAGCCTTATCCTCGCTTCGTCAAAAAACACATGGGCAGCCTCCACCTTGGCTGTGGAGGGGTCGTTGTTCCAGGGGAAATTGCCGTAGACCCAGGCGTATTTGGAAGTGATATCGCAGGTGTATTCGTCTCCCCCTGCCAGGATCAGGAGCTTGTCATCCACTCCTTTTCCGTCGGAACTGTCGGGGATTGAGTATCTGATTACCAGGGCATCTGCGGGGTTTTCTAAAGTCAAGGTAAGGCTCTGACCCTTTTCATTTAATTCCACATAGGATCTGCCCGAAGCCTCAGCCGCAATGGAGTGATAGGTCCTGTCTTTTTCCGCCACCAACCCATCGGTCGTTAAGTCCTCCGCTTCATATCTGTCATACAAAAGAGCTGCTCCTGCCTCCTCATGCTTGGCCACGCCCTTAACCAAGAGGTCCACCACGGGGTCTTCCTTGCCGTCGATCTTAAAGGCCACGGAGTTTACGCCCCTGTTAAGTTCAACTGCCACATAGCCTCCCTTGTACTCGCCCTTAGACTGTCCGTTTACGAAAAGTTCCGCTCCCCTGCCCGGAGATTGGGACGCTCTTATTTTTGCCGTGATATCCTTGTCTGAAAACAGAGAAAAGGTGGTGGTTCCGCCGTAGTGCATGGCCTCGCGGTCCTCATATTTGGTGGTCCCGGAAGATGTAAGGGCCAGAGCCAGTCCTCCGCCTCCCAGGCACAGAGCCAATATGCAGATCAGTATGATTATCTTTCGTTTCATGGTGTCTCCTTTAGTTAAAAAGAGGGCAGGCGCCTTGAAGCCCCTGCCCTCGGAATGAGGAATATGAGAAAGTATGATTACTTCTGGTTAGCCTTGTAGGTGTTGTACGCATCAGTCTCGATAGTCATGAACTCCTCATAGCCCATGGTGTTGAGCTGGTTGATGTACTCATCCCACTGCTCGTTGATACCACCCTCTGTTACCCATGTAGCCTGCATAGAAGCAACATAGCTGTTGATGTCGGTGTAAAGAGTTGTAAGAGAGTTGATCTGGTCAACGGTGTAGGATACGTTAGGATATGCGGGCTTAGCGAACTGAGCCATCTCTCCGTCAAGGGCAAGCTTAGCTGCGTCGCCGTTTTCTCCTGCGTAGGAAACCTTAGCGTTGAAGCCATCCTTTACGTACTTGGGTCCGAAGTCACGAAGAGACTTGATCCATGCAAAGGTATCAGCGGAATTGCCGTCGTTGGGCTCAAGAACTGTGTAGTTTCCGGCATCATCCTTGGAAAGAGCTGTGTCGAAAGGTCCGTAGAAGTTCTGGATTGAAGCATCATCTGTGTAGAAGCTGTCAGCCCATGCAAGAAGGGGACCGGGGTTAGCACAGTCAGCTGTTACCATGAACTCACATCTTGAGTAGTTCCAGTGCTCAGGATCTGATGAAACATACTTCTGTCCGTCAGGACCTGCAAGTGCGGGAAGAGCTACATACTGGCTTCCGTTTCCTGCAAATACAGCGTCTGCTGTCCATCCGGGAGCGCAGCCTACGATTGCTGTCTCGCCCTGGAGCTTGGCATCACGCATGGAGTCATCCTCTGTGAAGAGCTCAGGATCGATGAGGCCTTCCTGGTAGCACTTGTTCATCCACTCGATACCTGCCTTGTACTCATCTGATGTAGGGATGAATACGGGCTTGTCGTTCTTGATTGTCATCTGGTAGGTGTTGTCTGCACCGATTGTTGTTCCGAAAGGAAGCATGAAGAACATAACTGAATCAGCCATTCCTCTTCCGTAAGGAATCTCATCGTTAGGATCTCCGTTGCCGTTGGCATCCTGCTCCTTGAAAGCTCTGAGTACATTCTCGAACTCTTCATAGGTTGTAGGCATTGCAAGTCCTAAGTTATCAAGCCACTGCTGATTGATGAACATCTGGTTTGCGATTGTGGGACGGCAAGGCTTCTTGGAAGGAAGTCCGTAAATGTGTCCGTCTGCAGATGTTGCAAGAGCCTTCATTGTAGGATCTGAATCAAGTATAGCCTTGAAGTTGGGCATGTACTCGTCAATATAGTCATCGATAGCAATAAATGTTCCGGGATTGGAAATAACATCAGCCTCTGTGAAGCAGATAGAACCCATAAATGCATCCGGAAGGTCCCCGCCTGCCAGATATACGGCTCTCTTATCACCCCAGTCAGCATTGAGAATGGTCTCCCAGTTTACAGTGATGCCTGCATCAGCTGCTGCCTTGTCCGGAAATCCGACATGATAGTCCTCACCCCAGTCAGCCCATCTTACTGCTGCAACGGTGTACTCCTTGCTGCCCTCTGCTTCAGCCCCCTTAGGCGCGCCGGCTGAATTCTGGCTGCCACAGCCTGCCAAAGCTCCGGCAACCATTGCAGCTGCCATTGACATGCTAATCACTTTTTTGACACTTGTTTTCAACATACACGTCTCCTTTTCTTTTTAACACTAATTTTTCTTTTCCCTTTTTTATTCCTTCACTGCACCGATCATTACCCCTTGATTAAAGTACTTCTGCAAGAACGGATAGAGGCACATGATAGGCAGTGTTGAAATCACAATAGATCCGTATTTCATCATATCCGACATCTGTCTGAGCTCGTTGGCCATTTCGCCTGTAGCGGCGCCCAGAAGCGACTGGTTGGATATCAGGATTCTCCTGAGCAGTAGCTGCAGCGGCTGCAGTGACTCACTGGAGAGATAAATAAGAGCATTGAACCATTGATTCCACATTCCAACAGCGGTCCAAAGAGCTATTACCGCAATTACGGCCTTGGAAAGAGGCAGTGCAAAGGTCAGGAAAAACCTGATGGTACCGCAGCCGTCAATCTGTGCCGCCTCCCAAAGTGACTCGGGAAGGGATGATGAAAAGAAGGTTCTGGCAACAATAATGTTGTAAATGGACACTGAAAATGGCAGTACCATAACCCAGAAGGAATCCAACAGTCCGAAGTTCTTGACCACCAGGTAGGTGGGGATCAGTCCGCCGTTTACAAACATAGGGATCAGGTAAAAGACATTTACAAATTTCCTTCCGTACATATCCTTGCGGGACATGGCGTAACCCGCAGGGATATTGACGGCCAGGGCAATAAAGGTGCCCACTGCTGTATAAACTATTGTCATGAAGTAGCTGTGCCAGATGGCATCCTGCTTGAATAATTCTCTGTAGCCTCGAAGGTCGATCTTGTTGGGCCATAGCCAGACCTTACCGGTGGCCACATCCGCCGGATTGGAAAAAGATGCGATTATTACAAACCACAGCGGATAAATTACCATAGCTATCATCAGAACCGCAATCAGGATAAAGAGCACATTGGTGATCCGGTCCTGGCTGGAAACATGAATTTTATTTTTTTTGACTTCTTTAGCGTCCATTTCTCACCTCATACATATTTTGATAAATCTTTTTAGAACAGGCTTGATTCTGTGGTCTTTCTGGATATCTGATTAACCAGCAAAAGAACTATCACATTCACAACCGTATTGAATAATCCGATGGCAGTCGAGAGACTGTACTGATTACCCTGAAGACCTATCTTGTAAACATATGTAGATATGATTTCGGAGGCCATGGCGTTCTGTGTGTTCTGAAGAAGAAATACCTTCTCAAGTCCAACACCTAGGATATTGCCTGCGCGAAGTATCAGAAGTACTACGGCAGTCGGCATGATCAGCGGCAGATCGATGTGCCTGATCTTCTGCATCGTGGATGCTCCGTCCATTGCAGCCGCCTCATAATAGGTGGGGTCAATTGCTGTCAGAGCAGCTAGGTAGATGATCGAATCCCATCCCAGATGCTGCCAGATATCTGTCCACACATATACATGGGGAAAAGCGGAAGTGCTGGCCATTACATTCGGAAAGGTTTTTCCGAACAAACTCCAGATATTGGCGAACAATCCGCTTGAAGGGGACAGGAAGATCAATATGAGGCCGCACATAACCATTGTTGAAATGAAGTGTGGCAGATAGGTGATTACCTGAAATACCTTTTTAAATCTGGGTGCTCTCATCTGGTTGCACATGATAGCCAGCAAGATGGGAAGCGGAAAGCCAACAACTATTCCATAGAGGCTGATCATCAAAGTGTTCTTGATGGTAATGCCAAACTGATAAGAATGAAAGTACTTAACAAAATGATCGAATCCTACAAACTCACTTTTGAATATTCCAAGCCTTGGATTGAAATTCTGAAAAGCCATTATGATTCCACCCAAGGGCAAATATGCAAAGCAGATCAGCAAAATTGTTGATGGCAGTAAAAGCACATACAACGGAATGCTTTTCTTAAATGCCTTAACGTTCATAACTTTTTTCCTCCTCGCAGTTTCATGTTAACAAGGAGACGTTTTTTTAAATAGGATTTTTCTGACTGTCCGTATAGGATAATTCCGACACATGAAATCTACGCAGTTATATTCAAATTGTTCTTTTGCTATAATGTACAAATAAAAAAAGCAGAAGGAAGAGTCAATGTCCGGAAAAACAACAGTCCCCCACTATTCCCTGGGGCGTTACATCAGAATAATGCTGATCACCATAAGCCTTCTGGCAGTGTTTACTGTCGGCACCGGTTTTAATGCCATTTCCAATGTAAGAAAGTCATACCTTCAGACCGCCGACTACACCTTTGGTACCTACACCAAGTCCCTCAGCGCTGCCCAGGACATGGCTCTCCACCAGCTAAACGCCTCTGTAACCGACGATACACTGATGAATTACATAATTGAGCCCGAGACTTTCCGTGACAAAACCTATGCATTGGAGCTCCTGCGCTCCCGCTTCGCGGACAACAACTATTACACAGGCAACAACGCCCTGTACATTCTCTATACCGACAAGGACCGGCATTTCTACAACCTCTCCCAACTCAACGGAACCTACGATGAATATCTTCTCAAGTGTGAATACATAAATAATCTCTACAGCTCCGATCAGACCACCCACAGAAACGGCTCTTTTAAAACCATACGCCTCGATGGCGTTCCCATCCTGGTGTACAGAATAAGCTACAAGGACAGGACTCTTGCAATGTTTGTCCAGGCGGAGGATCTCTTTTCCCCTCTTACTGATATTCCCTACGGAAAAAGAGGCGGACTTGTTATCAGCGACGATACCGGAGATCCCTTCTATACTCTGGGAAGCGCCACCCACGATGACACCTTTATCTCGTCCCACAAGCTAAACACCGCAGGTTTTCCTTTCTCCGCCACCATGTATATGGACGAGCTGGATCTCTTTTCCGTCATATTGTTGCAGCAGTTTATCATCGTCTTTGTGATCCCGGTCCTGATAGTGATAACGGCTATTCTCCTCTTCCGCATGTATCAAAAAATAATACGGCCCATCCGTGATTTTTCAGAGAAGCTGACCCTCATCGGAACCATAGATGAGGACACCATCGGCATGATCGAGAACGCCCACATCGATGAGCTGACTTCCACCGGTAACCAGTTCAGAAACCTCTACGAGGAGCTTAAAAAGCTGAAAATAGAGATCTATGAAAAAGAGCTTGCGCAAAACCGCATGGAGATCATCTTCCTGCGCCAGCAGATAAGACCCCACTTCTATCTCAACTGCCTGACCACCATAGGCTCCATGACAAGACTCGGGAAATACACCGAGGTTCAGGATATGATCCTGTTTACCTCCAGATACCTGCGCTACCTGTTCCAGACAGACAAAGATTTCCTGGATATCAAACAGGAGCTTGAGCATGTGGATGCATATATGGACATTCAGTCCCTGAGATATCAGGGCGCATTCTCCTACAAGGTAAACCTTCCAAAGGAGCTTGAACGGGTGCTGATCCCGCCGCTGGTGCTGATCACCTTTGCAGAAAACTGCATAAAGCACAACGACATCCAGTCCATGAATCTGGAAATTGAGATAAACGTGGAAAGAAAGGAAAACGGAATCTCCATAACAATCGCGGATAACGGCTCGGGATTTACAGAGGAATATCTGGAGACCTTCTCTCAGGGCGTAAACTCCCCCGCCTACAATACTTTCAACTCCGTCACAAAGCACGTGGGAATCAGAAATTGCATCAACAGACTTGACCTTCTCTATCAGGGAAAAGCCATGGTCAAGTTATCAAATAAAGAAACGAAGGGTGCAGTGGTAGAGATCCTGCTGCCCCTTGAAGATGAGGAAGAAGATAATGAAGATATTGATAGTTGACGACGACAGATATATACTGGAGGACCTTTTGGGAACCGTGGACTGGGACGGGCTTGGCTTTGAGCCGCCCCTGACGGCCCAGAGCGTCAACGAGGCCCTGAGGATTTTTAACCGGGAAGAAATAGACATCCTTCTTACTGACATAGATATGCCCGGCTCCACAGGCCTTGACCTTCTCAGAACCTTGAGAGATCGCGGCTCCAAAGTCACCGCCATATTCCTGACCAACTATGCGGAATTTAACTATGCAAGGGAAGCCCTTAAGCTGGACAGCCTCCAGTACCTCCTTAAGCCCGTGGACTATGAAGAGCTTCAGGAGATCCTGAGGGACGCCATTGAGATCAGAAGAGCCAAGGCCAGAGAGAACGGCCTTTTGTCAGACCTACTAATATACAGAAATTCTTCCGAAAAGCCCGAGATTGATGCACAGATCCTGGATCTGTACCTTTTGAAAAATGAATACGATAAATTCATCTCCTATATCAAGGACTTTATGGACAAGCTCGCTTCTGAGAACAGCCTGGACAGAGTAGCTCTGGTATCCCTTAACGTAGACGTATCAAAATCTGTCTATGACAGGCTTAAAAACAGCGACCAGGAGCCCGGCAAGATCTTTTTCTCCGAGGAATACCACAACCTGGCAGATGCTGCTTCCACTTCCGGAGAGGCCTTCATGGCTTACCTGCACTACCTCATCAAAAAGACCAAAGAGGCCCTGTCAGAATCCGCCGAAATGGGCATCCCTGCAGTTATCAAGCAGTACATCGACAAGAATTTTACCCGCCCAATCTCCCGCAATATCCTCTCCGACGTGTTCTATCTTGATCCCGACTACGGCTCCAGGATATTCAAAAAAGAATTCGGCGTCACCTTCAGCGGCTACATCCAGCAAAAGCGCCTCGACCTGGCCAAATCCATGCTTGAAGAAACCGACCTCCCCGTAAGTGCCATCTCCGAGAAGGTCGGCTACGACGATTACTCCTACTTCACCCGTGTCTTCCGCAAAACCGTCGGCATGACCCCCGTGGAGTACCGCAACAAAAAATGACCCCAGGGGACGGGGTTAACGGGTCATAAAAAAATGGCCCCAGGGGACGGGGTTAACGGTCCATAAAAAGCCATGGGAAAATTCCCATGGCTTTCTATGTTTTAACCTGAAAGTTTTAACCTGATCTTGCCTGTTTTCGTTCTCTCTTATCTTCGTACATGAGCTTATCAGCTCTCTGTGAAACCTCCAGAACCGTAGCATCTTTTTCCGGATCATATCTCGTAAAGCCCTTAGATATGCACACATGCTCCCAGGGCTCTGCGGCTGCGGCGTTGATCCTGTCGACAGTCTTATCGAACTGCTCAATAAGGGCATTCATATTGAGATAATCATCATGCAACAGGATTACGGCGAATTCATTTCCGCCCACTCTGAACACCGGGCTATGCTTGAAGTCTTCACTTATGGTATTGCAAGCCGCATTGATATAGGCATCACCCTTGTCGTGCCCATAAATGTCATTGATCTTTTTAAGGTTGTCGCAGTCAAAGGCTCCGATTGCAAACTCCGGCTTCTCGGATCCGGTATCTATCTGCTCCTGCAGCTCGTTTACCATCTTCTCGAAGGCGCCCTTATTCTTAACATGTGTGAGGGCATCCACAAACACCTGCTCATTCAGGTCGCTGATGTGGGCCTCCATGTTGTCCGATAGCTTTTTAAATGATCTGGTGAGCCTTCCGAGCTCATCGTCCTCGTCATAGGTTAGTTCCGCGTCGTAGTTTCCTTTTTCTACCCTCTCTGCAGCCTCCGTCAGCTGGTCAAGAGGCTTGGTTATGCGCACGGTGTAGAACATCAAAAACAGGCTGGAAATGATAAGCACCAAAACCGACCCCAGGGAAATGTTCAGAATAAGTCCCTGCCATTCACCCTTGGTCTCCGAATCGGGAACAGTGACCACAAGACGCATGCCGTTACTTAAGGGTAGCCACACTGCTTCTTTTCTCTCACCGTTATAATCATACCTGACAAAAGAGCTGTCTCCGGCCATACTGAACGGGATCTCAGACTCTGCGTCTGAAGAAGTATCCGTCACATCTACGCGTGGGTGGTAAAAGAGCTTACCGCCAGTGCCGGCAAGGAACGCGTAGCCGTTATCGTAGAACTGTATGCTGTCGACTTCCTCAGCCATTGTGGAGTAATCAACTTCTATTCCCACAACGCCGATAAACTTGCCCTGATAATAAACCGGGGCATCGTAGGAAATAACGCGCACATCAAGATTGTCGGTGATATAAGGCGGAAGCCAGATGGATTTTCCTTCATGCTTGGGGACAGTGAACCACACCAGCTTGGAGGTATCGTTCACATCATAGAGAGTAATGTCGGTAACTTCATGCTCTTCAAAGCCGTCACCGTTCAGGTTGATGTACCAGAAGCCTTTTTCCTTGGTGGAAATGGAGGGATCGATACGGTAATAGTAGGTAAGAACTCCTTTGGTCCTGGATGCCATCATGCCAAAGTAATCTCTGGCCCGCTTCATATGCGCGCCCAGCTGCTCATCGCTGACGCCCTCCAGGTCCTCCTCCACAAAGGATGCAACCCTTTCCACAGAGTTCTGAACGCTGTCAAAGTAGTAATCAAGGCTCTGTTTGCCGTTCTTGCACAGCATAAGAAGAAGCTGGTCTGTCTTCCTGCTCTCAGTCCTGCGGATAAATATGGCACTGAGCAGCGTGGTAAACAAAAGAGCCAGGAATATAACGCATAGCATTGTAACAGTAATTCTTGTTCTCAACGAACGCATTGATCATTCTCCCGGGATGCAGCCGGCAAAAAATAGCCTGATCCGTATAAATACCTAGACTAATTGTACATCATATGTACGGTTTTGCGTTCATTTTAGAAAAATATAACATTTTTAAGGTTCAGTTCATTTCTTAAGGAATCTTAAGATTCTTCATAAAATCTTAAAGACTTTTCCCTTAAGTATCTGCTATGATAATCACCGTGCCTTTTAGGACACGTACGATCATCAACGCATTTCGATGCATCTCGCCGCACCTGCGGTATCAATCAGCGCTTCGCTGAAAAAACCATATACTATTGAGAGAAAGAAGGAACCAAATGAATCAAAAGAAAAATCTAACCAATTGCTTTTCAGGCATCCGTTCAAAGGATGATATCCTAGATGAAATCGAAGGCAGCGCTGAACTCAGCCGTCTCTTTAACAGTTGGAATGAAGAAGATCAGAATGTGTTTCTGGATTTATGCACCGGCATGAGGGGCTTTAAGATCCTTTACGATGCATATTTTAAGGAAGTATTCAATCCGGAGTATACTCCGGAAAGGCTCTCAAGCTTATTAAGCGTTCTTCTTGAACGCAAAGTCACTGTCAAGCAGGTTCTCCCCAATGATTCCACAAGAATCGGAGACGAAACCTCTCTCATCATCACAGACATTGTTGTAGAGTTGGAGGATAAATCTCTGGCCAACGTTGAAGTTCAAAAAATCGGTTATAGATTCTCAGGCGAAAGAGCCTCCTGCTACTCTGCCGACTTGCTGCTACGTCAGTACAAACGCCTTAAGGATGAAAACAAGAAAAACTTCAGCTACAAGGATATTGCTCCGGTCTACACAATCGTATTTTTTGAAAACAGTCCTGCTGAGTTCAAGGACTTCTGCAATACCAATATCCATAGATTTTCTGAGGTATCCGACTCAGGAGCCAGGCTAAATATGCTACAAAACTTCGTCTTCATTCCGATTGATTTATTCCTAAATAAGCTCCATAATGAAGGTATAACTAATGAACTTGATGCGTGGCTGACGTTTTTGGGGAATGACGAACCGGAATACATCATCAAGCTCATCGATAAGTATCCATACTTTAAAGATCTCTATCAGGATCTTTACAATATGTGCCAAAATGTGGAGAAGGTGGTAAATATGTTCTCAGAAGAATTACAGATCCTCGATCGGAATACAGTTAAATACATGATTGATGAGTATCAGGAACAGTTGGACGATACAAAAAGGCAGCTTGACGATGCTAAAGAACAGCTGGATGATACAAAAGAACAGCTTGATGATACAAAAGAACAGCTGAATGATGCTAAAGAACAGCTGGATGATGCTAAAGAACAGTTGGATGATGCTAAAGAACAGCTTGTTGCCAAGGATGCCACAATTGCTGAGCTCCAAGCCAAGCTTAGGCAATATGAAAAGTAAGCAAAGCTAATAATACGCGTAACCACTATAGGTTGCGCGTATTTTTTTGCTCTGTATCAGCCTAATTCAACAGACTCGCGCTTTTCTCAAAATATCTTCACCATACATATTTCGTCGCGGTAACTGCCGTCATCATATTTAAGAGACCTGACTACCCTGCCGATTTCCTTAAATCCCATTTTCTCATAAAGATGTTTGGCGCGGGCATTGCCATCAACCACTTCAAGCTCAACCTGTTCGTAGCCCATATCTTTGGCAAGTGACAGGGCATATTCCATCATTGCTGTGCCAAGGCCCGCATCACAGTACTGCTGCTTCAGTGCGATGGCAAAGCCGCATCTGTGACGCACTCTTCTAAGATCACCTCGTGATATAATGCCGCAATTTCCTGCAACCGTGCCGTCAGCTTCAGCAACCATCATGATCTCTCCGGGAGCGTTACGCTTTTTCTCAAGGATATCCTCCTCTGCTTCGATAGTATAGGTGACTTCATCCGCGTTTCTCAGCAAAAATATTGTTTCGCCGGATACAATGCGCAGATACTCGATCATGTCTGCTGCATCCTCACGGCTTACAGAACGCAATGTGCATTCCCTGCCGTCTTTTAAAGTTACTTTTTTCTCCTCAAATACCATGATGCTCCTCCTGACTATAATGTTATTTCACACTATCAGTGGTAACACTTTTTCCTCGATGAATTCCACCCTGTCAAATATCCTGGGTTTAAATGTTCCTGTTATACCTACAGAAACATTATGCTCCTTATTTACATAGATAATGTTTCCGCTGTCTCCTATTGCAGCATATACCTCTTTTGCCTCATAAGGCTTATACCACAAGTATCCGTATTCCATAGAGCCAAATCTCTCACCCAGCTTCAATCGCGGCGTGAGCATCTGTGTGATCCACTCTGCTGATACAATTTGTTTTCCGCCGTATTGTCCTTCGTTTAAGACCATAGCTCCTATCCTGGCCAGGTCTCTTCCAGATCCACACAGTCCCCAACCGGCTGTAACAGTACCCTGAGGATCCGAATACCACTCATTTTTCCGTGGCCCTTTATTCATGAAGAAATCAAACTGATCCTCTTTGCTGCTATCTCCATGTATGGCGTGCTCAGGTATTCCTAATGGGATGAACAAATTCCTGTTAGCAAAATCAATACACTTTTCACCCGTTGCTCTTTCAATAATACCGGCAAGTATCTGCATTCCAAGAGTCGCATATCTGAACTCTCCTGTAATACCGTTTCGTCCCCCAAGGAAATCAAGAGCTGCTTTAGTCCAATCATCTGAAGTACATACTTTCTTCCATGGTTCTGACTTACCTTTATAAGGAGCGGTCATAGTAAGGAGATGCCTTATCGTGACATCAAATATTGTTTTCTCTCCTCGCTTGACCTGATAATCCGGAAAAAAAGTCATCACCTTCTCGTCAATACTCTTAATAGCTCCCTTATCCACCGCAATACCCGCAAGTACTGCCATGACACCCTTGGTCACAGAATTGACGTTCACAGGATCCTCCGGCTTAAAACCTCTCCAGCTATCCTCATACTCTACTTCTCCGCCCTTTATTGCACATATCTGGCAGATATTGCTCTCATTTCCTTTACTCTCGGAAATGTATAGATGAAATTTCTCTGTATTCATTTTTAGCCCTCTCCTAGGTCAATTTGGACGTCCTAAGAAAAGGCTAATCTAATTAAAAATTCTTTTCAAGAAAAATCTTAACCGATCGCCGATTCTCTTCGGTGGCGGAAGTACAGTGCTTCGGTCGCAAGAGCCATCTTGGTGACAGAAAACTCACATTTTTCGGGATCAGGGTAAATATACCATGTATCCTCTAAAGTATTCAGATCCACACAATCACCGAATTTACCGAGATACTCATACTCTATGTGACACGAATACAATGAGGGGACCGGTTTTCTCATCTCGAAGGGATCACCGTCGACATCGGTTCCCGTGACCAGAAATCCGTTACCGTCATGGATCATCGTGCCCTCTCCAAGATAGATGAACTTCTTCGCATTGGGCAGAGAATTCACTTTTACGGGAAGCTCTCCCGATGAATATGTTCCGTTCTCAACTTCCTTTCGGACGTTTGCCCTTTCCCACTCATACCAGTCGGGAATATGCGAAAACTCGGTTTCACCATCCTTTGCTTTCAGCTCGCCAAGTTCGCTCATCTCCCATTCTTTTCCGCAGGAATCGCATCTGAGCACGATACCTTCGGATGACATCTTAAACTCCGTCAGGCATTTGGGACACTGATACAGTACTTTATGCAGGCCTTCCGCCCTTTTCTTATAGGTTACCCGGATGCCTTTTTCCTTCTGCCAGGCGAAATCATCATATTGGAATGCTTCGACTATTTTATTATTGATATTATCCGGGGATTCACTCTGAATCTCTTCAGCCGTGTAAAGGAGCTTGAACTCCGCTTCCGTCGGACGGACTTTTCTGTCATGGAGATTCCAGAACGGAGAATTGACATGATGTCCGTGACAGATCAGGACTGCTACAGGAGCTTTTAGAAGTTTACATAACTTTCCGATGGATTCCGGAAGAACCGCAGTCGTTCCGCATAAAGAATACCTTGCTTCAGGATATATAATGGCCACATCGCCGTTTTTTATCGTTTGGATAAGCTGTTTGACCAGCATAACGTCATTCGTGAATTTCCTTTTGCATATGCATCCCACATCACGAAGAAGCTTCTCTCTGCCGATAAAGCCGTCGATCGCAACCACATAATTGGCTCTCCAAGGGAAGATCGTTTTGGTCGCAACCTTAAAGTCCATAAAAGCATTATGATTGCACAGCAGAACAAAAGGAGGCTTAAGTTCCTCTGTTCCGATCTTTGTAAGCCTGTTCCTGTGCTTCAGCACATCCGGCATGCTCAGAATATATGTCAACGGTCTTAGAAACCACCTTGTTCTTACAGGTGGTTTCTTCATGTCAAATCTTTCAAAGTTCTGCATATGATATTACACTTTCCCTTAACTGCTCATTCAGACTATCCGTTATTTTGTCTTTTTTCTATCTCTATTTCCTTGATGATGGAAGCCACCAGTTCATCCTTCGTTTTATAACCGGTACCGTTCTCGCCGGCCGCTCGGTAAAGGAAGAAATTGATACCGATATCAGAGTAACCGGTCCTGTCATACAGCCACATGAGCGAATCCGCAATGGACCCGGCAAACTGTTCGATCTCATCATCATCTGCTGTATTAATGTCTATTCCCTTAAAAGTGACGTCAGTATAAAAATGACCGCATTTACTGCCTTCGATGGCATCTTCCA
>JAEEGI010016953.1_pt1 | contig 15003 bp, 10 predicted proteins | sample 8958751 | NCBI WGS metagenome assembly JAEEGI01 (sample SAMN16246545, study PRJNA631951) | gut metagenome | biome: gut microbiome; feature: rumen; material: KS-attached | host: Bos | place: Iran: Karaj | collected 2018-10
GATGACGTTCTTGAAGCCGATGCGGGCGAGGGCTTCCGGCATGAGCTTGACGCCGCAGCCGTGCAGCGGGGTGTAGACGATCTTGAGGTCCGCGTGGCGGGCGACGGATTCGGGTGACAGCATGAGGGAGAGCTGGTCCTTCAGGTAGCACTCGTCCACCTCGGCCCCCATCATCTCAATGCCGCCGGGAACGGTACCCGCGACCGGAGAGAAGCGGACGTCGGCGGGGTCCTCGATCTTCGCGACTTCGGCGACGATGTCCTTGTCCACGGGAGCGGTGATCTGTCCGCCGTCGCTCCAGAAAACCTTGTAGCCGTTGTATTCCTTCGGGTTATGGCTGGCCGTGACCATGATGCCGGCGGTCGCTCCCTTGAGGCGGATGGAATAGCTCAGTTCCGGGGTGGGCCGGAGGGATTCGAACAGGAAGACGTGGATGCCGTTGTTGGAAAGGACGTCGGCGGAAATCTCGGCGAAAAGCCGGGAATTGTTGCGGCTGTCGTGGGCGATGCACACGCTGGCGGAGCCTTCGACATGCTCCTTGATATAGTTTGCAAGGCCCTGGGTAGCCATTCCCACCGTATACTTGTTCATCCGGTTGGTGCCCACGCCCATGATGCCGCGAAGGCCGCCGGTGCCGAATTCGAGGTTCCGGTAGAAGGCATCTTCCAGGCCGACGGGGTCGGTGTCCTGCAGTTTCTTGACTTCAGCCTTGGTCTCGGCGTCGAAGTTTCCCTCGAGCCAGCTCTTGACCACTTCCTTGTAATCTTTCATAAGCATATCAGTGTTTAGTGTTATTCCGAATCACACAAATGTAACGATTATTATGTATTTTTGCAAAGCAAAGATGACTTTGGCCGACTTCATATCGCTGCATGCGCAGGATGACCCGGTCCGTCTCCTGTTGTCCAGGGACAAATACCCGGACATCGACCTGGACCTTGCCGTCACGACGCTGGAAGTCCGGAAAAAACTCCGGACCAAGGTCCCCGAATGGTACGCCGTTCCTTCCCTGGTCTATCCTTCCCGCCTCTCCGGCGAGCAATGCAGTTCTTCGGAAACCGCCAGATATAAGGCCATGGTTTGCGGGAGCAGTGTGAGGATTGCCGATCTGACCGGAGGGATGGGGGTGGACAGCTGGGCGTTCGCGCAGGTGGCGGAAGAGGTGCTGTACAATGAGATGAATGAGGTGCTGGCGCAGGCGACCCGGTTGAATTTCAAGGAGTTGGGGATAGAAAACGTGCGGTTCCGGAATGAGCGGGTGGAGCTGGGGAGAGTGACGGAAGTGCTGGACGGATTCGAGCCGGATGTCATCTATCTGGACCCTGCCCGGAGGGCGGAGGACGGAAAGAAGGTGTTCCTGATCGAAGAGTGCCAGCCGGATGTGCTGGCTTTGCTGCCGGAATTGTTCGCGGCGAGCCGGTTCGTGCTTTTGAAACTGTCGCCGATGGCGGATATCACCATGGCTTGCAAGCGGTTGGAACATGTCCGGGAGGTGCACGTCGTGGCTTCGGGAGGGGAGTGCAAGGAACTGCTTTTCCTGCTGGACAGGGAATGGGAAGGTCTTCATTCAGAATTCGTTGTGGAAGGCGGTGCCGTGATGGAGGTTTCCGGTCGTCCTTCGGATGGCTCTGGAATCGCCGGAAATGACGTTTTCGGCTTCCCGGTGGCCGGCGGATTGCTGTTCGAGCCCGGGAAAGCCCTGACAAAGGCGGGGGCATTCATGCTGCCCTGCGTGCGTTTCGGGCTCAGGAAACTGGCTGTACATACGCATTTGTATGTGGGAGCGTCCGTCCCGGAAGAGTTGCGGCCTTTTGGAAAGACGTTCGAGGTTCTGGAAGTATGGCCGCTCGGGAACCGGACGATGAAGGAGGTCGGAAAGCGTTGGCCGCAGGCCGAGGTGACAGCCCGGAACATTCCGATGACTTCGGAACTCCTGCGCCGCAAGACCGGATGCGGTTCCGGAGGGGATATCCATGTTTTCGGGGTTCGGGCCGAGGCGGGTTCCGAAGCTGGTAATTATTTGATAATCACTAAAAGAAAAGGATATGGAACAGATTGAGAGGATTCAGCATTTCGAGGAATTGCTGGACAGGGTCACTCCCGTTCTGGCGAACCTGGACGAGGCGTTGGATGCCTTTGACGGTATCCAGGCGGATGTGCAGGAACTGGCCGCTTATTATGAAGGCGGATCCTGGCGGGAGGATTTCGAGGCCGACGAGGCCGGGAAACTGCCCGCCGGCTTGAAGCGGGGTGTCCTGTCGGAGGACGGAATCTATGACGTCCTCAGCGACCATTATGCCCTGACTGTCCGTCTGCTTGACACAGTCTCCTCCATCTTGAAAAACCGGTAAGCTATGGGAAACAGACTGCCTTGGTGGAAGTGGCTGCTTCTCCTCATTGCCGGATTCCTCGTCTTTACCATCATCCTGGGATTTTCCCAGTTTCCGATCGTGGTGGATGAAGAGCATCCCATTCCTGTTTGGATCTATATCAACCTGTCCTTGCTGAGTTCGGGTGCCATTCTGGGGCTATATACCGTATGGCGCCGGATTGACGGATACCGGAGGGCACCGGACCTGGCGATGCGGAAACTGAATTCCGGCCTGTGGGGCGGATTCGGCATCGGGGCCGTGTTCTTTGCCTTGGTGACAGGCAGTATCGCCCTGCTGGGCGGATACCGCGTCGGTTCGTTCCAGTGGGATACGGTTTCGCTGGTCAAGAGCCTGTTCCAGTTCCTGATCGTCGGGGTCGGGGAGGAGGTTCTTTTCCGGGGAATCGTATTTCGGATGCTGGATGAGCGGTGGGGGACCCTGGTTGCCCTGGTCCTGTCGTCCCTGTTGTTCGGTTTCCTCCACATTACCAATGACAACGCCACGGTCTGGTCTTCCATTGCCATCACCATCGAGGCCGGGCTGCTGCTGGGAGCGGCTTATAAATGGTCCGGGAGCCTGTGGCTTCCCATCGGGATCCATTGGTCGTGGAATTTCTTCCAGGGACCGGTCTTCGGTTTTGCGGTGTCCGGGAATGAGACCTATTCGCTGATTTCCCCTGTAATTGATGGACCGCTCTGGATAACAGGCGGCGACTTCGGCGCCGAAGCCTCCGTTCCGGCCGTCATCCTGGGCCTGGCGGTTACAATCCTGTTTTTCTATACTCCGTCGCGTACTGCTGACACCAATCGGTGAGCCCGCATTTTTCACACTTGGGATTGCGGGCGGTACAGGTGTAGCGTCCGTGGAGGATGAGCCAGTGGTGGGAGCGCGCACGCAGGTGCTCCGGAATATGCCGTTCCAAGTCCCGCTCCACTTCGAGGGGCGTCTTGCCGTTGGAAAGGCCTAGTCGGTGGGAGACGCGGAAAACGTGCGTGTCCACGGCGATGACAGGCTTGTCATAGACGACGGAGGCGATGACGTTCGCCGTCTTGCGGCCGACGCCCGGAAGGCTCATCAGCGCATCGATGTCGGAGGGTACTTCGCCGCCGAAACCGGCCAGGAGTTTCTGCGCCATCGCGATGAGGTGCGTCGCCTTGGAATTCGGATAGGAAACGCTTTTGACATAGGGATACACCTCGTCGAAGGTGGCGGAAGCCAGGTCTTGCGGGGTGGGGAAGCGCTCGTACAGGGGAGGGGTGACCATGTTCACCCGTCGGTCGGTGCACTGGGCCGACAGGATGACGGCCACCAGCAGTTGGTACGGGTTCCCGTAGTGGAGTTCGGTCTCGGCGACGGGGACGTTCGATTCGAACCAGCCCACGATGCCAGCGAAGCGTTCCTTGCGCGTCATATCGTGAGGTCCAGGTCGAATGTGTTGTCCTCGAACTGTTCAGTGCAGTGCTCGTCGGCACAGGAGAAAACCCGCCCGGCATAGCGCTCGAAAATGGAACGGTTGTGTGTGACCATCACGATGGCCGTCCCTTCCTCGTTGAGCTTGCGGAGGAGCTTGAGGATGCCGTCGGCCGTTTCTCCGTCCAGGTTGCCGGTAGGCTCGTCGGCGATGATCACCTGCGGCCGGTTCAGGAGGGCCCGGGCGATGGCGATGCGCTGCTGCTCGCCGCCGGAGAGCTGATGGGGCATCTTGTGGGCCTTGGTCGCCATTCCCACGTCCTCGAGCACCTCGGAGATCCGGGTGTCGATGGCGACGCGGTCCTTCCAGCCGGTCGCCCGGAGGACGAATTCCAGGTTGGATTCCACCGACCGGTCCATCAGCAGCTGGAAGTCCTGGAAGACGACGCCCAGCCGCCGGCGCAGCATCGGTATGTCTTTTGTACGGATGCCCCGGAGGTTGAACCCGCAGACCATGCCTTCTCCGGCCGTGAGTCGGTTTTCCGCCGTGATGGTCCGGATGATGGAGGTCTTTCCGCTGCCCACCTTGCCGACGATGTACACGAAATCTCCCGGCATGATGGTCATATCGAGGCCGTAGATGACGACGCTGTCTCCGCCCAGGATGTCCGCGCCGCTGAATTGGATCAAGGGTTCCATGCGTTTTTGGACTGTGATAGACAAAGATAATCAGAAAAATTCGTATTTTTGTAAAATAATACAGACGATGATGACAAAAAGAATCTTCCTGGCCGTGACGGCCGCCCTCCTCGTGACGGCCGCGTCGGCACAGTCACCGGAATATAGCCGCGCCCTGGAGCTTTACGGGCATGGGATGTATGCGGAGGCCGCCCGCCTTTTCGAGCGGATTCCCGGCAGCGAGGCCGAAGGCTATGCCGCCCTCTGCGCCATCGAGATGCGCTCCGACGGGTATGAGAAGCTGGCGGAGTCCTTCCTGGACCGCTGGCCCGAATCCATCCTGGTTCCCCGGGTGAATTTCCGGTGGGCGCAGGACCTGTTCGACAGGGAGGACTACGAGGGTGCTTCCTACCGGTTCGACTGCGTCTCCCAGTCCGAGATTTCGAAGGAGGAGATTCCTGAATTTGCCTATAAAAAGGCCTACAGCGCGTTCGGAAGCGGTGACCTTTCCCTCGCCCGGACCCTGTTCGAGCGGATGCAGACGCTCCCTTATTCCGACTATACGGCCCCGGGCCAGTATTCCCTCGGCTATGTCTGCTATTCGCAGGGGGATTTCCGGGAAGCGGCGGACTGGTTCGCCGAGTCTTCCTCCGACCCCCGCTTCACCCAGCTGGCGAACTACTATATCCTGGAGTGCCGCTTCATGGAGAAGGACTACCCGTATGTGGTGAAGTTCGGTGAGGACTTGTTCGACAAGGTTCCCGAGGACCGTCAGCCCCATCTGGCACGTATCATGTCCGAGTCCTATCTGGTCCTCGGAGACACGGAGAAAGCCCGGTCGTATTACCAGAAGAACCTGGAGGGAAAGACGGCCCGCAACCGCTCGGACTATTTCTACGCCGGCTCCGTGATGTACAGCGTGAAGGATTGGCAGGGCGCCGTGGACAATTTCAGCCAGATGCCCGAAAGGACCGATTCCCTGGGGCAGATCGCGAATTACCAGTTGGGCTACAGCTACATCCAGCTGCGCAACAAGGTGGCTGCGCTGGACGCCTTCAAAGAGGCGGCCGCCCTCGGTTTCAACAAGGACATCCAGGAAGACGCCTATTTCAACTATGCCAAACTCGCCTTTGACCTGAACAACGATGTGTCGGCCTTCAACGACTACATGAAGCGCTATGACGCCCTGGCCAAAGGGAACCAGATCTACAGCTACATGGCGATGGCCGCCCTGGCGAACCACGACTACGAGGCCGCCGTCGCCGCCTACGACAACATCGACGAACTGGATCCCCGGATGCAGTCCAACTACATGAAGGCCTATTTCCTCCGGGCCGGCCAGCTGATCGGCAACGGCTCCTGGCGGGATGCCGTCCCGCACCTGAAGGCCGCCGCTTACTACAGCCCCCGGCACGATCCGTTCAACCAGCTTTCCCGATACTGGGTGGCGGAGTCCTATTTCCGCGACGAGAAATATGGCGATGCCCGGAGTGTCCTGATGGACCTGTACAACCTGTCGGCCCTGGACGGCAAGCGGGAGGGGGATCTGATTCCGTACAACATCGCCTACACGTATTTCAAGGAGGGTGACTATCCCGCCGCCCTGAAGTGGTTCAACAATTACCTGGAAGGCCGCCACGACGCGTTCGGCTCGGATGCCGAAACCCGGATCGGGGACTGCTATTTCTTCCAGAAGGATTATACGACGGCCATCGCCGCTTTCGAGCGCAAGTTGGCCGATTATCCGGATCCGGACGACATCTATCCGTATTTCCGGGCCGGTGTCGCCTGCGGTCTGGTCCGTGACTTCCCGCGCAAGGTCCAGTTCCTGGAGCGCGTCAAGCAGGCGGCTCCCTCTTCGCCTTACTATTCCGAGGCGATGTACGAGTTGGGCCGTGCGTATGTTTCCGTAGGGGAGGAGGATGATGCCATCCGTACCTTCCGTACGCTCCGCAGCGCGACTGACGATCCTTCCTTTGCGGCCAAGTCCCTCCTTGAACTGGCGATGATCGCCCGGAACGGGGGAGACGACACGAAGGCGCTGGACTATTACAAGCAAGTGGCGGAACAGGGCGGCGACTATGCCGACGATGCCCTGCTCGCCATCGAGTCCATCTACCGGACCCGCCAGGAACCGGATGCCTACCTGGCCTATGTCAACAGCCTGGGCAGCAAGGTGGCCCGGACGGACGACCAGAAGGAGGCCGTGTATTTCGGAACCGCCGAGGAAATCTTCCTCTCCGGCAACTACGCCAAGGCGGAATCCACTTTCCGGAGCTATCTCGAGAAGTATCCTTCCGGTTCCAAGGTGACGGAGGCCGAGTTCTATCTCGCCGAGAGTTACCGGGGACTGGGTGACAAGGAAAAGGCCTGCGACCACTATGCCATCGCCTTGGACCGCGGTCTGGAAGCTCCCTTCCTGGAAACCGCCTATCTGCATTTCGCCGACCTGTCTTTCGGCCTGGAGCGATATGGAAAGGCCTATGGGGCCTACCAGAAACTGCAGGATAATGCGCGGATGGACGAGAACAAGTATGCCGCTTCGCTGGGCATGATGCGTTCGGCCTTCCGGGCCCGCGAATATGAAGATGCCCTGTCAGCCGCAACCCCCATCCGTTCCGACCGCCGTGCCACGGAAGCCGAGAAACGGGAGGCCCTGTATGTGAGCGCCAAGTCCTGCCTGGGAATGAGCCGCCGTGCCGAGGCTTACGGCCTGTTCTCGCAGCTTGCCAAGGATCCTTCCACCGACGAGGGGGCCGAAGCCGCTTATCTGATCATCCAGGACCAGTTCGACCGGGCCGACTTCAACGGCATCCAGGACAAGGTCTATGATTTCGCCGGCAAGGCGGGCGGGCAGAACTATTGGCTGGCCAAGGCTTTCATCGTTCTCGGAGACACCTTCGCCGAGAACGGGAACATGGCCCAGGCGAAGGCTACTTTCGAGAGTATCAAGTCCGGTTACACGGCCTACGGTCCCGGCGACGATGTCCTGGACCAGGTAGCCCTGCGTTTGCGTAAACTTCCTAACTAGCAACGAGATGAGACAGCATATCCTTACGATGGCCCTGATGGCGGCGGTGTCCGCCCTGGCCTACGGACAGAACCTCAATCCCACCGTGGAGGTCACGAACGCCTATGAGGGCGGCGCGTCCTCGATCGTCAAGCCCGCCCAGATCCTGGCCGTGCCGGACTCGGTGATGCAGTTCAACCTGGATTTCGACTATTCCGTCTTCGAGAAACCGTATCAGGGAGCCTATGAGTTCAAGCCCTATTACGTGCAGTTGAAACCCACTCCCCGTCCTTCCACCCAGGAGCAGTTCTATCTCCGTCTCGGGGCCGGGTACACCCTGCATCCGGAACTGGAACTGGTCTGGGCCCCGCTCCGCAAGGAGAATCTCCAGGTGGACGTGTATGCGAATCATCGTTCCTATTTCGGCAAGTATCATCAGTTCGATACCAAACAGGAAAACGATGTCCATATGCTGGTCCCCTCCGGAAATAAGATGAACGGTTACCTGGCCGATACCAAGGCTGGCGTTGACGGCACCTATGCCTGGGAAGGCGGTGTAGCGACGCTGGATCTGGGCTACCGGAACCGGATGGCCAATGACGCGTATCATTATCAGAAGATGGGCGGTCTGGAAGCGGCTGGCAGGGTCCGTTCCTTTCCTACGGATGACCCCCATTTCCTGTATGATGCTGCCCTGAACTACCATCTCTTCGGCAGTGACTTCTCGCATGAGTCCTTTGGTATCGCCTCATCTAAGTTTACGGAAAGTCTGTTTACGCTGGACGGGACCTTCGGCTCCGTCCTCGGGGAAGGACGGCGGATCGTGGCGGATCTGGATTTGGATCTGGCACGTTACAGGGGAGATATGACCGGCTACACCGGCCTGCTTTCCGTAACTCCGAAATATGTGTTTTCGCTGGACCGCTGGGGCTTCAGCCTCGGCGCCCGTGTCGCCTCTTTCATCTACTCCGATGATTTCACCGTCTGGCCGGAGCCGTACCGCCATTCCTCGGCGATCCTTTATCCGGATGTCCACGTGGACTTCCACCTGCTGGACGACCGGCTGATCCTGCAGACCTCCGCGACCGGAGGAGACCGCTTCAATACGCTGTCGGGCCGCTTCTTCTCATCCCCGTTCAGCGGCGTGAACGAATTCGGCCACTCCCGTGAATGGATCCGTGCGATGCTGGGCGCCCGCGGCAACATCGCCAGCCGTTTCCGGTATGACCTCCAGAGCGGCTATGCCCGCTGGAAGTTCGCCCCGGTGGAAGGTTTTGCCTTCGATGACCGCAGCCAGTACCAGACGGCCCTGTATGAATCGGACTACAACCTCCTGTTCGTCGAACTCGATTATGGCTGGAAGTCGGACCACGTGACGGTGGACGGCAAGATGGCCTACCGTTGGACCGACCTTTCCGCCGAGTCCGTATTCACGCCTGCGTCCTTCGTAGGTTGGATCCGTCCGGCCTGGCATTGGGGCGACCGTTTCATGGCGGGACTTGACATCGCCTGGTCCACCCGCCGCCGTTCCAGCTATGGGAATATGGCGCTTGCCGTCCCCGGCTGGGTGGATCTCGGACTGAACGCCGAGTACCGTTTCACCCGCCATTTCGGCTTCTGGGTCAAGGGCGGCAACCTGCTTGGCCAGGCCATCCAGCGGATACCCGTCCACGCTGAGGCGGGAATGTATTTTACGGCCGGAATCCTATTGAATTTCTGATATATTTTTGCTATATTTGTACGTTTATATTGAAACGTGCAAACTATGGCAGATATTGAGGAATTGAAGCAGGCTGAGGAGCAGTATTCAGCCAACAGTATCCAGGTTCTGGAAGGCCTTGAGGCGGTGCGCAAGCGCCCCTCCATGTATATCGGAGACATCGGGGAACGCGGTCTCCATCATCTCGTATACGAAGTCGTAGACAACTGTATCGACGAGGCGATGGCGGGCTTCTGCACCGACATCGAAGTGACCATCCTCGAGGACAATTCCGTCCGGGTCAAGGACAACGGCCGAGGCATCCCTACCGGCATGCATGAGAAAGAGCACCGCAGCGCCCTGGAGGTCGTCCTGACGGTCCTTCATGCCGGCGGCAAGTTCGACAAGAACAGCTACAAGGTCTCCGGCGGTCTGCATGGCGTGGGTGTCTCCTGCGTCAACGCCCTGTCCGACCTGCTGGTGGCGGAAGTCCATCGCGAAGGAAAGATATTCGAGCAGCGTTTTTCCAAGGGCAAGCCCCTTGCCGACGTCCGCGTGATCGGAGAGACCTCCGAAGGCGACACCGGTACGATCATCACCTTCCATCCGGATGCCACCATCTTCACCCAGACCATCATTTACAAGTATGATACCCTCGCGAACCGGCTCCGGGAACTGGCCTACCTGAACAAAGGCATCCGCATCACGCTCACCGACCTCCGGGAAAAGGTCGACGAGTTCCAGACCGCGGAGGACGGTGAGCGCAAGGCTACCGGCCGTCAGGTGTTCCGCAGCGACGTATTCTTCAGCGAGCACGGTCTCCGCGAATTCATCGATTACCTGGACGCCGGCGAGCCCAAGCTGATTCCCGAGCCCATCACGGTGAATTCCGACAAGGTCATCCCCATCGACATCGCTCTCCAGTACAATACCGGTTTCCGCGAGCGGATTTACTCCTATGTGAACAACATCCATACGATTGAAGGCGGTACCCACCTGCAGGGCTTCAAGATGGGCCTGTCCCGTTCCCTGAAGAACTATGCGGAGAAAAACAACCTGCTCGCGAAGTTCAAGGGCGACCTCTCTCCGGAAGATTTCCGCGAGGGCCTTACCGCCGTCATTTCCGTGAAAGTCGCCGAGCCGCAGTTCGAAGGCCAGACCAAGACCAAGCTGGGAAATCCCGAAGCTACCTCCGCCGTCTCCCAGGCCACGGCCGCCGCGATGGACGCGTATCTGGAGGAGCATCCGAAGGAGGCCAAGACCATCGTGGAGAAGATCGTCCTGGCGGCTACCGCCCGTGCGGCTGCCCGCAAGGCCCGTGAAATGGTCCAGCGCAAGTCCCCGATGGGCGGCGCCGGCATGCCCGGAAAACTGGCCGACTGCTCCGAGCGTGATCCCGAGCAGTGCGAACTCTTCCTCGTCGAAGGTGACTCCGCAGGCGGTACCGCCAAGCAGGGTCGCGACCGTCGCATCCAGGCCATCCTTCCGCTCCGGGGCAAGATCCTGAACGTGGAGAAAGCCGCCCAGGACCGCGCCTTCGAGAGCCAGGAGGTCCGCAATATCTACACCGCCCTCGGTGTCACCGTGGCGCAGGAGGACGAGAACGGCGAAAAGCGGATGGACCTTTCCAAGCTCCGCTATCACAAGGTCATCATCATGACCGATGCCGATGTGGACGGTTCGCACATCGCCTGCCTGATCCTTACCTTCTTCTTCCGTTACATGTTCGACCTCATCAAGAACGGCTATGTCTATCTGGCGACTCCGCCGCTGTATCTGGTGAAGAAAGGCAAGGAGGAAGTCTACTGCTGGACCGACGCCCAGCGTGACGAGGCGACGGCCCGCCTGGGCCGCGGTACGGACAAGGGCGTGACCGTCCAGCGCTACAAGGGTCTCGGTGAAATGTCCGATACCCAGCTGTGGGAAACGACGATGGATCCTTCCCGCAGGGTCCTGCGTCAGATCACCATCGAAAACGCCGCGGAGGCGGAGCGCACCTTCTCGATGCTGATGGGTGACGATGTCCCGCCGCGCCGCGCCTTCATCGAAGAAAATGCGCATTATGCGAATATCGACGCCTAAGATACCCCGGCGGGTCCTTCCGCTGCTCCTTGTTTTCGCAGTCCTCGTCGTTTTCATGCCGAGGACCGCGAAATTCAGTTATGACTATCGCAAAGGATCTCCCTGGCCCTATGAAACGCTGGTCTCCCAGTTCGACTTCCCGATCCTCAAGACAGAGGAACAGATGGTGGCGGAACGGGAGCAGGCCGGCGGCGGCACCATTCCGTATTACCGCTACTCGGAAGAGGTGGTGAACAATACCGTCAAGTTGCTGCAGGGCCTGGACCTCGGGAAATATGGGCGGCTTCGTCCCGCCATCGCCTCGGAGATCACCGAGATATATTCCAAGGGCGTCATCTCCGATGCCAAGGTCAAGTTGGACCGGGGTTACGGCAGCCTTTCCTCCGACGTGATCTACATCCAGCGGGACAAGCGGGCCTCCCAGTATCCCCGCTCCGAGGTGTACAAGGTCTCCGATGCGCAGAACGAGCTTGTCGCGGAGATCTCCCGTTCCAATCCGGACATCAACCTCGATTCCCTTTTCAAGCGTTCCGGCGTCTACGACCTCATCATCCCGAACCTGCTGTTCGACCGGACGATGACCGAACTCAGCCATGCGGAATCCGCCGACTATGTGTCTCCCACTTCCGGCTATGTGAGCGCGGAACAGAAGATCGTGTCGAAAGGGGAGATCGTGACGCCCGAAATCGCGCAGATTCTGGATTCCTACAAGGCCGAGTACAACAAGGTGTTCGGGTATGACGGTCCCCGGATCCTGCTGGTCCTCGGGGATATCCTGATCGCACTCGCCCTGGTGGTCATCCTGTATTTCTGCATCTATTTTACGAACCGGGACCTGTTCAAGGAAAGGAACCGGTATTACTATCTCCTTACGGTATTCACGATAGCGGCCGTCGCTTCCTTCCTGGTGGAGCGCATCTCTCCCTCGCTGGTGTATCTGATGCCTTTCACCATTACCGTCCTGTATCTGCTCGCATTCTTCAAGAAGCGGGTTGTTTTGCCGGTGTATATGGTCTCGCTGCTCCCGCTGCTCATTTTCTCGGGAAACGGCGTGGAACTTTTCTTCCTGTTCCTGACGGCCGGCATCGTGTCCATGATTACCTTCAAGCAGTTCAGCCGGGGCTGGCTTCAGTTCGTCAACGCGCTGGTCATCTTCGGAGTGGAGGTACTCGTATTCTTCGGTTTCCGGCTGATTGACGCCGGACACAGCCTGGTCTGGGTCAACGTCCTGTTCCTTTTCATCGGAGCACTCCTGACGGTAGCCCTGTATCCGGTCATCTACCTGTTCGAACGCGTCTTCAACCTGGTATCCACGAACAAGCTCCTGGAATTGACGGACACGAACAACAAACTCCTTCAGGAACTGGCGTCCAAGGCCCCCGGCACCTTCCAGCACAGTTTGCAGGTGATGAACATGGCCGATGCCGCCGGCCGCTCGGTGCATGCCAATGTCCCGCTCCTGCGCGCTGCGGCCCTGTACCACGACATTGGGAAGATGAAGAATCCGGGTTGCTTCATCGAGAACACAAGCAATCACGCCGGTTCCGGCTACCACGACGGCAAGGATCCACGTGAAAGTGCCCGCGACATCATCGCCCACGTGACGGACGGACTGGCGATCGCCAAGGCAAACAACCTGCCTGACGAAATCGCCGATTTCATCCTGACCCACCACGGGACCTCTTCCACCGCCTATTTCTACAACCAGTACCTGAACATGGGCGGTGACCCCGACCATGTCGACGATTTCTACTACAAGGGGCGGAAACCCCGCACCAAGGAAGAAGTCATCCTGATGATCTGCGACTCCGTGGAGGCGGCATCCCGTACCTTGCAGGAATTCTCGCCGGAATCCTTCGACCGCTTCGTGGAGTCGATGGTCGCCGGCAAGGACCAGTCGGGCCAGTTTGAGAAGGCCGAGATCACCATCAGCGAGATCAACACCGTGAAGTCGGTCCTGAAGACCTACCTGCAGCAGCTGTACCACGAGAGAATCGCCTATCCGGAGCGGGAAGAGGCCTGAGCCGGTTGTTACTTCGCTGTTTTTTTACTAACTTTGCGCCCCTTTTCAGAATAATATAAACTAAACGATACAATGAACATTACCAAGACCCAGCCCGATGCCCTGAATTACCAGGTGGGCATCGAAATCGCAGCCGCCGACTACGCCGACGCACTCAAGAAAAGACTGAACGAATACCGCCGCCGCGCCGACATCAAGGGATTCCGCAAGGGAATGGCCCCGATGTCCCTCATCCAGCGCTTCTATGGCGACCAGGCCCTTTACGAGAGCGTGAACTCCCTGGTCTCCGAGCAGCTCGACAACTTCATCCGCGAGGAGAAGATCCGCGTGGTGGGCGAACCGCTTCCGGCGGAGGATCAGCCGCAGCTCGATTGGAAGGCCGGCAACGATTTCACCTTCAAGTTCGACATCGCTCAGACGCCGGAACTGACGTTCGAGGTGGGAGAGGGCGACAAGATCCCTTACTACGAGATCAATGTGACCGAAGACGCCAAGAAGGCCATGCGGGCCCAGATGCTCCAGCAGTATGGCTCGCTGCAGGAAGGCGAGGCCGCCGGTGAGAACGACTACATCATCGCCGACATCGCCAACGACAGCCACAGTGCCGAAGGCGTGTATGTCTCCCTGGCCCAGGTTTCCGAACTGGCCCGTCCGATGTTCGTCGGCAAGAAGGCCGGCGAGAAGATCACGATCAACGTGAACGAAGCCTTCGAGAACGAGACCGACCGTGCATCGATGCTCAAGGTGGACAAGGCGAAGCTCGCCGAACTGGATCCGATGTTCACCTTCACCGTCGTGAATGTGAAGACCTTCGTCGCCGCCGAATCCAACCAGGAGACCTGGGACAAGATGTTCGGCGAAGGCGCCGTCACCTCCGAGGATCAGTTCATGGAGAAGGTCGCCGAGCGGATCCGTGCCAACCACACCCAGGAATCCAACTACCGCTTCGGCAACGATGTCCGCAAGTATTTCGTGGACAAGGCCGCCGTGGAGCTTCCGGAAGCCTTCCTGAAGCGCTGGCTCGTGTACGCCAATGAGGGCAAGTACTCCGCCGAGGATGTCGAGAAGGAATTCCCGGGCTTCATCGCGGACTTCAAGTGGCAGCTCGTCCGCGGGTATCTGATGCAGAAACTCGGCCTCAAGGTCGAGAAGCAGGACCTCGAGGAGGCCGCCGAAAACTTCGTTGCCTACCAGTATGCGATGTATGGCATGGGCAATGTCCCGCAGGAACTGATCAAGAACTCCGCCCGTAACGTCCTGGAGGACGAAAACCAGGTCCGCCGGCTCGAGGAACAGGTGGAGGACAACAAGACCATCGCCGCCATCCGGGAGAAGGTTGCCGTCCAGACCAAGAAGATTTCGGAAGATAAGTTCCGTGCCCTGAAGTAATATGTCTGATTTCGAGAAATACGCTTCCAAAGGCCGGGGAATCAGCCCGATGACCCTGTCCCGCTACGCGTCGGCCCTTGACGCGTACATCAACCCGACCATCACCGAGGAGCGCAAGCTCAACGTCGCGCAGATGGATGTGTTCAGCCGCCTGATGATGGACCGCATCATCTTCCTGGGTGTTCCCATCGACGACGATGTGGCGAACATCGTGATGGCCCAGCTCCTTTTCCTGGCCTCCACCGATTCCGCTGCGGATATCACCCTGTATCTGAATACGCCGGGCGGGCAGGTCTCTTCGGGCCTCGCCATCTATGACACGATGCAGATTGTCCAGCCG
>JAEEGI010016954.1_pt1 | contig 15003 bp, 13 predicted proteins | sample 8958751 | NCBI WGS metagenome assembly JAEEGI01 (sample SAMN16246545, study PRJNA631951) | gut metagenome | biome: gut microbiome; feature: rumen; material: KS-attached | host: Bos | place: Iran: Karaj | collected 2018-10
TGATCGCTGTATAAGATTACATACGAAAAGCAGCCTGGGCTGCAGGAAGCATTCCCCGAAGGGTTCTTTTCCGCTTCCTGCAGCCCAGGCTGCTTTTCGCCGGCAATGCCGTTTATTTCATCAGGAAAGGATAGACATCCGTGCCTTTAAGGGCGATACAAGTGCCGCGGGCCACAGCCTTGAGCGGATCTTCGGCAATATGGAAGGGAATGTTGACCTTGTCGGAGAAACGTTTGGCGATACCCCTGAGCAGCGAACCGCCGCCGGCGAGCCAGATGCCGTTCACGACGATGTTGGAATAGAGCTCCGGCGGGGTGCGCTGGAGGACCTTGATGATCTCGCTTTCGATCTTGGCGATCGTCTTGTCGATACATCCGGCGATCTCGCTGTAGCTGATTTCCGCCTGGGTCGGATGCGCGGTCACGATGTTGCGGCCGATGACCAGATAATCCTTCGGGGCTTCCTCGGGAGGAAGTTCTTGCAGCACCGAGCCGACCGAGAACTTGATCTGCTCCGCAGTCGTACGGCCGATGCTGATGTTGTGCTGCTGGCCCATGTAATCGATGATGTCCGTCGTGATCTCATTGCCGGCAACGTGGATGCTGGACGATTCAACGATACCACCGAGGGAAATCACGGCGATCTCCGTCGTGCCGCCGCCTATGTCGACCACCATGTTTCCGTTCGGGGCGGTGACGTCCAGGCCGATACCCAGGGCGGACGCCATGGGCTCATAAATCATGTAGAGCTCGTGAGCGCCTGCGTGCGAAGCGGAGTCACGGATCGAGCGCATGTCCACGGGCGTGGAACCGCCGGGAATGCCGACGACCATCTTGAGCGTCGGGGCGAAGAGGCCCTTGCGCGCGCCTGTCGCCTTGCGGATGAATCCGGTCAGCATCATCTCGGCGGCATCATAGTCAGCGATGACACCGTTCATCAACGGACGGATGGTATAAATGCGCGGGTTCGTATGTTCTTCGATCAACTGCGCCTCGTTGCCGATAGCGAACAACTTGGCGGTCTTGGTCTCGATCGCAATGATGCTGGGTTCGTCCAGGACGACTTTGTCATCCCGTAGAATCACTGTGTTGGCCGTTCCCAGGTCGATGGCCAACTCCTGCTTGAATAGTGCCATAGTCAGAATGGATTAGCGCTCCGCGAAGCGAAGGGATTTGCAAGATAAGAAAAATATATGGAAATACGCAAGTTTTGGGGGCTTATTCCCATTCGATCGTTGCCGGAGGTTTCGAGGAAATGTCATAGCAGACACGGTTGACCCCGCGGACCTTGTTGATGATTTCATTGCTGATGTGGCGCAGGAACTCATAGGGGAGTGCCGCCCAGTCAGCCGTCATCGCATCGATGCTCGTCACGGCGCGGAGCGCCACGGCATTGGCAAAGGAGCGCTCGTCTCCCAACACTCCCACGGTCTTATCCAGCAGAAGGACGGCGCCGGCCTGCCACACCTTGTCATAAAGCCCCCATTCCTTCAGTCCCCGGACGAAAATGTCGTCCGCTTCCCGCACGGCCTGCAATTTCTCGGGCGTGATTTCGCCCATCACGCGGACCGCAAGTCCCGGACCGGGGAAAGGATGCCGGCCCACCAGTTCTTCCGGGATGCCGAGACGCCGGCCGACGTTGCGCACCTCATCCTTGAACAGCCATTTCAGCGGCTCGCAAAGCCGGAGTTGCATCGTTTTCGGAAGACCTCCTACGTTGTGGTGGGATTTGATGGTCTTGCCTGTGATATTCATGCTCTCGATGCGGTCGGGATAGATAGTGCCCTGTGCCAGCCATTTGACGTCGCGGATCTTGAACGCCTCTTCGTCGAAGACCTTGATGAAGTCCGCGCCGATGATCTTGCGTTTCTGTTCCGGGTCGGTCACGCCCGCCAGGTCCGCGTAGAAACGAGCCGAGGCGTCCACGCCTTTGACATTAAGGCCAAGTTCCTTATAGACGGCCAGCACATCTTCGAACTCGTGCTGGCGCAGCAGGCCGTGATTGACGAAGATGCAATGCAGCCGTTCCCCGATGGCACGGTGCAACAGAACCGCGGCGACCGTGGAATCCACACCGCCGCTCAGTCCCAGCACTACCTTGTCCTGTCCCAGCTGCTCCTTCAACTCGGCGACCGTAGTCTCGATGAAGGAAGCGTTCGTCCATTCCCGGCGGCTGCCGCAAATGCCGACGACGAAGTTCTCCAGCAACTGACGGCCGGAGAGGGTGTGCTCCACTTCGGGATGGAACTGAACGCCCCAGACGGGCGCCGTAGTACTTTCGAAAGCGGCGAAACGGACGCTGTCGGTCGAAGCCGCCACCTTATATCCCTTCGGGAGGGCCGTGATCGAGTCGCCATGGCTCATCCAGACTTGCGTGGGTGCCAGGATTCCTTTGAAGAGTGCGCAATCCGGATCGATGCTGCCCAGCATCGCACGCCCGTACTCCCGGGTGCCCGCGGATTCCACCTTCCCGCCATAGGTCTGGCTCAGGAGCTGGGCGCCGTAACAGATGCCCAGGACCGGATAGTGGCCGACGATGGGGGAGAGGTCGGGGTGGAACGAATCCGGGGCATATACACTCAGTGGTGAGCCGCTGAGAATGACACCGATGATATCAGGATCTCCGACAGGGAAGCGGTTGTACGGGAGGATTTCGCAGAAGGTTCCGGTCTCGCGGACACGGCGGCCGATCAGTTGCGTGGTCTGGGACCCGAAGTCGAGAATGATGATTTTCTGCATGATACGCGTGCTTTGTTTCGGGGGACAAATTTAGTTTTTTTTTCCGGTGTTAAAAAGATGTTGATAAGTTTCGTCTTCCTCCTTTGCTTTACCGTCGGATATGGGCCAACTTTGTACAGGAAAATGGAGCCCAAGTCGTCGGATTGTCTGCTGGCAGTCCGTTCTTCTTCACCCTCCATCCGGACCAAACTTGCACTAAATAATAACGTAACATACTAATTCTTAAAGCCTTATATTATGGAAGTCCGCAAAACCAACGGCACCTATGAAGAATACGACCGGATCAAATTGATGAACGGCATCCGTCTCGCTTATGTCACTGCCGGGCAGCCCTGCCCTGAGGACGTCGTCGTCTCCATCGTGGACAATCTATATATCTATGACAAGATCTCCAGCCAGGAGATCCGCCGTCAGGTGGTAGAGTCCCTGATGTCCATCAACAAAAAGGTCGCCCTCGAATATATCGAGACTTACGACCGCGGCATGGACCTCCGCAAGAAGAATGACTTCATCCGGGACTATATCAAGGCTTCCAATGCGGCTACCGGTTCCAAGTTCGACGCGAACGCCAACGTCACGAGCAAGAACATCGTGACCCTCGGCCATGAGCTTTACAAGGAGAATAACATCAAGCAGAACCGCTATATCATGCAGGATAAGATCCGCGCCCTTTATGGCCGCGGAATGGCCCAGCAGTATATCGATGACCTGGAATCCCATGTCCTGTATAAGCATGATGAGAGCGGCACCCCGGGTTACCCCTACTGCGTCGCGATCACGATGTATCCCTTCCTCGTGTCCGGTCTTCGCGAGCTCGGCGGCGTTTCCATCGCCCCGACCGACCTGAAATCTTTCTGCGGTGAGTTCATCAACCTGGTGTATTCCATCTCCTCCCAGTTCATGGGAGCGGTGGCGACGCCGGAGTTCCTGATGTACCTGGATTATTTCATCCGCAAGGATTACGGCGATGATTATCTGGACCGTCTGGACGACGTCGTGGAGAACAACGTCAAGAAGCGCACGCTGCGCAAGGTGATTGACAACTGCTTCCAGCAAGTCGTGCACTCGATGAACATGCCGGCCGGCAACCGCGGCTATCAGACCGTGTTCTGGAATGTCGGATACTTCGACAAACCTTATTTCGAAGGCGTATTCAGCGATTTCCGTTTCCCGGACGGGACGGCGCCGAAGTGGGAGACCCTTTCCTGGCTGCAGAAACACTTCATGAACTGGTTCAACGAGGAACGCAACCACTATATCCTGACCTTCCCGGTCGAGACGATGGCGCTGCTGACCGACGGCGGCGACGATTATGCCGATAAGGAGTACGCCGACTTCACCGCCGAGATGTGGGCCAAGGGCCACAGTTTCTTCTGCTACATCTCCAACAGCCCGGACAGCCTGTCGAGCTGCTGCCGCCTGCGCAACTCCCTGAAGGACCTGGATGACGGTCACAATCACACTACGCACCAGTACTCCATGGGTACCGCCTCCGTCGCGACCGGTTCCAAGTCCGTGATGACGCTCAACCTGAACCGCCTGATCCAGGATGCCGCCCGCAAGTATTACAAGCAGGAAAAGGGTCTCGTAATGCCGAAGGGTGAAGCGTTGCAGAGAAAGTCCTACGACAAGGACAAGATGTACGAATACATCAAGGAAGCCGTCACCGAGCATACGGTCCGCGTCCACAAGTATCAGACCGCTTTCAACGAGATCATTAAGGATTTCCTCAAGGCGGATATGCTGGACGTCTACCGTGCCGGTTTCATCGACATGCGCAAGCAGTACCTGACAGTCGGTGTCAACGGACTGACCGATGCCGCTGAGTTCCTCGGACTGGAGATCAGCCCCAATGACGACTACAAGGAGTTCGTCAACACCCTCCTGGAGACGATCAATGTCGCCAACCGCAAGGACCGTACGCCCGACTGCATGTTCAACACCGAGTTCGTTCCCGGCGAGAATCTTTCCGGCAAGAACTACAAATGGGACAAGAAGGACGGTTATTTCGTCTCTCCCAAGCACAACATGTACAGCTCCTATTTCTACAACCCGGAGGACGAGAGCCTGTCGATGATCGACAAGTTCAAACTCCACGGCGAGGAGTATGTCAAGTACCTCGACGGCGGATCGGCGCTTCACATGAACATCTCCGAGCATCTCTCGAAGGAGCAGTACCGCCAGTTGCTCAACACCGCCGCCCACTACGGGACCAACTATTTCACTTTCAACTGCCGTAACACGGTCTGCAATGACTGCGGCTATATCAGCAAGGATACGCTGGAAGTGTGCCCGAAGTGCGGCAGCCGCAACCTGGACTACCTGACGCGGGTGATCGGATATCTCAAACGGGTCTCTTCGTTCAGCGAGATGCGGCAGGAGGAAGCGCACCACCGTTACTATACCGATAAATGATCCTTCGCCCCCCGACCCAGTCGGGGGTCTTTTTTCCGATGATCAAGTACGTCCCGCAACTGACCTCCGTCGTTCTGGAGGAGATTCCCGACCGGGTTTCCCTGGCCGTAGAGATCTCACATTGCCGAGGTAACTGCCCCGGCTGTCATTCTCCCTTTCTGAAAGAAGATATCGGTGAAGAATTGACGCCGGCGATCATCGATGCGCTGGTCCGGGACAATTTCGGCGTGGACTGTTTCCTTTTCCTCGGAGAGGGGAGGGATCCTGGGGCGCTGTGTGCACTGGCGGCTCATGTGCGTGCCCTGGGACTTGCGCCGGCCGTGTACAGCGGCCGTACGGAGGTGGATGATTCAATCTGGGCGGCTTTCGATTATGTGAAGGTCGGCCCGTATGTCGAGGAGCTGGGGCCGCTGAACAAGCCCACGACCAACCAGCGGCTGTATCGTGCGATTCCGGATGGGATTGATGCTCCTGCGGGTTCCGAAGTCTCTTTGCACGCAGGCCGCCGTTTCGCCGACATCACCGCCCGTTTCTGGCACCGCGGGCTGGAAAAATAAATATCATGAAGAGATTATTGACCGTTGTCCTGGGCTTGTTCTTGATGGGACTGTCCTTTGCACAGGATGGGGAGCGCAGCCTTTATGTGATTGAGCGGGACATTCCGTATCATACCGAAGCAGGGGAGTATGCCGCCGAACGCTGCAAGCTGGACTTTTATTATCCGGTCGGAGAAACGGATTTCCCTACTGTAGTATGGTTCCACGGCGGTGGTCTGACGGGAGGGCACAAGGATATTCCTGCCGGGCTAAAAGATTCCGGTTTGGGGATCATCACCGTCAATTACCGCCTGTTGCCTCGCGCCACGGTACAGGAGTGCATCGATGACGCGGCTGCAGCCGTGGCCTGGGCTTTTCGGGAGGTGGCTTCCAGGGGCGGTGATACGACCCGCATTTTCGTGGCGGGCCATTCTGCCGGCGGCTATCTGACGGATATGGTCGTTCTGGACAAGCATTGGCTGGAATCGTATGGCGTGGATGCAGACCGTATCGCCGGTGCCTTCCCGTACAGCGCGCAGAAGATTACGCATTTCAATGTACGGAAAGAACTGGGCATGGGGCCTTTGCAGCCGCTGGTCGACTCCACGGCACCGCTGTATCACGTGCGGAAACTGCCGATGCCGATGGTCATTCTTTCCGGAGACCGGGAGATGGAAATGAACGGGCGCTATGAGGAGCAGGCCTACTTTTGGCGCATGATGCGTCTGAACGGCAACGAAAACATCTTCCTTTATGAGTTCGACGGCTATGACCATGGCGGAATGCCTGCGCCGGCCCACAGTGTCGTCAAGCGCTATATCCGGCACATCTGCAAGGGGACTCTGCCGCAGAGATAGCCGCGGCACTTATTCCTTGTTTTTCGTATCCATGCAGATGGTGACGGGGCCGTCGTTGGTCAGGGCGACCTGCATGTAAGCGCCGAAACTGCCGGTTCCGACCGGTTTCCCGATGGCTTGGCTCAGCGCTTCGCAGAATTCTTCATAGAGCGGAATCGCCTTCTCGTGCCCGGCGGCACCGATATAAGAGGGGCGGTTTCCTTTTTTTGTGGAAGCCATCAGGGTGAACTGGCTAACGACCAGGATATCTCCGCCCGTTTCCAAGATGCTGCGGTTCATGACGCCCGCTTCGTCGTCGAAGATACGCAGCCCGACCGTTTTCTTGACCAGCCATGCCAGGTCCTCCGGGCCGTCTTCATGGCCTACGCCCAGCAAGACCAGCAATCCGGGCCCTATGGCAGACTTGACCTCGCCGTCAATGCTGACGGAGGCGGAAGAGACTCTCTGGATGACGACTTTCATCTTGATTTACAGTTGTTTCAGCGCACGTGCCAACTGGTCCGGGCAGCTGGTGCCGCGCCCTTTGCAATCAATGCCTTCCAGACGCGCGATGACGTCGCTGACGCGCATCCCATGGCAAAGGGAAGCGATGCCCTGCGTGTTCCCATGGCAACCCCGGGTATATTGGATCCGCCGGATCACGTCGTCTTCCGTCTCGATATCGATCTGCTCCGAACATACGACATCACAAGTCCGGAAGGAAGTCTTCCGGATGCCACCTTCCGTGCAGTCGCTCAGTTTCTTTACTTCGTACATGCCTTATTCTGAATAGGTCGCCGGCAAAGATACAAATAATTCACAAGGGCCTGTAAACCTGGATGCCGGCGATGTTCTTTCGGCCCTCCAGATAACGGACAAGGGGTTTCGGATCCAGGAGTACTTTCATGGCGCCTGTGGATGCGTGGCGGAAACGGACCGTGCCGTCAGCCTCTACGACTGCCATGGCGACATGCAGGATATCAAGTCCCTTGATGGCGGATACAAAGCAGAGGATATCTCCGCTCCGTATGCCCGGCAAGGCCTCCGGAATCCGTTCTTTCGGTATATAAAGGATCGGCTCGGCATTGAGCGCATCTTCCACGGACCGGATGGCACCGAGGTCATCCATCCGGGCATAAGCATCCGGATGGGTGGACATATAGTTGATGGGATGGTCGTATGGGATACCGCCGAGCGCCGGCGTCAAGTCCTTCAAGGTACCGCGCCGGATCCCTTGTCGCGTCCATTCCGTCGTGTAGTGCAGGCGGTCGGCATAGGCTGTCACGCGACCGTCGCGGTAGCGGCTCTGCCGCAATTCGTCCGCCAGTTCACGGAATTGCCCTCCAGACCGGGCGGTGCGTGCGAGAGCCAGGCAAGTCTCGACAAAAAGGATGCAGTCCGTACGGGTCAGGTAGATGGACAGCTGTTCCTTTTCGGTTTCTTCCAAGGTGCCGGCGACATAAGGCTGTCCGTCCAACGCCTCGCCGGCGCGGAGCATCAAGCCCGCCACGGGTTCGCCGGCGTGCTGTTTCAGTTCGCCCAAGATCTGCTCGGCGAGCAGGGAATCGGCGGGTGTCGTGCGCCAGGACAGCTCCTTGGCCGTGCCGTCATCTGAGTGCGTCTGCGCCGGACAAGACAGTGCGGCGCAGACGGTCAGAATGATTGTCAAAAACCTGGATACCAGCGTCATGGCCGGTCTTATTTATTGAAACCCTTCGCGGTCATAAACTCCCAGATACGGTCCAGATAGGTGTAACTTCCTGTGCCGGGAGCGGCCGTACGCTGGAAGCAATGGGGCCTGGTGGCCAGGGTGTGCAGTTCGGACTGGATGCCCATCGCCCGCATCTTTTCCCAGACCTTGACGGAATTCATCGAGGCCCAGCCGTCGGCGTCTCCGTGGACGAAGAGCATGGGCGCCGTGTCGAGATCGAAGGAGAATTCCGGCGTGAGTACGGAATCGTCCTCATTGCCTCCCTGGGCGTTGTTCGAGTCGATTCCGTCCGTCAGCGCATAGGCGGGATAGATGCCGATGCCCCACTGGACCTTGCAGGAAAGCTTGTCCAGCGCATCGATCGGATGGTAAGACATGTGCTTGGAAGAGGTGACACCCATCAGGGTGAGATGGCCGCCGGCCGAACTGCCCATGATTCCGATCCGGTCCGGGTCAAGCCCATAAGATGCCGCCTGGCTGCGGACGATGCGGATCGTGCGCTGCAGGTCCTGCCAGGCCGATGTGTGCTTGGAAAGCCCTTTTGCGCGCGGCGTGCGGTACTTCAGCGTGACGACGGTCATCCCGAGCTCGTTCAGGTAACGGCGGGCCGGGGCGGCTTCGAATCCATCGGGATCGTTGCCGTAATAGCCCCCTCCGGAATAGATAATCTGGATGGCGTTGGTCTTGCGCACCTTGGGGAAATGCCACTCCAGATAAGGGATACACTGGTTGTCGCGGAACTCCGGGATGCGTCCTTCCGGCCAGACATCCTCTTTCTTATAATCGCCGCGGGCATCATCGTCGGGGTAGCGGTCCATGATCGCTTCTTCCGGGCCGAGCGGGGCGATATAACCCATCTGGCGCATGAACTCGACGGCACGCTCAAAGCCGAATGCCCCGTGTCCCTTGTCCGGATAAAGATGCAGCTCGGCAGGAATCTTCATCCTGCGCAATTGTCTGTATATCAGGGTGGAACCATTAGGGGAGTAAACATCTTTACCACCATGGTGAAGACTCATCGGGCAAGTCTTTTCATCAAACTTGAAAACGCTGCTGAGGCATACGTCCGTGCCATAACCGTCCCGGGTGGACTGGGAGCCTAATTCGCCGTCGTTGGTAACGTAGGCAGGGGCATTGACAATGGCCCAGTTGATGTGGCAAGGTACTTCATCCAGCGCATCGACCGGCTCATATGCTGGCGTGAGCGAGCTCGTAGCCAGCAGCATGGCAAGGTGGGATCCGGCAGACATGGAGATGGTTCCGATCTTTTCCGGATCGAAACCCCGCTTGGCAGCCTCGCTGCGAACCATGCGGACCGCCCTCTGTCCATCCTCCCAGGCAGTTTGCCAGATCGGCAGTCCGACAGGACGGGGCGTACGGTAGACGAAATTGACGCACTGGAAGCCCAGGGCGGTCAGTTCCTTGTGCCACATGTCGATCAGGCCGACGTCGCAGCAGTTCTTATAGGCACCGCCGGAAATAAGGATCATACAGCCGCCGTTGCGCACCTCCGGCGCAGGGGCCTCGAACCACTCCAGATAAGCGACACGATGCTTTTCGGGTTTGAATTTCTCGCCATTGACCTCATCGGTCATCGCGGCGATCTGATGGTCTTGACGGTCGGGCATCTTGCCCTTGGGCCAGATGGTTTCGCGTTCCCAGGCGGAGAGGGTCAGGGATGCGAACAGGGAAAGCAGTAAAAAGACTCTTTTCATATTGCAGGTGAGTTTTGTTTGTCCAGTTCTGCGAGCAGTATTTCAAATAGCCGAGGCTTGGCATAACGGTCCAGGTCGGACTCGGGGATCCATCGGAACGCGTCGGGAAGGGGAGGGCGTGTGTCCGATAGGAACAGGTAGAAATCCGTGTGGAGGGTGCGGTGCGTGAGCTGGTGACGGACTCCGGTGCGGATCAGTGTCAAGGAGCCGGAGGCTGTCCATTCCGGCAGACCGGGATTCTCCCCGGTATACTCCAGGAGATATGGCTCCCAGAGGCCTTGCCAGATGTCTCCGGCATCCCGCCGCCGGATGGCGGTCATCCCGTCGCATCTCAGGTAGATGTACACGAAATGGCGGTCGCGTACCGCAGGGCCGGCTTTCTTGACAGGCAGGGAACCGGTGCGTCCGGTGCGCAGGGCATCGCAACTCTCGCAAAGCGGGCAGGTCAGGCAGTCTGGGGACTGGGGCGTACACTGAAGGGCTCCGAAATCCATCATCCCCTGGTTGAAATCGCCGGGCCGGTCTTCAGGGAGAAGGGATTGCGCCAGGGCCGTAAATTCTTTTTTTGCCACAGTTGTACCGACGGGAATGTCGATGCCGAAGTGGCGGGAAAGAACACGGTAAACATTGCCGTCAACGACTGCGGCAGGGATCCCGAAAGCGATGGAGGCGATGGCTGCTGCGGTATAGTCTCCGATCCCTTTCAAGGCCTTGATGCCGTCCAGAGAGGCCGGGAATGCCCCTTGCGCTACGATTTGCCTGGCGGCGGCGTGCAGGTTCCGGGCACGGCTATAGTAGCCCAGACCTTCCCAAAGACGCAATACCTCGTCTTCACTTGCTTCCGCCAATGACTGCACGTCCGGGAAACGCGCCATGAAACGCTCCCAGTAAGCTGTGCCTTGCGCGATGCGGGTCTGCTGGAGGATAATTTCGCTGAGCCAGATGGGATACGGATCCTTCGTCCGCCTCCAGGGCAGTTCCCGTCCGTAATTGCCGTACCAGTCGAGTATCGTTTCCGTGAATGTCATCTGACGCCTCTTACTGATACAAAAATAGCAAATAAGCAGAAATTAGTTATATATTTGTTTTTGAAAAAAGTAGATTATGTCCAGAATAGAAACCAAGTTTGCAAAGATCCTTGCGGTCCTCCTGACTGCTACCCTGTCGTGCGGAAGCCTTTTCGCACAGGAAGCTTTAGGCCACAGGGCCAAGACCACCTCACCCGAAATCAATCCTGACGGGACTGTCACCTTCCGCCTGGTATCACCCAAGGCCATCACCGTAGCCGTATCCGGAGATTTCCTCCCCGGCGGCGACGCTCAGATGAAAGAAAACAAAGACGGCGTATGGGAGTATACCTCGGATGTCCTTGCCCCCGAACTCTACAAGTATCATTTCGTTGTCAACGGGACCTATCTCCTGGATCCTTCCAACATCTTCGTCTGCCGGGACGTGGCTTCCATATTCAATATCTTCATCGTTTCCCGCGAAAGGGGAGACCGTGGCTGGCTTTACCAGGCCAATGATGTTCCTCACGGAAACGTGTCCAAGGTCTGGTATCCGAGCCCGACCTTGAAGATGGACAAGAGGATGACGGTTTATACGCCGGCCGGATATGTGGGAGGAAAGGAAAAATACCCCGTCCTCTATCTGCTGCATGGGGCAGGAGGCGATGAGGACGCCTGGCCGACGCTGGGACGTGCCGCGCAGATCCTTGACAACCTGATCGCCGAAGGTCTGGCCAAACCGATGATCGTGGTGATGACGAACGGTTATCCCAATACGCCGGCCGCTCCCGGTGAATTCGCCGCCGGCGTGAATGTCCCTACCATCGGCGGTCGTGTCAGGGGAGAGGCCGCCGCCACGATGGAAGAGAGCTTCCCAGATGTGGTGCGCTATATCGACAAGAACTACAGGACCATCCCTAAAAAATCCGCCCGGGCGATCTGCGGGCTTTCCATGGGTGGCGGCCATGCTTACCTGATCTCAAAGATGTGGCCGGACACCTTTGATTACATCGGCCTGTTCTCCGCCGCCGCCTTCCTCAACAAAGTGTCCTATGTGGACGGAAAGCGTGTCGTGGCCGAGGGCGTCGATCCGGTCATCGAAGAGCAGTTGGCCACCCTGTTTGCCAAGCAGCCTAAGCTTTATTGGATCGGTATCGGAGAGAAAGACTTCTTGTATCCCGGTAACAAGGTATTCCGGGAGTATCTCGATTCGATGGGATACCCATATGAGTATGTAGAGACCTCCGGCGGTCATATCTGGCGCAACTGGAGGATCTATCTCTCGACTTTCGCCAGCAAATTATTCAAATAGCGCTATGTTACTTAAGAGCATTCTCCTGATCCTGTTCTTCGCCGTGATGATCGGTGTCGGCATCTATTGCCGCCGGACCGCATCTGACGTGCAGGGTTTCGTCCTTGGAGGCCGCAATGTCGGCTCCTGGCTTACGGCTTTCGCCTTCGGCACATCTTATTTTTCGGCGGTTATCTTTGTCGGATATGCCGGTCAGTTCGGCTGGAAGTATGGTCTGGCCGCCACCTGGATCGGCATCGGCAACGCCCTCATCGGCTCGTTGCTGGCCTGGAGGATCCTGGGGCGGCGTACGCGTCTCATGACGCAACATCTGCAGAGCGCCACGATGCCCGATTTCTTCGGAAAACGTTTCTTCAGCAATGCGCTCAAGGTTGCCGCCTCCGTCATCGTGTTCGTCTTCCTGATCCCTTATACCGCATCGCTTTATAACGGTCTCTCACGCCTGTTCAGCATGGCTTTCAATGTGGATTATGTATGGTGCGTGCTCGGCATGGCCATCCTCACCGGCATCTACGTTCTGGTTGGCGGATATATGGCGACCGCAGTGAACGACTTTATCCAGGGATTGATCATGCTCGTCGGCATCTGCGCCGTCATCGCTTCCGTGCTCAGCGGCAACGGTGGCTTCAGCGCTGCCGTGGAGCATCTTTCGCAGATCCCTTCCGAGTCTGCACCTGCCCTGAATGGCGCATATGTCTCCTTCCTCGGGCCTCAGCCCATCTATCTGCTGGGTGTCGTGCTGCTGACTTCCCTGGGCACCTGGGGCTTGCCGCAGATGGTGGGCAAGTTCTACGCGATCCGCAATGAGGCTGCCATCCGTAAGGGTACGTTCATCTCCACCTTCTTTGCCATCATCGTGGCGGGCGGATGCTACTTCCTGGGCGGTTTCGGCAGGCTTTACAGCCAGAGCATCGAGTATACGGCGGCCGGCACTCCTGTCTATGACAGCATCGTCCCGTCCATGCTCGCCTCCCTTCCCGACCTGATGATCGGCGTGGTCATCATCCTGGTGCTTTCAGCTTCCATGTCGACCCTTTCTTCGCTGGTGCTGACCTCCGGCTCGACGCTGACGCTGGACATCATCGATCCGGCGCTGGCCAAAGCACGCAAGGGCGAGCATCTGGACGACCGCAGGCAACTGCTCTGCATCCGTCTGCTGGTGCTTTTCTTCATCATCATTTCTTCCGTGCTCGCCATCATCCAGGCCAAGAGTTCCGTGACCTTCATCGCCCAGCTCATGGGTATTTCATGGGGAGCGCTAGCCGGCGCTTTCCTGGCTCCGTTCCTGTACGGCTTATACTGGAAGCGCACTACGCCTGCATCAGTCTGGGCCTCCTTCATCACAGGCGTGGGTGTCATGTGCGCCTGCATGTACTGCACGTTCACGGGCAAAACCTTCATCAGCCCGTACTTCACCTCACCGATCAATGCCGGCATGTTGGCGATGTTGCTGGGGCTGGTGGTCGTGCCCATGGTCAGCCTCTGCTCCAGGATGACGCGGAAAGAGGATGTGGAAGAAATGTTCGGCTGCTACGACAACACCGTTACGGTCCGCGCAGCAGACTCGCTGGCTGAGGAAGCAGAATCGCCCGTCTAGAAGACCAGGGTGTAACCGATACCTAACAGGTGACAGGCGGCCGTCAGGCCGCCTTTGTCATAAAGGTGGTACATGTAGAATAAATCCAGGGAATGGCCTTTCCCCAGGCTGATTTCCGTGCCGGCATAATGCAGCGAACGGACCCATTTCATGCTGTCGAAACTGCTGAAAAATTCGTACATGAGATAGGGCGTGAAGATGCTGTCCGGGGCCTTGTATTGCCCGCGGAGGCGGGTACGGAGGGTGTTGCTGAAAGATTTGGCGCCCGGGTCATAGGCAAGTTCGTACTTCTCCCTGAGGGCGAGGGCAAGGCCATCACGCTTGAGTGTCTCGGTAAGGCACAGAACGGCCTTGTGCTGGACCAGGTCTCCCGCCACCGGGATGCGCCAGTACTCATAACTCAGGTCTCCCTTCAGCCAGCTGTTGAAATTGTATCCGCCGCCGGCCATGGCGAACCAGCATTCCGTTCTGCCGACATGGTCAAAGGAGCGATGCTCCAGACGGGCCATGGCATAAGGTGCACCGAAGGATTTCACAAGTTGGATGCTGCTCCACGTTCCAAGGTCGGAAACAGTTTGGGCAGAGGCCTGGGCGCAAAACAGAGCGAAGGCGCACAGGAGGGTGATTAACGCTTTTTTCATACACTACTACTGAAACCGGCTACTAATATACAATTTTCCCAGAAAGAGACAACCAGACTCTTCCGGGAAAATGCTTAACGGGCGCTGAGTTTGGCGATAATGTCATCCAGCATCCGGAAAAGTTCCGGTGAGGTTTCCGGGTTAAGGCTTTCGCATATGACGGAACCGCCCACTTTGAAGGGAACGTCCGCCAGTTGTTTTTGCAGTCCCTTGCCTTTCCCGGTCAGCGAGACGATCGTCTGCCGGGCATCTTGCTTACCTCTCGTGCGGGCGATGATACCCTCCTTCTCCATCCTCTGGAGCAGGGGAGTGACGGTATTCGTCTCCAGAAAGAGACGTTTGGCGATGTCATTCACCGGCTGCGCGTCCTTCTCCCACAGGACCAGCAGCACGAGGTACTGCGGATAGGTCAATCCGTGCCCGGAGAGCAGCGGATGATAAACCTGAGTGAGAAGGCGCGAAGCGGTGTATAACCGGAAGCAAAGCTGGTTGTCC
>JAEEGI010016955.1_pt1 | contig 15001 bp, 13 predicted proteins | sample 8958751 | NCBI WGS metagenome assembly JAEEGI01 (sample SAMN16246545, study PRJNA631951) | gut metagenome | biome: gut microbiome; feature: rumen; material: KS-attached | host: Bos | place: Iran: Karaj | collected 2018-10
CAGCTCCGACCCCGAGATACTTGAACCAACCTTACCGGCCGGCTGATGGTTTCAGCGACAGGCAATCCTTCGCCAATGTGATAATGAGTTTATGGCCTGAGTTACCTTATGTGAAGCGTGCTTCACGGCGTATAGCGAAAGGAAGGTCCGTCAAAGGGATTCCGTTCACTCCTTATGATGAGCTAAGGCTGTTCCTTAGACGTCACTTAAAGGCCAGAAGGTTGAAAGATAAGCTTTTAGGCAGACGCTGATGGCTCTTTTCGAACATTTCATCGTCACGAGGTTCAATCTTCCGCTATTTAAGGCAAAGGTTGATGGCAAGGTGGTCGGGAACTTGGATGAGACCTGGCTCGCCGGTCGTTTCGACCTGTTTGAGCGTTATTGCCTCCCATCGGTAAAAGGGCAGACTTGCCAGGATTTCCGATGGATAGTGCTTTTCGACGCCGCCACGCCCCAAAAGTTCAAGGACCGTTTCAAGTCATATTGTGATGGCTACAACCGCTTGATTCCATGCTACATAGATTGCTCCTTAATTCCGGATTCGGATGAGGAGTTTTCGCGTCTTTGCGAGGATTACGACATAATTGTCGATAAGGCTTATCCAGGGCGCCCGCTAGATTGCGACGCTGAGGGGGAGAAACCGCTTCGAAGGATAGTGCCGCCAATTGTGAAACAGTTGATAGACAGTTGTTTGGATGATAATCCTCAATGGATACTCACAACTCGTCTTGATAGCGACGACTCCCTTCATAAAGACTTTATCGCGACGGTACGCCGCCGTTTCGCGAGTGCCCCCGAACACAAGGTTATAGATCTTGTCAACACGTATAAATATATCGAGGGGGATGGAGTCGTTTTCCCTTACCCTCTGATTAACGGGCATTATATCACATTGGCGGAACCCTATGAAGGGATATTCCAGAGCGTCTTGTTCTGGAATCATCTTTTCGTGGGACTATTCCTGCCGGTCGATCATGTCTATGATCGTCCGCTTCAAATAGAAGTCATCCATGGGGGGAATGTCGTGAATGATTTCTCCCATCATACGGCGGCCGGCCTGATTAAGGGGCTGTTCGGTTTCAAGCCCCGTGACTTCGGCTTGAAAGGCTTGAAAGTCAACAGGTCACGCATTGTCATAATGCTGTTGTCGTTGTTGAAAAAAGACATCAAAAAGAGATTCTCTTGATATGGCAGGTTTGAATGCGTATGTTCGCCGCTATCTTTGGCCATTGCCCAAGTTCCGTCGTGAGCTTGTCGCTATGGTTGACGGGGTGCATAAGCACGGCGGGTTGACCGACCGCTTCAGGAATATGCTTTCGCTATACTCCTATTGCAAGGGGAAGGGCATACCCTTCAAGATATATTACCTCTATCCTTGCGAGCTTGAGAAATTGCTGGTACCCGCGGAGTATGATTGGAGGATTTCTTCCAGGCAATTATCATATAATGCTTTGGATTCTAAAGAGTTGAGTCTTTATGTCCAAGGTGCGCCAAGCGCCACTGAGGGCCTTGGGATGTGGATGCGAGCGAATAATGAGCGTCATTTGGCAATGTTGGACGAGACCTTCTCCAGGGGCAGGCGGCAGATTCACGAGTATGGAAACGCCTTTTTCGCCAAGGGTGGCTACAAGCCGTTGTGGGAGGAACTATTCAAACCCTCTGACTATTTGAGCGGTCGTGTGGATGCTTACCGTTCTGAGATTGGGGAAGACTATGCGGCGGTAACCTTCCGTTTCCAGACATTGCTCGGTGATTTGGAGGACACTGGCTCTGAAGTTTTGCCGGTTGACGAAAGGAACTTGTTGATAGATAATTGCATATCTGAAATCAGAAGGCTTAGGTCCGAAGGGCGCCTCCCTTCCGGGAAACTTCTCGTGACTTCTGACAGTTCGAATTTCATTGAGGCCGTGTCGAGTGAACCATATGTTTATGTTGTCCACGGCAAGAATGAACATAGTGACTATACCGGCAACTCTGACATCGAAGTCTGCGCTAAGCCTTTTATAGACATGTTCCTGCTCATGGGTGCTTCGAGTATCACGCAATTGCGTACCGGAAAGATGTACAAAAGCGGTTTTCCGGAGTTCGCCGCTGAGATTGGCGGAAAGCCTTATGAGCTTATAGAATTCTGATGGACATCCTAGTATCTTCAGATAGGGGCTACCTTAGGCAGACGGCCACAATGGTTTACTCTTTGGCGAAACGTGTCGAAGAGGAAATAAAGGTGTGGTTTCTGGATGGAGGTCTTTCCGCTAAAGACAAGGATGCTTTCACTTCCTTGCTTGGAGACAAACTTGGGGTGACCGTGACGTTTATAAGCCTCGGGGATGATCTTCTGGCATCTTTGGCTCTCCCGAGAAACATATCACATATCAGTGTGGCGACTTATTTCCGCCTTGCCGCCCCATACCTCTTGCCTGAACACCTGGAGAGGGTTTTGTGGCTTGATTCGGACATAATAGTCAAGGGAGATCCGACCCCTTTCTACAATCAGGACTTGGACGGACTTTATCTTATCGCCTGTGAGAACACTGGAGGTAAGGGGGACGAGGCACGTCTCGGCCTTCCTGAAGGCAGTGTTTATTTCAATGCTGGAGTGATGCTGATGAATCTGCCCATGATGCGGAGCAGGTGCGATCTTGAAGAGCTTCTTGCTTTTTGCAAGGAGAATAAGGACAGGATTCCATTACAGGATCAGGATTTACTGAATCTTCTGTATTCTGATAAACGCAAGGTGCTACGTGGCGGAAAGTATAACTGCATGAGCAACAAATCCAGGCCGGAGGCTGCGGTTGATGCCGCGGTGGTACATTTCGCGGGCTGGCAAAAACCTTGGAAGATCAGATGGCAGGATGGGTTTTCCCACTACTGGTGGGAGATCCGGGAAGAAATGGGTATAACTTGTGCCGAGCGGATGACCAGGGCTTTAGGAAACGTATGGAAGGCGCTGGGCATCAATAAGTTGATTTTTCTTGTCGAGATGCCTTTCAATTGGTTGGGGGCACGTGTTCGAAGATAGTATGGTGACAATCGTCGTACCCGTTTACAACGCCCGGTCCAGCATTGAGGAATGCCTTGCATCGATGGCGGCGCAATCTTACCAGGATTGGGAGTGCGTTGTGGTTGATGATGGCTCCACGGACGGAAGCGGGGACATTTGTGACCGTTTCCAATTGGAAGACAGTCGGTTCAAGGTTGTCCATCAAGTCAACCGGGGCGTTTCCGCAACAAGAAACAAGGCTTTGGACGCAGCTTCCGGTGATTATGTGGCGTTTGTGGATGCGGACGACGCTTTGATGCCGGATGCTATCGAAAAGCTTGTCGCCGCAATTTGCGATGCGGATCTTGTCGTGGCTGGGATGCGTCATGAATATCTTGACGGGAAAACAAAGATTGTCGCGCCGGCAACATCCGGCAGATTCGAATTGCTGCCGCGGGAAACAGAGAAAATGCTTGATCTTGAGCGGAAGTTCTTGCTTTACGCTCCTCATGAGAAGCTGTACAGGCGTTCGATAATAGAGCGATTCGCTTCGCGTTTTGAAGAAGGTTGTTCTTATGGGGAGGACTTGATGTTCAATTTCGGTTACCTTGAGCATGTCGGGGCCATCTCTTGTATAGAGGATCCGATTTACAAATACAGGATATCCGGCGAAGGTCTCTCAGCAGCCTATCGTCCTTATCAATTCTCACAGGATTATTCGCAATGGAAGCTGGTGAGATCTTTCTACGAGAGAAAAGGGATGATTTCCAGGCAGTTGGACAAATACCACTTCAAGAGACTCTGGGGCATTGTCTATGACGGGCTGTTCGCATATCCCAAGCAGGAGAGCAAGCGGGGATATATTGAAAGTATCCTTGATATTCCTGAAATAGCCTCACTTGATAAGCATCGGGATGTCTTCAGTTGCTCTAATTGGATAAAGAAGGCGATTCTTGGGCGTAATAAGTTTGTTTTCAAGGCATTTTTCAGGCTTCGCAAATGATGCCTTGTTCCGGTAGTTGTGAAGAAACTTTCAATACTCATATTCTTTATCGCGCTGGTCGGGATCATGCCGTCACTGCTTCAGTATGGGGCGTTTGTGATGGCGAAGGATTTCGCTACCCAGCAGGTGCCGTTTATCATTGAGACTAAACGGCTTCTGGCCTCAGGAGCACCGTTCTGGTCTTGGAACACTTTCACGGGAGCGGACGCTATAGGATCGTATTCATTCTACACACTGACAAGCCCCTTCGTCTGGTTCGCCTGCCTTTTCCCATACAAGTTTATCCTTCAAGGTATCACCATCGCCCTGATCCTTAAGTTCCTTTGTGCCGGTTGGGCGTCTTTCGCTTATCTCCGGAAGATGGGTATTTCGGAGCAGGCCTCGATTCTCGGTGGACTGATGTATGCTTTCTCTTCGTTCGCCATAAGTAATCTCGGCTATTATCATTTCATGGAGCCGATGATTTGTTTTCCTCTCTTGCTTTTAGGTGTTGAAAAGTTTATAAGGAACGATCGTCGTGGAGGTTTGTGGCTAGCTGGTACTGTGTTCTTGACGGCGTTTGTCAACTATTATTTTCTTCCCGGATCCCTTATCTGTGCCGGGTTGTATGGCGCTTGCAGGTTGTTGTCAGGTGAGTTCAAGACATCAGTCAAAGTATGGTTGGAGGCCGCTGGACTGGTGATACTCGGTGTGCTGATGGCTGCTGTGGTGATTGTCCCTTCTGTAATGATGATGGAGGGGAATCCAAGGGTGGCGGCGTCTTTCGACCTGTGGTTCTCCTCATCCCTGGAGCGTCTCCGCACGTTATTCGCTCCGCAATTGATGGAGAAGATAAACCCTCTGCTACAGGGCTCAGGCTGGAACAGTAATTCCGCTCATTTGCCTGTCGTGGGGGTATTGCTGGCCGCTCTTTATGGAATACGTCATAGGGATTGGCTCGCATGGCTTTGTCTCATTACGGTTGTGCTGTATCTGACCCCGCTTAACGGGATATTCTCTTTGTTCACTAATCCTACATACACGCGATGGGCTTATGCCCTCGTTCTTTTCCTTGTCCTGGCTTCTGTCAAATACTTGGATGAGGGCAGTAAAGTCTCTCGGGGGTGGGTGGTGGTTTATGTCCTCGCGGCTTTGGGAATCACGGTTTTCCAGTACGCTTACAGCAATATATCTCCTTTGCTCTCAGGTTCTTTCCGCGTGAGCGGAATAGACGCGGCGGACAATTTCCTCGTCGCGCTATCCTTGATCATTGGTCTATCAATCCTTGTTTTCTGGTCTAGATCCCAGACTGTCAAGAGGTTGACTTCGTGTGTGGTTGTGGCGGCCGCATTGTTTTTTTCTCTCCGTGTCTGGACAGAGACTGACTCTTATTTCAGACTTGTGGGAGAGAATTATGAAGGTGGGTTCAGCAAACTGGGATACATCGATAAGTATCTTGTCCATAATCACTTCCCGAGAAACAAGAGCAATGTCTTTGAATACAGGACCGACTTTGTCACCCGGGACAGGAATATTTATTTGAACTTGGGAATGATGAAAAACCGGCCGAGTGTGGAGTCTTACAACTCAGCCGCCATCCACAGGACAGCCCCCTTGTTCTCATTGGTTGATACAGTCGGCAGTCATGTTTTCTCTTTTCCGAATAAGGACACCAGGGCGTTTGACGCGTTGATGTCAGTCAAGGAAGTCGTGGTTTTCAAGGATGACCTCGCGGTGCCTCGTCAGGAAACCGCTCATCTTGTCAAATCTGCTGAGACTGAGGAGTTTACCGTTTATGACAATCCGGATTACATCCCTATGGGCATTTCTTATGACACCTTTGTCAGGGAATCCGAGATTGATTCCGCCGTCCAGCTTCTCGCAGATCTCTCGGTAAATGATGAGGACATCCCGTTGTTGAAAGGCTATGCCACGGAAGGGACAGTTAACTCAGGCTTTTGTCTGGACAGCCTTGTCTCATTGAGGAGATCCACGGCTTGTGAGAGGTTCTCCGGTACCACCACGGGTTTCAAGGCTAAAGTCCAGGCTGATTCCAAGCGACTGGTTTTCTTCAGTGTTCCTTTTTATAAGGGGTTCAAAGCCTTTGTGGATGGAGTGCCGACAAGAATATTCAAAGTCAATTTCGGCCAGATGGCCGTGAAGGTAGATGAGGGAAGTCATGATATAGTGTTCCGTTATCTTCCCGCTGGCCTGAAGGCAGGGTTGGCGATGGCCTCTCCGGCTTGGTTGGTCTTTTTACTTTTGTTGTTTTGGAAGCGTGAGAAATGAGCGGCTTGCTGATAAGTGTCATAATCCCGGTTTATAACTCAGAGCCTTTTTTGAGGCGATGTGTCGACGGTGTCCTCGGGCAGTCTTTTCAAGGGAGTTTCGAGGTCATTCTGGTAGATGACGGCAGCACTGACGCAAGCGGTGCCATCTGTGATGAATATGCTTCTCTGGATAGCAGGGTAAGGGTGTTTCACAGGGAGAATCACGGAGCTTCGCTCGCCCGGAGATATGGAATGGAAATGTCTGAGGGAGAGTACGTTACTTTCGTAGATAGCGATGACTGCCTGGAGCCTGACTACCTTAAGGTTTTGTATTCGGTCATCGAAGAATCCGGCCTTTCTGTGGCGGCTTGTGGTTTAAAGTCCTCATCGGATGAGAATGCCTCAGTAACGGAATCGTTCACGATTATACCTTTCGAGGAGCTTATGCCCCGTTTCTTCAAATATGAGTTTTGGGGTTTTTGGGCGAAACTTTATAAACGTTCCGCTTTGGAACGCGTTGATTTCCCTGAAGCGACAATCAGTGAGGATTATTATGTGATGGCTAGGCTATTCTCGAAAGAGAGACGCTTGGCATACAATCCCTCGGGTCTTTACGTCAACGTGCGCCGTCCGGGCTCTCTTTCCCGCCAGCCTCTTTCAAAGAGGTCTTTCGAGGAGTTCGACAACGTCACTGATGTCTATCATTTCACATCGGAAACGATGCCCGAATACTCGGGTTACGCTCTTGCCAACGCCGTGGGGACTGTCTTGAAATTGCTTTCGAAAATCAAGGTCGCCGGGACTGATGAATACGCTTCCCGTCAAAAAGAGCTCACCACTTTCCTTAGGGGTGCCATTGGAGGCATTATTGTCAACAAACACCTTTCGTTGAAGCAGAAGCTATTGGCTTTCAAGTTGATGGTATGAACCAGCCTATCCTGAGTGTTATTGTTCCCGTCTTCAACAAAGGACGTTATTTAGAGCGCGGAGTGCGATCGATCCTTGACCAGGGGTTGAAAGAGGATTCGTTCGAGATAATTCTTGTTGACGACGGAAGCACAGACAATTCGCTCGATGTGTGCAGGGAACTTGAAGCCGCGAATTCTCCTGTGAGAGTGATATCGCAGTCGAATCATGGTGCTTCTTCGGCAAGGAATACCGGTATTGACGCTTCTAAAGGGGAATATGTATGCTTTCTTGACGCTGACGACACTTATTCTTCTGATGGTATCCCAAGTATAGTCAGCCTATGTGACGGCAAGGTTGATGTCGTCCGTTTTTGGTGCGAAGTCGTGAAAGATGGTAAAAAACGTGACAATGCTTATGCTGATGGAAGGGTGAGCTTCAAAGGGACAGGAAAAGAGTGGATACGTAAGTTCGGGTTAGAGACATTCTGTGTCAACTGCTTGTTTCGCAAAGACTTCCTTAATAACCGTGACATCCGCTTCCGTGATGGGATTCTCGGGGAGGACTATATGTTTATGTTCGAGGTGTTGATAGCGGATCCGACCATTGTCTCCGTGAACCGTATCGTTTATCTTTATGACATCGCCAATAGCGGAATCACGGTCAATCGCGACAAGCGGCATTCAAGGCTTTGCGAGGAGTCTTTGAGTGGTTTCTTATCCACTATCTCAAAAGAGGTGGACACATTCAAACCATCTGATCCTGTTCTATGGGGCAAGGCCCGTTTTTCATTGGATTTGAAGGTGTTGAGTCTTTTCTCCAGAATCCTTCAGGCGGATTATTCCATTAAGGAGTTCAAGGTCAAAATAGCTTCTTTCAAAGATGCTGGACTGCTGCCATTCTCTGAACGATCAGATTTGTCCCTAAGGGTCCGATTAGCTAAAATGGCGGTCGAGGTTATGGTTAAGGTGCCATTTGCCTACCTGCCTGCCAAACTTTTGTATAAAGTTGTATTAGGTAATAAGTGAAATGCGTAAGGCCGACTGGATAATACTTGCATGGCTTACGGTTTTCGCTGCCGCCGTATTGTTTTTCGTGTCTCCTGACTCGTATTTCTGCGCGCCTCATCACAGGATTGATTCGGCTTGGTTTTTCAACTGCGGCAAGGCATGGATGAACGGATATGTGCCTTATGTGGATTTCACTGATTCCAAAGGGCCTGTCTTGTGGCTTATCTACGGGTTAGGATATTTGATTGACCACACCAGTTATGTGGGCATGTATTGGATAGCCAGCTTGTGGTATGGCCTCACATTCTTCTTCACTTTCAGGATCGCTCGTCTATTCCTGGATGACAATAAGAAGGCTTTGATTTGCGCTTTCCTCATGGCGTTGGCCTATTTTAACTCATGGTTCCACGTCGAGGTCAGGGCTGAGGACTTCAGTTTGCTATTCATGGTGATATCTCTTTATGAGGTGTGTCGTTTGTATTACGGGGAGACCGCTGATGATAAAGCGCTTCTCAAGACGTGTGGGATTCTGGGCGCCTGTTTTTCCGCGTTGCTGCTGATAAAATTCAACTTGGCGGTGATGCAGGCGGCATTCATCCTCTGTGTTTTATATTACTTGATCAGGGAGAAACAGAGTGTCGTGAAACCTCTGCTTTGTGGTTTTGGGGGATTTGTCGTTGTTTGTGCGCCTTTTGTCATATACTTTTTGGCGTCAGGTTGTTTTTCCGCCTTCCTACATGAGTACTTCGTGAAAACGGTACAGACTGTCAATGGTGAAGGCGCGTCTCTGACTGCCATAATCTGGTCATATCTTAGGGAATGGAGGGACTTGGAAAAGGCCGATCTTGGAGCGTTGCTGCTATTCTTGATTATCGGAGGCCTTTCTTTCACGCGCGGCAAGACCGGCCCCTATAGGTGGATGCCTTTGCTGGTTTCTCTTTACTTCTTCGCACTCTCCATTACGCATCATATTGAGGTTTCGTATCTATACTATTTCAATATATGCTCTTTTTTGCTGATATTCCTTGTGTTGGAGCTTGTCTCCTATTTGAATGACAACTCTTTAAAGCTTGTCGTCACGTCCGCGGTGTTCAGTTTTATCATAGTCGCTTCCTTAAATTATGTCCGCGAGATTTACAATGTCGCTTTTTTCAATGATACGAAGGAACGCAGGGAGTATTATATGGCCGCCCATATCATGTCTCAGGTAAAGTCTCCGAAGTTGATCAACGCTTATTGGATCGAGCATGGCTATGGTATGCCTGCCGGGGTGTTGCCTGCCGGAAAGTATTGGTCAGCGCAATTGATGATGACTTCCGATATGATGAGGGAGCATGAGCGGCTGATACAATCGGGAGAAGCGGACTTCATTATAGTTCCGGCCAAGGAGATGTTGGCAAAGGAGCTTGTTTCCGAGAACCGATTGGCGGAAATGGGCTACAAAGAGTACCTTAGGCTTCACACTTTCACGGATTTGGTGTTGCTTTCAAAGTGGGACAATCTGGACACGACGGATTTCGTGTGTCCGACGAATCGGGAGATTCTTTTAAAGAAGAGATGAAAAGTCTTCTGTTCGCCATACACTACATGGAGCTCGGCGGTGCTGAAATGAGCCTTCTCGGGTTGCTGGAGTCTTTGGACTATAGTGAGTACGAGGTCGATTTGTTCATCTATAGTCATAGGGGAGAATTGATGGAGTTTATTCCAAAAGAAGTGAATCTTCTTCCGGAAATGCTTGAATATAAGCAAATTGAACGCCCCATCAAAGATGTCCTCAAGGATGGGTGTCTCCGTATCGCGTTGGCCCGCTTGAAGGGCAAGAGGCGATTTGCCGGATATATAAAGAGCAAGAAGGGGAACGGCGGTGAGGCCATCTATTCTTATGTCGCGAGAAATCTTGTTAAGGTTCTCCCTGACATCAATCCCGATAAGGAATATGACATCGCGGTTAGTTATCTGATGCCGCATGATTATGTTCTTCGGAAGGTGAAAGCGAAACAGAAGGTCGCTTGGATTCACACGGACTATTCCAGGGTTCATGTCGATGCTGACCTTGAGCTTCCGGTATGGTCAGGGTACGATAAGATAGTCTCGATCTCACCTGATGTGACACGATGCTTCCTGAGTGTGTTTCCTTCTCTTTCGGACAAGATAGTCGAGAGGCCGAACGTGGTTCCGGTTAAATACGTCACGACAAAATCGAATGAGTTGCCTCTTTCTGAGGTCATTAAAGAGATGCCGGTCTCGCCCGGAAGGATCAACCTGCTGTCAGTCGGCAGGTTCTGTGAGGCGAAGAATTACGATAACGTGCCGGACATATGTTCCAAGCTTAGGAATAAAGGGTTGGATGTTTATTGGTACTTGATCGGCTTTGGGAATATGGAGGCTGTGATAAGGGAGAAAATAGCTGAGACCGGTATGGGGGGCTACGTCAGTATTCTTGGGAAGAGAAGCAACCCTTATCCTTACATGAAGGCTTGCGACTTTTATGTCCAGCCCTCCCGCTACGAAGGCAGCCCAATGACCGTGTTGGAGGCTATAGCGTTAGGGAAACAAGTGATAATGACTGATTTCCCTACCGCGAAAAGTGTCGCCTCGCGAAGCCCCCTCTGCCATGTTGTTCCTATGGACAATTCCGGGTGCGCGGAAGGTTTGTTTAATATACTGCACCAAGGCGACACCGCATGAGAAGAGACCTCAGAATCATATATTCGCTGGCCTTCTTCAGCGTTGTTTGCTGGATTGTCTATATGGGTGTCCATGTTACTCTAGACACTCAGACATATATCGACGCGGTAAAAAAGTCGCTGTCTAATGGAATGATTGACCAATGGCGGCTTCCTGTGTATCCTCTGTTGCTGGGTTCCGTCAAGCTCATTTTCGGAGACGGTTTCTTTTGGGCTATCATCATTCTGCAGAATCTGGTCTTCTTGCTGACTATCAGGTATTTCCATGGACTGTTACATTGGATCACAGACTCGGATAAGCTCGCGTTTTGGTTGACTTTGTACTATGCTCTTAGTCCTGGCATTGTCTGTTACAATAATTATGTTGTGACAGAGTCACTTGCCATATCGTTTTCGGTTTTCTTGGCTTGGGGGCTTAAAACTATGCTTTCCGAGAATGCATGGCGCGGGGTGGTGATTGTCACTGTTTTTGTTGGCTTGACGGTTTTTATGAGGCCAGCCCAAATCTATCTTCTGCCTGTTTTTCTCGCCATTTTCGGAGGTATGGCCTTCGTTCAGAGATATAGGCGGGCAGCTCTTTATGGATTAGGCGGAGTCTTGTTTGTCACCATATCCTTCCTGGCCTATATGGGGGTGTTCAAATCAAATTATGGGATTTACTCGCCTTCCGCGATAGGGACCGTCAACCAGTTCTACATCGGCCGGTACTACGATTTGATCAGGAAAGATGACCTCCAACACGACGAGATCGGTGCCTATTTGTCAGATTCTCAGAATGAGAAAAATAATTCTGTTCTTTTTATCGAAGCGTATTCAGCGATACGGAATGTCGGTTTGAAAGAAGCTAATGATGAGGTCATCTATGCGATGCGTAGAGATCCGGGAGGTTGGATCAAAGCGGCCTGGGATAGATTCTGCCGGTCCGGTTATGACCGTCTGTTCGCTATCGGTCCTTCTAAATACTATCTTATACCTTTCTCTGTCAAGATGTCTTCGGTGTACTGTTTTGTGGCGGCATTCCTATTGTCATTGTGCTACTGGGTCGCCAAAAACAAAAAGATACCTTGGTTTATCGCGACGCTATCTTTGCTAGTGTTGGCGAATCTAAAAGTCTCAATTCTTGGTGCCCAGTCGGAATGGTGGAGGCTAGCCTTTCCGTCTGTCCCGTTTTTAATATTGATGGCCGGACAGGCCGTCTCTTTCGTAACGAGAATTAACAAAGTGAATAATGGCTGATGTCTTAGTAATTGTAATGCCTTGCTTCAATGAGGAGGAGGTGTTACCGGAAACAATTCAGCGGATGTCATCGCTGCTTTCGGGAATGGTCAGCGAAGGTGTGGTCTCCGGGAAGAGCCGCTTGCTTTTTGTGGATGACGGTTCCAAGGATCGAACTTGGGAATTGTTATCCAAGGCAAGTGAATCAGAGCCCTGTGTCTGCGCCATAAGACTAGCGTGCAATTCAGGCCACCAGAACGCGCTGGTCGCTGGTATTGAGACTTCTATGGAATATGGGGCAGATATGGTTATAACTATTGACGCTGACTTGCAGGACGATGTCTCGGTGATTCCGGAAATGGTGGCCAAACACTCGGAAGGCTTTGACATTGTTTACGGTGTGAGACGCTCAAGGGAGAAAAACACTTGGTTCAAACGCTTTACCGCGCAATCTTATTACAAGATAATGAAAGCGTTGGGAGTCTCTTTGGTTTATAACCATGCGGATTACAGGCTCCTTTCATCTTCGGCGGCGAACGGCCTTCTCTCTTATGGGGAAAAGAATCTTTTCCTGAGAGGAATAGTCCCACATTTGAGCGACAATTCCACCTGTGTGTATTACGATATAGCTGAGCGCAAGGCGGGAACGAGCAAATACCCTTTGAAAAAGATGCTCCATCTGGCTGTTGACGGGATCACTTCATTCACGGATAAGCCTGTGAAAGCGTTGATTTGGTTCGGCCTGTTATTCCTGTTGGTCGCTTTAGGGATTCTGTGCTACGTCCTGGTGTCTTTCTTCAAAGGGAACGTTGTAAGCGGATGGTCGTCCCTGATGCTCTCCTTGTGGTTCATCGGAGGGTGTGTGATGATCGGCCTCGGTGTCGTCGGAGTGTATATCGGTCGTATTTATCTGGAAGTCAAGGACCGTCCACGTTATTTCGTCAGAACCAAGTTGATCAAATAGGACCGGAGATTTATGATCCCCAAAACAATCCATTATTGCTGGTTCGGCGGTAAACCGTTGCCACCTCTGGCGGAAAAGTGTATCGAAAGCTGGCGGAAGTTCCTGCCTGACTATAAGATAGTTCGTTGGGACGAGAGTAATTTCGATGTTGATGCGCATCCTTACACCCGGGACGCGTACAAGGCCGGTCTCTATGCCTTTGTCAGCGATTTCGCCCGGTTCAAGATACTCTATGAGAATGGGGGTGTCTATTTCGACACGGATGTGGAGGTTATAAAGCAAATGGACGACATCATAGCGAAAGGGCCGTTCATGGGTTTCGAGAATGACGGGACCAACGGCCAGTTGGCGGTCGCTCCGGGATTGGGGCTTGCCGCTGAGCCTGGGATGGCATTATATAAAGAGATTCTTACACGGTATGACAGGACTCCGTTTTATTGTGAGGACGGGACGAGAAATCCGTTCTCAATGATTCCGATGGTTACGGAAATTCTTGTCGCTGAGGGGCTTAAGGGTGGATCTGGAGTTGAGAATGTCTTTGGGGTCGATGTTTATCCCAAGGCGTGGTTCAATCCGTTTGACGATGCCACAGGGCGTCTGATGAAAACATCAGACACAAGGACAATCCATTGGTACATGAAATCATGGATGCCGGAGCAGAAGCCTTTCGTTGTGGCGCTCAAGAGATTCGCCCGCCGTGTCTTTGGGCTCGGGATTGTGTCTAAAATTGGAAAATTGTTAAAATAGGTCGTATGAAAGGTTGGCAGTACGAGCATTTTTATTTGGCTTTAATCACATTATTCGCCATCTGGATGGGTGTAAGAAGACTTATTTCGTCCGATTATTCACATCAGGAAAAGGGCTCGTCGTGGATTTTCCCGTTAGTGTTAAGTGTCGCGTTCGCTTTCTGGCTAGGACTGCGTCCAGTCCACCCCGCGTTCGGTGACACGGTGAACTACGCCTACGAATACAACATGAAGGATATCCGTACGATAGGCTTCGATTGGAATTCAGAATGGCTTTGGCAGTGGCTGATGATGTTTTGCAAGTCGGCTGGATTCACTGTCCACCAATTCTTTCTGGTCATTGAGGTGATATATGTCCTGACCGCGTTTTTCGCCGCCAAGCGTTTCATGCCGAATGATCCTATGCTTGCCATGCTGTTCGTGATGGGCTCACTGATGTTTTACACTTTCGGAGTGAATGGCCTTCGTAACGGAATCGCATGTCATATCGTGCTCCTCGCTATAAGCCTGTTGTTGGATGACAAATATCTGCTTGGGGGACTGTTGTGTCTTTGCGCGTTCGGTTTCCATCGAAGTACGATGCTGCCAATAGTCTCAACGGTCGCGGCAATGTTTTTCATCAAGGATTTCAGGTATGCTCTGGTCTTCTGGATCGCTTCGATTTTCATCTCCTTGATCGCGGGTGGAGCCATCACCAATTTCTTCGCTGATCTCGGCTTTGACGACCGCATGACACAGTACACCACGTCGAAGGACATGAGTCTGTTCTCTCGTGAAGGTTTCCGTTGGGATTTCCTGCTTTATAGCTCTATGCCGATCTTGATGGGGTGGTATATTTGCCTGAAAAGGAAAATCCAGGACAACTGGTATAATGTTATTTGCGTCACATACGCCCTCTGTAACGCTTTCTGGATCATGGTGATCCGTTCGTCTTACAGCAACCGTTTCGCCTACTTGTCCTGGTTTATCTATCCGATAGTGATCGCATATCCTCTTATCAATCTTCCGGTTTGGGAGGATCAAGACAGAAAGACGGGTTTGATATTGCTGGCATATGTCAGCTTCACGGTCTTTATGATGGCGGTGGTCTGGTGATAACCGGATCTGGAATCTCCTATCAACTTTTTTAGTGTTATGTTAATCAGTTTCATTGTGCCGGTCTATAACGGGGACAAGTACATTGAGGCATGTGTCACATCACTTTTGGATCAAGGTCTCGAAAAGGGTTCTTTCGAGATTAT
>JAEEGI010016960.1_pt1 | contig 15000 bp, 14 predicted proteins | sample 8958751 | NCBI WGS metagenome assembly JAEEGI01 (sample SAMN16246545, study PRJNA631951) | gut metagenome | biome: gut microbiome; feature: rumen; material: KS-attached | host: Bos | place: Iran: Karaj | collected 2018-10
TATAAACCCTGTTGGCGACTGCAATTCCAAGGGCACCGCCACTACTTCCCTCACCTGTTACGATTGTAATAATAGGAACCTTTAATGAACTCATTGCTGCAAGATTTCCTGATATTGCCTGAGAAATACCAAAAGCTTCCGCCTCCAGTCCAGGATATGCTCCTGGTGTATCAACAAATGTGATAATTGGACGACCAAACTTTTCCGCCTGCTTCATAATCCTAAGAGCCTTTCTATATCCTTCCGGCCCTGGCATTCCAAAATTACAAGTTACATTTTCATTTACATCCTTGCCTTTTCTGTGACCAATAACTGTTACTGGTCTTCCCTGAAACAGTGCGATGCCTCCATAAATACTGGCATCTTCTTTTCCGAGCAAATCTCCCTTCTGCTCAAAAAAATCCGTAAATACGTTATCAATGTAATCTGTAATTTTAGGACGATCCTTATCTCTTGCTGCAAGCACTCTGTCTATGGCTTTCATATTGACCTCCCTTGATGCAACATCAATATCTTTGTGAGCGTCACTTTCATATCTTCCCTTTTTACTACACCATCCACAAAACCGTGTTCCTCTAGAAACTCTGCTCTTTGGAAGCCTTCTGGTAATGTCTGTCCTATAGTCTGCTCTATAACCCTTGGGCCAGCAAATCCCACCAATGCACCTGGCTCTGCCAAAGTGATGTCACCTAAAGTTGCAAAACTAGCACTGACACCTCCTGTGGTAGGATGGGTAAGCACTGCTATATACAATCCACCTTGATTTTTGAACTTTTCTATCACTGCACTGGTCTTTGCCATCTGCATCAGACTAAGAATACCTTCCTGCATTCTGGCCCCACCGCTAGCTGTGAATATAATTAGTGGCAGCTTGCGTTTCATAGCATATTCAGCACTGCGGCAAACTGTTTCTCCCAATTCTATTCCCATTGATGCCATCATAAATTTTTTATTCATAACAGCCAAAACTACTGGATATCCACCTATCTTGCATTTCCCTGCTATTATTCCATCATGATGTCCACACTCTGCTCTAAGTTCATCCTTCTTTTCAACATATCCCTCAAATTCCAGGGGATTAGTTTCTGGAAAATCAAAACTAAACTCTTCGAAGGTTCCATCATCTGCAATATCGTCTATGCGATTTTCAATAGAGTATTCCTCAACAGGTTTTATAGCAGGAGCCATCACTTCCTCAGGATTCTCGCGAAGTGTCTTATAGCGATTAAATTTTTCTTTTCTCTCATCGACTATATTCATTCATCTACCGCCCTATCCCATGCCAAAATTTCATCCATATGTTCCTCTATGAAACCTACGTTATAATTTCCCTTTACGAAATCAGGATGATGTAAAAGCAAATAATCAAAATCTCCATTTGTAGTGATTCCATCTGTTACCAATTCCAGTAATGCGCGACGCATACGTCGAATGGCTTCCAGTCTGGTTTCCGCATGTACGATAATTTTCGCCATCATAGAATCGTAAAATGGGCTGGTCTCATAGCCGTTATACAAAAGAGTGTCTACTCGCACTCCAGGACCACCTGGTATATTTAAAAATGTGATTTTTCCGGTGTTTGCCATAAATCCCTTTGCAGGGTCCTCTGCATTTATTCTGCACTCTATGGCATGTCCTTTAAGTCTCACATCCTTCTGTTTAATATTTAATGGTTCATGAAAAGCTATTCTAATTTGCCACTTTATCAAATCGATTCCTGTGACAGCCTCGGTAACTCCATGCTCTACCTGGATTCGAGTGTTCATTTCTATAAAATAAAAATGATTTCTTTCATCCAAAACAAATTCTACAGTTCCAGCATTTGTATAGCCTGCGGCCTTTGCTGCTGTAACCGCTGCCTTCCCCATGGACTTGCGAAGATCGTCGTTAATAAACATACAAGGACTTTCTTCTATAAGCTTTTGATTTTTTCTTTGAATCGAACAATCACGCTCACCTAAATGAACTACGTTTCCAAATTCATCCGCAAGAATCTGAAATTCAATATGTCGTGGATTTAAAATCAACTTTTCCACATACATTTCATCATCATTAAAGCAGGCTCTTGTTTCAGCCTTTGCCTCTTCATAGAGCTTCTGTAAATCCTCTGGCTTAAATACACGGCGCATTCCTCTGCCACCACCGCCAGCACTGGCCTTTATAAGAACCGGATAGCCAATTTTCTTTGCTATCTTCTCCAGCTTTTTGTAATCCTCCACAGGGCCCTCACTGCCTGGAACTACAGGCACCCCAGCTTTCATCATTATCTTTCTGGCTGTGGCCTTATTGCCTAGAGCATCCATAGCATCAGCTGTAGGTCCTATAAATGTGATACCTGCCTCTTCGCATTTACGAACAAACTGAGAATTCTCTGAAAGAAATCCAAACCCTGGATGTAGTGCATCACAGCCTGTCACCTGGGCTGCTGTAATGATAGCGTCCATATTCAGGTAACTTTCTGCTGCTCTGCCTCCACCTATGCAAATACTTTTAGTGGCCAGCTTTACGTGAAGAGATTCCTTATCAGCTGTAGAATATACAGCCACGCTTTCGATGTTCATTTCCATACAGGCTCTAATGATTCGAATAGCTATTTCGCCACGATTAGCTACCAATATTCTTTTAAACATAACTAATCTCCTATAAGAAACAGCTGGTCCTCAAAACCTACAACATCCTGATTCTTTGCGTAGATAGCTTTGATTAAACCATCCTTTGGAGCTGTAATTTCACTCATCATCTTCATTGCTTCTATCAGGCAGAGAACCTGACCTTCCTTTACCCTATCTCCCACCTGAACATAAGGTGAATCCTCTGGAGAAGGTGCTGAGTAAAATACTCCAACAAGCGGGGCAAGAACAACTTCTCCATCAGGCTGTTCCTCTTCTTGTTTTGTCTCTTGTGTTTGCACCTTAGGCTGTGGCATTTCGATTACATTATTGGGAAGGGCCACATCGGAAGATACCATAAATGTCTGTTTCTCAGCTGGCTTTTTAAACTTGATTTCTATGCCATCCTGTTTAATTTGAAAATATGAGCTGCCGCTTTCATCGAAAGCCTTAAGCAGCTCCTTTATTTCTTTTGTATCCATAATTATTTGTGTGCCTCAAGATAATTTACGATATCAGCTACAGTCTTAATCTCTGCCATAGCATCCTCATCGATAGTAATACCTGTCTTCTCCTCAACTGCAAGTGAAAGCTCTACAGCATCAAGGGAATCTGCACCAAGATCATCAAAAAGATTTGCCTCCATTGTTACCTTCTCTGCTGCACAGCTAAGTGTGTCAATAATAACTTCCTTTACAACATCAAACATTGCTACTTCAACCATAATTGTTCTCCTTTTTTGTTGATAATAATTCTCATTGTTTAAAAGTTTTTAGTTAAAATGTTTTAACTAATTAAACAATATAATACCCATCTTTTTATACTTGTCAAGGTATTAGTTAAAATTTTTTAGATATTCACCAGGTGTTGTATTATTCTCAAATGAGTTATATACTAGATTGTGTGCAATTTAATTCTTTTTTGATAGGAGGATAATTATGCAAGAAGTATGTGAATTTCTTAAGAAATGCGGAACATATTATTTAGCTACAGTTGATGGGGATCAGCCTAGAGTTCGTCCTTTCGGAACAATCCACATTTTCGAGGACAAGCTTTACATCCAGACAGGAAAGTCAAAGGATGTTTCAAAGCAGATTCAGAAGAATCCAAAGGTTGAGATTTGCGGATTTGCAGAAGGTAAATGGGTTCGCCTTGCAGGAGAGCTTGTTCGCGACGACAGAATCGAAGCAAAAAAGAGTATGCTTGATGCATACCCTTCTCTTCAGAATATGTACTCTGCAGAGGATGACAATACAGAGGTACTTTACTTCAAGAATGCCACAGCTACATTCTCATCGTTCACAGATGCACCACGTACAGTTACATTCTAAGAAGGATTTAATACATCACAAAGGCACCTGTAACTATCAAGCTATTAGCATTCCTTAGCGAAACATTTAGTTAAGCGGGGAATGCTAATGCTTGTTAGTGTAACAGGTGCCTTTTAAATAATTATGAATATTACAGTGCGTTTAACGCTTTAATTCAAACTTCTCTACAAGCTCCTTCAGAGAATTTGCATGCTCGTTCATCTCATGGCTGAGGGCAAGCGACTCTTCAGATGTAGCTGCATTGTTCTGGCCTACAGAAGAAATCTCTCCAATATTTGCAGACATTTCCTTTACAGAAACAGCCTGAGAATTTGATGCTTCTGCAATGGTCTTAACCTTTTCAGCAATACCCTGAACCTGAGAAACCATTCCATTAAGCTTCTCTGCTGTGTCATTTGCTATGGTAATACCTTCTTCTACACTCTTAAGAGAGGCATTAATAAGTCCTGCAGTATTCTGCGCAGCCTCAACAGTCTGGCCTGCCAGCTGTGATACCTCTGTAGCAACGACTGCAAATCCCTTACCAGCTTCACCGGCACGGGCTGCCTCGATAGATGCATTAAGTGAAAGCAGATTGGTCTGATCTGCAATAGCATTAATGGTATCAATAATCTTTGAAATTTCCTGAGAAGAAGATGAGATTGCATCCATAGCATGTACAACATCCTGCATTCTCTTATTACCTTCAACAATGTTTTCTGCTACAACCTCAACCTCCTTAGAAATAGAAGTTGCATCAGTTGAATTGTTAGAAATCTGATCTGTGATTTCAGCAACAGTAACTGACAAATCATCTACAATATTTGCCTGTGATGTAACTGTATCTGCCAGGTTCTCACCTGCTCCTGCAATCTGGTTTGCACCATCTGATACCATTTCAGATACTTCCATAATTTCTGTCATAGAATCAGAAATCTGTCTTGAGAAGCTATCGATGGCATCCTGAATTGCCTTAAAATCACCACGGAAATCTTTCTCGAAAGAAATATTAAAGTTTCCTGATGCCATTGTGGACATCTTACTATCAATTTCATCTATACAATATGCGAGGGAATCAATGGCACTTTTTAGCTGTTTAATAACTCTACCGATTTCATTATCTACATCGAAATCAATATCTACATGAACATTTCCTTTTGCAAGCTCGCTTGCAGCATTCTCTAGTACTTCCAAATCAGCATTTATCTGTGTTGTTAAATCCTTTGTAGTCTTTTTACTTCTTGTAATGATAATTACAAGAGCTACAAAAAGCATAGCTATCGCAACTAAAACCACAATTGAAATGATGCGATACTTTCCAGCTGCTGCAGCCTCTGCTAATTCTCCTGTCTCATCCAAAGAATCCGCAAGAGTTTCCGCAGTTGCATTAAGAGTAGAATTAAAATACTCTACCGCTTCTTTATTTTGCCCTGCCTCCACCATTGCAAGCATTTCAAAAGATGCATCTTCAAAGGCCTTCCAGTTTGTAGTGAGTCTACTTCCCAGTTCTTCATTATCAAGGTTCTTTGAAATTACAGCAAAGTATCCTTCAATCTTAGGGAATCGTTTTTCCAAATCAGCCTTTTGATCTGCAGTTACAGCAGCGTCATTAGATGCCACAGCAAATAAAAGACGCTTGTTAATTGTCTGTACGTCTTTACGAATTTCCATCTGGTATTTTTCAGTTACAAACTGAACATTGTAGAAACTGTAAAAGTTTACAAAAATAACCGCCAGGAAGATACCCATTACAATGGCACTAGTTAAAAACATCTGAATAGAAAATCCAGAAAAGTATTTAAGCGCACCATCAATCGTTCTTTTGTCATGTTTTGGTCTCATGCTACTAATACCTCCATTCCCAATCCCCTCGTGTATTAATACTCAAAATACTACAGCCTCATTATAGAATAGAACGGTAATCAAATAGTGTATTTTCACATTTTTTTTGGAATTAATTTATACTTTTTTAACTATTTAACTAAATTTCTCTTTCTACATCCCCGTTACATAATTTTGACATAATTCAATGTTATTATTCTTTATAATGCAATAGTATGGGATTTTGTGTAATAACGAGGAATAGCTATGTCTTTTTTAGAACTATTGGCGGGATACTGGCCTAAGCTATTATTTGCCGCTTGGTTTTCAATTTTTAATCTGATACTGATTTGGGTTTACTTAAATGAAAAAAAATATTTACTTGAAAGATTCCTAATAGGATTTTTAATTTCTAGCTCTTTTATCTCCATAATAGGTGAACAGCTGACTGTACGTTTATATTCTTTTTTCATAAACAGCTATAGTATAAGTGATAACTATAACCTGATTTATATAATAGTATGTATTTTAAGTGATGCCCTTTTTGTTTTCCTAGGTGGAATGCTATTTACATATTTCACTGGCTTGAAGAAATTCGTAGGAGCAAGCATCTACATGGAATATGTTTGTTTGGAACGACTATGCCTGGTTGTTGCAACAAACTACACAAATTATGTTTTGCTATATATATTCTTCCAGTTTGCTCTTTTTATAATAATGAGGAAAAATCTGGGATATTTATTTAAAACCACCTCACTTAAATGGAAAAGAATCTTTACCTACCTGGTTGGACTCTTTTATATATTAGATCTTTTGTACGCAGCTTATCTTATCTTCCCAGAGTTAGGTACAAATGTATTAAACTGGCAAAACGTATTATGGTTGGACTCCATGGCACTAATTGCCTGCTCCTTCGTTTCTGGATACATAAAGGTTTCTATTTCTGAATCTATGGAGCATGATGAAAAAATAGAGTATTTTCAGCAGCTTCAGAAATCCCAGGAGGACATCATTACGACTCTCGCTGAAATGTCCGAGGTAAAATCTGGTGAAACTGGCCAGCACGTACGCCGTGTAGCTGAATATAGCAGGCTTTTAGCCTATAAACTTAGACTAAGTCCTGAAGAATGTGAAAACATAAAAATCGCAGCTATGATGCACGATTTAGGCAAGCTTATGATAAGCAAGGATATTATTGAAAAGCCTGCAAAGCTTACACCGGAAGAATATGACATCGTAAAGCAGCACACTCAATACGGTTGGGATATTCTTTCTAAATCAGAAGGGGATTTAATGAAGATGGCGCGTGTTATTGCAGTACAGCATCACGAGTATTGGAATGGCCAGGGCTATCCCCTGGGATTAAGTGGTAATGGCATCTCTATCTATGCACAAATCGTTGCAGTGGCCGATGTTTTTGATGCTCTCACAAGTAAACGTTCATATAAAAGGGCCTGGTCTAATCAGGAAGCTTATGATGAAATAATAAAACAGCGAGGAGAGCAATTCTCTCCTCGCGTAGTAGATGCATTTATTGAATGCTACAATCAGATATGTGTAATCAGAGATACATATCTTGATTAAAGCTATTATATTTTAGAAAGGCTTCTTTCCTTTCTTAAGGAATAAAACCTATATAGCCTTTTAGAGCTTTCCACCAGAGGTAGCAATTCCTTCGATGAACTGCTTCTGGAAAATCACATAGATTAAAATCATAGGTAAGCATGCGATTAAAGCTGCTGCCATAAGCTCAGGATAGTTTGATGAAAACTGTCCCTGCATCTTAGATAAAGCACTTGCTAGTGTGGTCTTATTTGTATCTGGACACACAATCATAGGCCACATTAAATCCTTATAGGCAAATACAGCGGTAAATATTCCCAGTGCTACCATTGATGACCTTGTAAGAGGAGCCATAATAAACAAGAATGTCTGACCGATATTACAGCCGTCTAATCTGGCTGCCTCTTCCAGCTCTTTAGGTAATCCCATATACGCCTGTCTCAAAAGGAATGTTCCAAAAGCAGATACTAATCCAGGAAACAGCAATCCCATCATAGTATTTGTCCATCCCAATTTACTAACCATAACATACTGAGGGATGATAAAAATCTGAGAAGGTATCATCATCTGAAAAAGTACGAGACCAAACATCAGATTCTTTCCCCTGAAATTCAGCCTGGCAAAAGCATAGCCTGCAATTGTAGATGTTAGGACTGCACACAAAACACGAAGTGCAATCATCATAACAGTGTTAAAATACAGTTTTCCAAAATTTACATTGTGAAGAACTTCGTTAAAATTGTTAAACCTGAAATGTGATGGAAAAATAACAAATGGATCCATCTGAGTAGACTCACCAACTGTCTTGAATGCTGTAAGTATCATCCACACAAAAGGTACAAGCATAACGAAGGACATAATCACAAGTACTATATAAATTAAAGTTTTGTTTCTATTCATCGTTTTCATATCCTTTCTATGGAAAGGGTCCTCCCCATTACGAATAATGTACCCACTTCTTCTGTCCAATCATCTGAAGAACTGTGAAAATCATAATAACTACTAAAAGTACAACTACAACTGTTGCTCCATAGCCCTTGTTACTCTGCTGGAATGAATATTTATAGAATAGGCAAACCAGTGACTGAGTCTTGAATAGAGCTGGATTGTTGTTATCGATAACCATATAGATAACATCAAAAACCTGCATAGCTGCTATGATTCGAGTAACCATTACAAAGAAAATCGTTGGTGAAACCAAAGGTATTGTTATGCTGAAAAACTGCTGTACTCCTGTAGCACCATCAATAGCTGCCGCCTCATAGTAGTCCTTTGGTACCTCCTGAAGTCCCGCTAAAAACAATACCATATTGTAACCGATAATCGACCAGATACCTATTACCGCAATAGAATATATGGCGATATTAGGATTTGATATCCAGTTGGTTTTACCTGGCAGAATATGATTTAATAATCCAAATTCCGAGTTGTATAGCCATTTCCATACCATGGCAATAGCAGCAGGAGCTGCAACCATTGGAAGGAAGAATATAGTTCTAAAGGTGCTTTTACCCTTTATTTTCCCATTTAAAAATACTGCTAAAACTAAAGCAATAATAATTGAAAGTGGCACCTCCACCACTGCATATTTCAGGGTGTTAAATAGTGCCTGCCAAACCTCTTTATCTGCAAATACCTTTTGATAATTTGCCAAGCCTACAAAAATATTTCCTTTTCCAAAATCACCTGTTTTAAAAAAGCTCTGATAGATAGTCTGAAAAATAGGAATGATATTTAATACGATCAACCCCACCATTGTTGGCAATATAAACAACCATCCCCAAATAAACTCGCTACGTTCTCTATGAGTTGTTTTTCCCTTTTTATTCATAACACTATTCTCCTAACTAGAAACGGTTAAAGGGCACAGCCCAAAAGCACTGCGCCCTCATTCCCAATATATTTATACCTATGAAAAAGAAGAAAAAGAATTACTCCTCACTAAGAGTCTGATTCATGCTGTCAGCAATTTCCTGACAAACAGTCTTTACGTCCTTCTCGCCAGTCCAAGCTTCCTTAAGCTTCTCTGTCTGCATATCTTCCCATGTTGTTGTGTACTTTGAGTATGGTCTAAATACAAGATCAGCATCAAGCATCTTCATATGACCGTTAAGATCAAATTTGTCGGTGCAGTTTACCCAAAGATCTGAGCATCCTTCGTATGCTGACATTGTTACACCAAGCTCTGCCTGCTTCTCCTGCATCTCCTTAGAACCGAACCACTCAATAAGTGACCAAGCAGCATCTGGGTTCTTTGTGTTAGCTGAAGCAGCCCAGCCAAGTCCGTTGTAGATAGAAACTCTCTTACCTGTAGTAGCATCCTTTGGAAGAACAGCTACATCACAGTTCTCAGCTGTGTACTCATTATCCTTGAAAGCAGCTACCATCCAAGATCCCTGTGTAACCATAGCAACCTTGCCTGACTCGAAAAGAACATCTGCTGCAGACTCAGAAATTGTATTAAGATCTGGGCAAGCACCTTCCTGTACTAAATCTACGAACAGCTGAATAGCCTTCTGTGTTTCAGGCTTATCATAACCAGATGACTTCTTATCATCGCTTATGATTTCTCCACCCATGGAATATACTGCGTTGTAGAATGAATCCTGATTGTTTGAAGGAGCAATAGCATATCCCCAATGCTCATCATTTGTAAGCTTCTTTGCAGCATCTGCAAAATCATCCCATGTCCAAGTATCATCTGGATAAGGTACACCCATCTCATCGAAAATTGTCTTGTTGTACCAAAGTGCAATTGTATCAATATCCTTTGGAACTGCATACTGCTTACCATTTGACTGATAAAGATTTACGATACCTTCATAGTAATTGCTCATATCAATCTTATCGCTTGCAGCAATCTTGTCTGTCAAATCCATAAGCATATCGTTTTCCATATACTTCTGTGCCTGATTCGAGTGCATCCAGAATACGTCTGGAAGCTCACCGCCAGATGCGCCTGCCTCAAGAAGTGTCCAGTAATCATCCCAGCCAACTACCTGAATTGTAGCCTTTACACCAGACTGTGCTGACCACTCATCAATGATTTGCTGTAATCCAGGTCTCTGATTTTCATCCCAGATAGAAACAGTAAGTTCACCTTCCACACTGCCTTTCATAGCTTCAGGTGCATCTGTTGTCTCCTCTGCTCCAGAATCAGCTGTGGTTGTTGAATCTGAGGAACCACCACAAGCAACCATGGACATTGCCATGAATACGCTTAGAACCATTGCAGCTATTTTCTTAGCCTTCATAATACATACCTCCCAAAAATGTTAACCTTTAATCTTCAGAATCCCCTCTGAATATGTTCCCATAATACAATTATTGTAGCTTAATGGGGATGGTATAATACTTACTAAAAATGTCAGAATGTGACATGTAATTATAATGCTCTTATTCAGCCTCCAAAATAAACATTCTTGATGTAAAATCTTTGTCTGATAAATACCAAGGCTCATCTGCTCCCATTGTGCCAAGACCTCGCTCCATAAGGAAATCTCCGTAGATTTTTTCATTTCCATTTATTGTGTAAATCAGTGACTCATCAAGCCCCTGCAGCTTGATAGTTTCCATACCAATATTAGGAGTCTTATGTGTTTTATACATAACTACTACAGCCTTTTTCTTGTCATCAGATACTACCATCCAGCTGGCAATGTTCTTTTCGAATGGTGACTGAAGACGATAAAGTGTACCGTACTGGAAAAGCTGACGGTATTCCTTCATAAATACAATCTGACGCTTAACTGCTTCAAATTCTTCCTCATCCACATCGTTAAGATCCAGCTCATATCCAAATGTTCCAAAGCAGGCAATATTAGCTCTGTCATCCACGTGCATAATACGTCCGGTCTGATTGTTAGGCGATTTAGATACGTGTGCGCCCATTGATGCAATTGGATATCCGTAGCTTGTGCCATACTGTATCTTTACACGCTCGTGACCATCTGTATCATCTGATGTCCATGCCTGAGGTGCGTAGTAAAGTAAACCTGCATCAAATCTTCCACCGCCACTAGCGCATGACTCAAATAAGATATGTGGGAAATCCTTTATGAGTCTCTCATAAAGTGAGTACACTCCAAGGATGTACTTGTGATATACCATTCCCTGCTTTTCAGGCTCAATCCCCTGGCTAAAGCACTCTGTAATTGAACGGTTCATATCCCACTTAATGTAGCTGATATTTGCTTTTGAAATAACATCGTAAAGCTGATGATAAATGTTATCTACCACCTCTGGCTTTGAGTAATCAAGTACCATTTGATGACGGCCAAGAGTTCTTCTTCTATCTGGAGCAGCAAGTACCCAATCAGGGTGTGCACGATATAAATCAGAATCTGGATTTACCATCTCTGGCTCAATCCAAAGACCAAAATCAAGTCCAAGATCATTCACCTTTTTAGCGAGTCCTGTAATTCCATCTGGAAGTTTATTCGTATTTACGAACCAATCTCCAAGACCAGCATAATCATCATTACGCTTTCCAAACCATCCATCATCCAGTACAAAAAGCTCTACACCTGCTTCCTGTCCCTTCTTGGCAATCTTGAGAATCTTCTCCTCATCAAATTCCATTTCTGTAGCTTCCCAGTTGTTGAGAAGAATTGGTCTTGGCTTGTTCTTGTATGGTGAACGAACAAGATTGTTGTTCATAAATTTATGAATGTTCTGGCTAAGGTCGTTTAGACCTTCCTTGGTATATGAAATGATAACCTCAGGTGTATCAAATACTTCCCCTGAGTTAAGTGGCCATACAAACCAGTTTGGATTTATACCCATTGTAAAGCGAAGCTTGCCAAAGTTATCCACCTCAGCTGCTGCTCTAAAGTTTCCACTGTAGACAAGATTTACTCCGATTGCCTCACCCTGAAATTCATCCGTATTCTTTCTCTTTAAAATAACGAATGGATTGAAGTTTGCGCTGGAATGTCCACGCATGCTTTCAATAGAAAGTATTCCCTTTTCTACTGAACGAACATGTGGATAACGCTCTCTTCCCCAGGCGCCCTCAAACTGCATCCAGTCATATTCATAATCAGGTAAATCAAGACAAACACTGTATGCCTTTGTAAGCTTCACTTCCTCATTACCAAGGTTTCTAAAGCTTGTATGACGAGTGATAATATTGTAGTTTTCATAAATTGTGTAATAGAGAGTTACCTCTAAATTTATTAATTCATCCTTGCAAACAATCTCAAGAGTTGTTGCTTCTGAATCCGTATTTACGTAGCTGGCTGGAAGACCTGGTATCGGCTTCTTACCTTCATATACTTCATATCTATCGTAAACAAGATTTGTAACCCTTGAACCATTTGCCTGTCTGATTTCATAGGCTGGTCCTCTAAAATCACCATTTCCAAATGCTGGATATTCAAGACTTGCCAGCTCCTTTGTATAGTTTTCATCATCAGTTACTGGACAGCAAAGTGGTCTTCCTGCCAATGTCTGATACCCATAAATAATCTGTTCTTCGTTTATTCTTTTTCCAAAGTAAAGCTGACCGATTTCTCCGTCACGACATTCGCCAATTACATAGCTTACCTTCGAATTATATAAATGAAATTGTTTTTCTTTTTCAAAAATTTTAACAGCCATAATGCCTCCCATTAAATATTGAATTTTCTTGCGACAGAAAGAATTATATAATTTTAAAAAAGTTTTGGGGATGGTTTTATTGACTCCTTTAATGTCATAATGTGACCTAATCTAGTTTGTAGACATTTCACGAATATGCTTGTATAATTAGACTTAAGGTACTTTATTAATTTTTCACTTGTTTGAATTTTTAATAGGAGTTAAAATGAGCACTTTACAAGAAGATTTGAAAAAGGCTCTGGAATTAATCAAAGTCGACTGGAACATGCAAAGCAATAAAAATGATTCCAAGACTAATTTTATTTATAGGGTTAAGTCTCTAGATGAATGCCTAAATGAAATTGAAAAACATAACGTAGACAAGCTATATACTCTTCATCGTTGGTATAATTACAAGACTTCCATAAAATGTGAGTATATCTTCTGCAACTATGGTGCAATCCACGAATCCAATCGTTTTAATCACGATGTGGATATTTACATTAAAGGTATTCCTTTTGATGTTAAGCTTACTGTATATCCTTCCAAGCTTTCAGACAGACCATTTGATTTGTCCACGCAAGAAGGAAAGAACGAGCTTATACGATGGCTTTATGCTAATCAATCTCAGGAAAGCCGTAAGCAAATCCTAAATCGTATATACGTTATTTGTGATGCTCCTACCAGCGAGGAAAAGCTCTCTATGAAGAGTAATTTCTCACTTATGTCCGAAAGAATTGCATCGTATATGCGTCATATAGAAAAGCACGGCTTTAATGAAATCACCATTACGGAAAACAATACCGATTACAATCTTAAGAGCGACATTATTATATTAGATTAATATAAAGGTGAAGTAACCACTTGGCTACTTCACCTTTTTTGATTCATTTTATTTTACCAGACAATGTAGATATTCTACTGTCTTATGAGCTGCTATATTTCTATGCTGTTCTGTATCTGCCTTAAATCTTCGATAGTCCTTTGTATAGAAGCTATAGGTTCCATACTTGGACATAATCTCCTCGATTGTTTCCAGTGACATTAATCCCTCATTATTGTAGCTAAGGAAAATGTACTTGAAATCGGCATTCTTAATTAAGTCTTCGAAAGTTTCTGCTACTGTACGTTTTGAGCAGAACTTACTCTTTTGGTCAGCGTAATCACGAAGGCCTGTAACACCATTAAGCTTTGGTTCATCATACTTTGCAATAGTCTCCAAAACATGATAATTGGTACAGTACTGTCTGGCATTATATGGAGGATCAAGATAAAGAATATCTCCACTTATTTTTCTAACAAGCTGATTTATATCCTCGTTGTACACCTTGCCCACAGGTCCATCCACTACAGGAAGAAGATCCATTTGAAATTCTCTCTGGGCAGTCTTTTTTACATGCTTTAAAAATGCCCCGTACACAGAAGCTGTATTGGCATATTTATCAATGGAATTTACCAGGCTAGCCAGATAATAGAAATACATATTATCGTTTATCTCGCCAGATTCGTGAAGTCTTTCCAATTCTATTCGAATGGCATCACATTTCATTCCATTTGCATTTGTAAAATAATTTCTTCCTGAGCCAGAGCCCTCACAGTAGTTCTTATAAATGAAGCCTTCTACTGGTGGTAGTGTATTTAGTTCCTTTAGAAGCCCCTTATCAAGCTCTGGTACATTTTCTATAAGGTGCTTGTTTAATATGTAGCTATAATACTGAATGTCATTAGCTATTACGGTGCAGCCTCTCTCCTTATAAGTCTGGCCAACTACACCGGTTCCAGCAAACAAATCTGCGAATACACATTCATCGCCTCGCTTATAACCAGTCACTTCCTCTATCGTTGTCTGCAAAAAATCCAACAACGAATATTTCGAGCCAATATAATTCATTAAAAAAATTCTCCCTAACTGTTTTATAAGCTGCTAACAAGCTCGTCCATCTGAGCTTCTGAGGCTGCATTTAATGTAGACTTGATAGAAACAACAGGCTCTACAATTTCGATGTTTTTCATTCCCTCAAAGATTGTGCGCATCTGTTTTGCAGCCTGTGGTGCCCAAGTACCATTTTCCACAAGACCTACTGTACGTCCCTGTTAAGACTTTGCTCGAAGATGAT
>JAEEGI010016964.1_pt1 | contig 14999 bp, 12 predicted proteins | sample 8958751 | NCBI WGS metagenome assembly JAEEGI01 (sample SAMN16246545, study PRJNA631951) | gut metagenome | biome: gut microbiome; feature: rumen; material: KS-attached | host: Bos | place: Iran: Karaj | collected 2018-10
GCGGACATCCATCTCCACGAGCTCGATCATCTCCTCGTCAACATCGGGAGCGTCGCACTTGTTCAGGAAGATCACCAGACGGGGGACGTTCACCTGACGAGCGAGCAGGATGTGCTCGGCAGTCTGGGGCATCACACCGTCGGTAGCAGCAACCACGACAATTGCACCGTCCATCTGAGCGGCACCAGTAACCATGTTCTTCACATAGTCAGCGTGGCCCGGGCAGTCAACGTGTGCATAGTGGCGGTTAGCAGTCTCATACTCGACGTGAGCGGTGTTGATAGTGATACCGCGCTCCTTCTCCTCGGGAGCGTTGTCGATCGAGTCGAACGAACGAACGCTAGAGGCATCAATGTTACCCTGCTTAGCAAGCACGGTGGTGATGGCTGCGGTCAAGGTGGTCTTACCGTGGTCAACGTGACCGATCGTACCGATGTTCACATGCGGCTTTGATCTTTCGAATTTCTCTTTTGCCATAACTTTAGTTACTATTTGTGGAATTTTAAATGATTTTATTTCACTATACTGCATATTAGTCTTCGCCCCCAGTGAGCCGATTAACTCGCAATCATTGAGAGGCGAAGCGTCTGATATGTCATTTGAGCCGATGGCGGGATTTGAACCCGCGACCTCTTCCTTACCAAGGAAGTGCTCTACCCCTGAGCTACATAGGCAATACTGTTTTGAGCGGAAGACGGGATTCAAACCCGCGGCCCTCAGCTTGGAAGGCTGATGCTCTATCGACTGAGCTACTTCCGCAAAGTTGAGTGGGTAGAGATGGATTCGAACCACCGAAGCGATGACGCAGCAGATTTACAGTCTGCCCCATTTGGCCACTCTGGAATCTACCCAACATGTCTTGGAGCCTCTTGTCGGATTCGAACCAACGACCCCGAGATTACAAATCACGTGCTCTGGCCAACTGAGCTAAAGAGGCGCTTGCTCGCGAAACGAACCGACAGGTTGAACTCGTTTTGCGGGTGCAAAGATACTGCCATTTTTTGAACTGGCAAAACTTTCTGAACTTTTTTTTCAAAAAAAACGCTTTTTTGCCTGAAAAAGGCACTTTTTGGCAGTTACACCTTATTATAATATAATGGAGCAGGGTATGGAGACCTGGAAAAGGGGACTTACTGCCTGCCGTAATCATAAAAAATCTGGCCGTTCGCCCGTCATTCGGCCTGAGTGTAAAGCCCAGGCCCGACAGCAACGAGGCAGGGCGTGTGATTGCCTACAAATCGGTCCTATTCACAATTCTCCACTTTAAATATCTAAAAAAAGTCGGTTTTTTCCCAAAAAATTTGGTGGAGTCAAAAAAAGTTCGTATCTTCGTTGCGAGTGAAGAAATGCCACTCTCATTAACGATGAGCGAATGCACGATAGACCAGTTTCTAACACACCAACGGCTTGAGCAAAACCGCGCCGCGCTGACGATAGAGAGCTACCGCAACGACCTTGAGCAGTTTGCCCAGTTCCTGGCTGGTGAGGATGAATTGGACCTGGCTTCGGTCACCGTCAATGATGTGAGAGCGTGGTTGGTGCAGCGATCGTCGCTTGGCGACAGCGCGCGCACACTGCGACGCAAGGTGCAGTCGCTGCGAGCCTTCTACAAGTGGCTCATGCGGCGCAGCATGGCGGAGCAGAACCCAGCGGCCGACATCGAGTTGGCACGCCTGCCCAAACAGCTGCCACACGTGTTGCGGCCTCAGAACCTAGACCAGCTGCTCAACGGACCAGTCGACGACCAGGACTTTGACGAGGTGCGCAACCATTTGATGCTGCTGATGTTTTATAGCGCCGGTTTGCGCCGTGCCGAGCTAATGGGTCTGTTGGATGCTGCCGTCGACACCCGCACATGTCAGCTCAGGGTACACGGCAAGCGCGATAAAGACCGCATCGTACCCTTCGGCCCCGAGTTGGCGACATGGGTCGAGCGATACCGTCGGGTAAGGCAAGAACAGGTGGGACAATGCGAACTGTTTTTTGTGCGCCACAACGGCAAACCGCTCTACCCTGCCCTAGTCTACCGCGTGGTGCACAGTGCCCTGCAACAGGTGGGCGGTGGCGACCAACTGAGTCCGCACGTGCTACGCCACTCGTTTGCCAGCGCAATGCTCAACGACGGAGCCGACATCACCAGCGTCAAGGAGCTACTGGGTCACGAGTCGCTAGCAGCGACGCAAGTCTACACCCACATCACGCTCAGCGAACTTAAAACACATTACAAACTTGCCCATCCGCGGGCGCTTAAAAAAGGAGGTTAATATGGAAATCAAGATCCAAGCTATCCACTTCGATGCAACCGAAAAGCTACAGCTGTTCATCAACAAGAAAGTTGAGAAGCTGGTCAAGCACAACGAGATGATTAACGACGTAGAGGTCAACCTGAAGGTCGTCAAGCCTGAGACGGCGATGAACAAGGAAGCCTCGGTCAAGTTGCTCATGCCGCGCCAGGAGGACCTGTACGCGTCGAAGACTGCAGACACCTTCGAGGAGGCCATCGACCTGTGCATCGACGCCCTCAAGAGCCAGCTCGAAAAGACCCGCAAGGACAAATAATGATTTCTTTTTAGGCTTTAGACTTTAGGCTTTAGTCCTTAGCTAAACTCTAGAGACAACAACTCCCCGCACCATCCTGGCGCGGGGAGCTTGTTGTTTTTTTGTAATGATCTAGGCGGGAGATTACTCCTCGGCGTTGCGCAGCTGCTGCACGTAGACAGCCTTCATCATCTTCTTGCGGTTGGTCACCGAGGGTTTCTGGAAGGCCTGGCGAGCGCGGAGCTCCTTAACGATACCAGTCTTCTCATATTTACGTTTGAATTTCTTCAGGGCGCGTTCGATGTTCTCGCCTTCCTTTACGGGTACAATAATCATAATTGTTGTTTGAATTTAGAAAATTATAGTTGTTATTTATTTGATATCATTCGGCGGGCACGACTGCTGGCCCTCCTGCACGGAGTGCCTTGCATACAAGATGCCACAATGTGAATGGGGTTCCACCTTAACTTATTGTGCCTTGCCGCAGTCTCTGCGGTCTTGACGCACAACGCGGCGGCCAGGCAGAAGGGCCGCACACCATAGGTTATATGTTTGTTATCAGTCTTTTAGCTAGGTTCTCACAAACCTCCTTTCAATTTTTCGGCTGCAAAGATAGTAATTAATTGAGAATTGAGAATTGAGAATGGAGATTTTTTTCGCCAAAACCCCGTTTTTTAACATTTCGCGGTACTCAACTTTACAATTGTAATTGTATTGTAACAGCAAAAACGGCAGTTGTACGATGTGATGTCAGTACCTTTGCGGTCTAAAAAGCGAAAAAACGAATCTATATATGGAATCAAGTTATCTAATGATTTCGCTGAAGATGACGGGGGCACTTGCGCTTCTTATCTTTGGCATGAAGACCATGAGCGAGGCACTGCAAAAGATGACCGGTCCGCAACTGCGCCATGTGCTGGGTGCAATGACCACCAACCGTTTCACGGGTGTTCTCACGGGCATATTGATTACATTGGCAGCGCAGTCATCATCGGCAACAACGGTCATGACTGTGTCGTTTGTCAACGCTGGCTTGTTATCACTGGCACAGTCTATCAGCGTGATCATGGGCGCTAACATTGGCACCACCTTAACGGCATGGATCATGTCGGCAGGCTTCTCGTTCAACGTCACCAACGTGGTATGGCCCCTGTTCTTAATAGCCGTCATTCTGATCCACATCCGTAGTCGCCGGCTAGTGGGTGACCTACTTTTCGGTGTAGCGCTTCTGTTTTTCTCGCTAGGTGTATTATCGATGACAGGCAAAGAATTGGACTTGGCACACAACCCATCGGTAGTGGCTTTCTTCTCGTCGTTTGACTCATCGAGTTACCTGACTATCCTGCTATTTTTAGTCATCGGCACCGTACTCACCATCATTGCCCAATCATCGGCAGCCGTCATGGCCATCACCATGGTGCTATGCACCAGTGGAGTAATGAGTATCTACCAAGGTGTTGCACTGGTGTTGGGTGAAAATATTGGCACCACGTTCACCGCGCTTCTTGCCGCTCTGTCGGGAAATACTCAAGCACGGCGTGCGGCAGTAGCCCACTTGACATTCAACACGATAGGTGTTGCATGGGTGATGTGCTTGTTCTTTCCCATGGTCGACCTTGCCTGCTCAATTGTGGGCCTTGATGCGATGAGTGCCCAGCAAAGCCCGGTGAAACTATCTTTTGTCTTGGCTACGTTCCACACGATGTTTAATGTATCTAACACATTGATTCTCATTGGTTTCATTCCGCAAATTGAGCGCCTATGTTGTTGGCTAGTTAAGGGCAAGGCCTCACCCGAAGATGAGGAGTTCAGCTTGCAGTACATCCATGCCGGCATCATGCGTACACCCGAAATCTCGGTGTTGCAAGCGCAAAAGGAGATTACCGTGTTTACCGAGCGCATGCATACAATGCTTAACCTAGTAAGCGGCATGGTCAATGAGCATGACAACAACAAGTTTGACGAAACTTACGAACGCGTAAACAAGTATGAAGAGATGTCCGACAAGATGGAGATAGAAATTGCCCACTACCTGGAGCAGGTGAGTTCAGCTCACTTGAGCGATGACACCAAGATAAAGATTCGCAACATGATGCGCGAAATCGGTGAGTTGGAGAGTATCGGCGACTCATGCTTCAACTTGGCTCGCACGTTGAAGCGTCGCCTCGACCAGAAGGAGGTATTCAGCGAGGCTATGTTGTCTCACCTTTCTCTGATGCTCGACCTTTGCGACCACGCCATGTCGCAGATGTCACTCATCATGCATGGCCCCAAGGAAGACTACAGCATCAGCGACAGTTATGCCATTGAAGCCGACATCGACCGCCATTGCCAGGAATTCCTTCGACTTAACCTAGATGACGTCAACAATCACGTGTACAACTATGGTATGGGCACCATCTACGTTGCCCTAATCAAAGAATGCGAGAAGCTAGGTGACTACATCATCAATGCCGTTGAGGCAAGGTACAACCTCAAGTGAACAACTCATTCAAAAAAGTGCTATCTTTGCGACATGAAACGGATAATAGTCATAGATGACGAGCATGACTTGTGCGAGATACTGAGGGTCAATCTTGAATTGGCCGGCTATGAGGTAAGCATTGCGCATTCGGCCGAAGAGGCACTGCGACTCGACCTTGCCACCCACGACCTGCTGCTACTCGATGTGATGATGGATGGCATGTCGGGCTTTGAACTGGCCGAGTACCTGCGCCATAAGCCCGAGACTGCGCGCCTGCCTATCATCTTCATTACAGCCAAGGACACCGAGGAGGACCTGTTGCGTGGCTTTACATTGGGTGCCGACGACTATATCACCAAGCCCTTCTCGCTGCGAGAGATGCTGGCGCGCGTCAAGGCAGTACTGGCACGCACCACCTCCTCTTCCATACTCACGCACAAAGGCCTGGTCATGGATATCGAACATCAGACGGTAAGCACCGACGGCAAGAAGGTGATGCTTACCAAGACCGAGTTTGACCTGTTGCACCTGCTCATGCGCGAGCGTGGACATGTGCTATCGCGAACACAACTCATCGAGGGTGCCTGGCCACTGGGTGTAGTCGTCACCGACCGCGCAGTGGACGTGAACATCACCCGCCTGCGTAAGAAATTGGGCAACTATGCCCACCACATTATCGCCCGCCACGGATTTGGCTATTGTTTTGACGCATGAAAAAGTTAAGTGAAGGCCGCAAAATGTGGCTGAGTATGATGGCTTTGTTTATTGCCTATGCCACCATTTTCATCCTTCTTGAGGACTATGATCGGCATGGAAAGGATCTGTTTAGCGAGGCTAGCGATTGGCATCTGCTGTGCTTCTCGCTAGTCGCATTGGTTGCGCTGGGTGTGACATTATATCGCTATGCGCACCGCATGGACGAACGCATCATTCGCGACCAGGACGAGAAACGCAACGAGATGCGCCGACAGATGACACAAAACATCTCACACGAATTGAAAACCCCTGTGGCCAGCATCATGGGGCTTACCGAGACCATTCTTGACAACCCGCAACTCGACAATGATCAGCGACATGAGTTTGTGCGTCGCACACATGCCCAAGCACAACGACTATCGCATCTGTTGCAAGACATTAGTACGCTCAACCGTTTGGATTATGCCTCGTCGCAACTAGAACACGCTCAGGTCGATGTATCGCAGGTGGTTGCCGACATCCTCTTCGAGTCACTACCCACCTGCCGCCAGCACCTGATTGAGGTGCACAACGAGTTGCCCAACATCCTAGTCATCAACGGCAACCAACAGTTGCTCTACAGCATTTTTCGCAACTTGATGGACAACGCTCTCAACTATGCTGGTGACTGTGCAATCGTGAGCATCGGTGCCACCGAGGGCATTCGCCACTGGCATTTCACCTTCAGCGACACTGGCCATGGCGTTGCCAACGAACACCTGCCTCACCTCTTTGAGCGATTCTACCGTGTGGACAAGGGCCGCAGTCGAGCCATGGGCGGCACAGGGCTGGGCCTAGCCATCGTCAAGAATGCCGTGCTCTACCACCGAGGCACCATCAAGGCCATAAAAAACCAAACCGGCGGCCTTACCATCGAGTTTACCTTGCACAAGTGAACTTTGCTTTTTGTCCTGACAAACGCCACTGTTCCAAGTGGCGTTCAACCTCAGGCGTGAGTACTAACCGATAACTCATACGCCTAATCGCCGTTTGATTTCATCCATCGTAAAAGCCTCGCCTTGCCCCTCGCTCATCTCTTGGATGCCTTGACGAACTGACTCGAGATTCTCTGGGGATTCAAACCATTTGTCACCAGACGGCGACGGATTCTCATCGACTTCAACCGAGACGCTATTGGCTTTAGCCATCGAGAGTTGCTTAATAGAGGCATTGAGAGTGGGTGAAAATCTCATCTTCAATTTCTTCATTTTATATATAGCTGAATCGCAAGACTTTGTTAATTCCTTACATTCCTCATCGCTCATCCCCCAAATCGATGTTTGGTCAAAGATATTACGTCATCCATGAAATCAGTGAATCTCTGAAATTCCTCTGAAAATTCTAGTGTATAGCCATACGGAAATGGGTCTATTTTATCTTCCAAAATCCCGTTTTTGGTGTAAACAGTGATATCCCATGTAGGATACTCGCAAGCCTCATAATTCCTTGGAAGTATTCAGTTGCACACTTTATTCTCTTTCGAAATATAGAATTTAGCGACATTATTAGCAAGATAACACTTTATTGGTTGGATGTCAATACGGCGTCCCCAATCAATATATTCACCAAAGCCCTCATATCGAATCATGAATGAAACGAGTTTACTTATATGGAATTCTGTAAAATACAAACCCGGTGACTTACATTTAATGACTATCGAGTCATAGTCATAATTATCACTTAGATACATCAATTCTTTTTCAAAAAGTGAATTAGATGCTTTCTCATTTGAGGATATAATATTTTGAAACATGAGCCTCAACGAGTCGCTATTATTCTTTTTGAAATACTCTCTTTCTCCATCAAAATGATATCGAAACAACGCTATACTATCGCCATTTTCATTTAAATATTGAATTATATCATCAGGAGAGTTCTTTCCCACAAAAACAGTAAAATTGTATTTAGGACTTAAAGAAAGACTATCTTGCTCGACTAGCTCTCCATCCCTAAAATAGAAATATTGCTTGTCTTTGATTATTAAAAAACAATTTGGATATGGAGCACTACCCTGCTTTGTAGGATTGGTTGGTCGAAAGCATCTATACTCCTCCCATATATTGACAGTATCGCAAATCGAGTCTTTAGCCACTGAAGGTGTAGCTGCGCCCTCTCCTTTTGAGCCACTGACACACCCCAAAAGGAGACTTACTAGAATAGCCAATACTATCGTTTTGACTTTAATCATTTCTGAGCCTCTCATATTCACAATCTCATCGTGAGTTCGATAAAAGTTAGAGGGGTTGGCACTTGTTGCGGAGCCAGGCGGCCTCGTCGGGGGTGAGGTAGGGGGTGACGCGGTCGATGACCATCTGGTGGTAGGCGTTGATCTGGTCGACCTCTTCCTGGGTGAGCATGGTGCGATCGATGAGCGAGAGGTCGTAGGGGAAGAGGGTCAATGGCTCGAACTCCAAGAACTTACCGAACTCCTCGGTTTCCTTGCCCTCTACAACGAGCAGGAGGTTCTCGGTGCGGATTCCATAGCGGCCCGACTTGTAGAGTCCTGGCTCGTTGCTGACAATCATGCCTGGCTCTAGCGCGTTGGGATTTTGCTCGACGCGGATGCTGTGCGGGCCCTCGTGAACACCAAGGAAGTGCCCCACCCCATGGCCAGTTCCGTGCCAGTAGGTCATTCCCTCCTGCCACAGCGGCATGCGTGCCAGCACATCGAGGTTCACGCCACAGGTGCCCACAGGGAACTTGGCACGTTGCAGCGCCAGGTGGCCCTTGAGCACCAGGGTGTAATCGTGGCGCTCATCATCGGTGGGGTTGCCCAGCGAGACGGTACGGGTGATGTCGGTGGTGCCGTCCAGATACTGACCGCCCGAGTCGACTAGCAGTAATCCGTCGGCATGTAGCGTGGCGGCACTCTGTGCGTCGGCCTCATAGTGCACGATGGCGCCATGCTCCTTGTAGCCGCAAATCATCGCGAAACTGTCGCCGCGATAGTTCTCGCCACGAGCGCGTTCCTGCTGTCCGCGTGTCCATACGTCCACCTCGTTGATGGTGCCACTAGCGACGTTTTCTTCAATCCATCGGAACAGTCGCACTAGGGCGGCACCGTCACGCTCCATGGCGCGGCGTGTGCCGGCAATCTGTGCCTCGTTCTTGATGGCCTTGAGCAGGGCGATGGGCGATGGCATGTAGACCTTCATCGACGGCAGGGCGTTGGCGAGTGTGTCACTCACCTTGTTTGGGTCGATGAGTACCACGTCGTGCTCGCTGCGACGCTCCAGGTAGCGGACGATGTCGTCATAGTCGCGCACGCGAATTCCATATTTCTTCAGATGTGCCGCAAGTTCCTTGCTCACCTTCTTCTCGTCGATAAAGAGCGAAGTATCCTTCTCGCTGACATAGGCATGTGCGATGGCGACAGGCGTGAAATCCACGTCGCTGCCACGCATATTGAACAGCCATGCAATCTCGTCGAGGGCACTGATGAGCATCGCCTCGGCTCCATTCAGCTCCAACGAGGCGAGCAAGCGCTCCAACTTGTGATCGACGGTCTCGCCTGCGAGTTCCTCGTCGTGGACATACGCCTCGCCCATGGGGCGTGCAGGACGGTCGGTCCAGATGCGGTCGGCAGGGGCGAAATCCGATGCCATCTTGATACCGTTCTCACCGCAGAATCGCTCCAATCGGTTAGCTTCCAGGGTCGAGAACAGGCGTCCGTCAATGCCGATGACCGCGTCCTCGCCCAGATTTTGCACAAGCCACTCCTCGCGGGTGGGGTCCGGGTTGTCACCATTCTCGCGCATGAGCACGAAGCCGCTGTCGGCGAGTTGCTCTTCGGCCTGAAGGAAGTAGCGCGAGTCGGTCCACAGACCGGCCTGATCCATGGTGACGACGGCTGTACCGTTACTCCCCGTGAAGCCCGAGACCCAGTCACGGAACTTCCAGTGGTCGCTGATATATTCACTCTGATGCGGGTCGGTGCCAGGGATAATGACGGCATCGACATGAACGCGCGCCATTTCCTGACGCAACGCTTCAAGGTGTTCTCTTGTTTCTTGCATTCTTTATTTTTTTAGTTGTTGCCACGGTAAAACCACGGCACACAGAACAATTGTCTTTTTTATCGCCGTAAAGCGTCGGGGATACGGACGGGGCTGTGCGGGTTGAAGCCTGCCGGCACGGGGCCATTGCGAAAGTCGGGCATATGGCTGCCATAACCATTGCCGTTCTTTGACCCGCCAAACACATAGTCCAACACTTGATAGAGCAATCCACCCACATCCAGGCTCAGCGGCTGACCCATGACATTGATTGTCGGAGCAACGATTGGCATGGTCTTCCACTGCCGCAAGTATGGGTCATAATAGCGTTGCGCCCCCACGTCGATGCTTACCGTCTCGTTCATCTTAATGCCCAGCGTGCCACCATATCGGGTGTCCTGCAAATAAGGCATCGCCGCAACGCTGTGGTATCGCATATTTCGATAATACTGCCCGAAAGCATTGAGTGTGAGTCGCTCGTTCAAAGCGAAACTTGCACGGCCATAGATTCCATAATCATTCCACGCATCACGTCCAAAGTGGTACTTGTTGCCGCTGAGTCCTGCAGTGACCACGAGTCGCTCACCGATGGGTTGTGTAAACGACACATTGGCACTGCCCACATTGCCCAGCCCAGGCATGGCAGTAAAACTTCCTGCACCTGCTAGGTAGCCCGTACCGATGGAAGCAATCACTCCAGCCGATGACCAGTTGCGACTATAGGGATCCATGACGAAGTTATAGTCACTCGTGCTATGATTGTAGCCCCATTGTACTTCCATGCGGTCGTGCAAGCGCAGCGAGTCGCTGAGCGGTGCCGTTTGCCAGTCAAGGCGCATCGGCTCGGTAAGGTCTGGCTTAGCCAACAGGCTAGCGTAGGGCGTGGACAGTTGTGGTGTGATGGGTTGGAGAAAGCGCTCAGTCAGGCCATGGGTGTCAAGCTGCAGGTGAATGGGGGCATTCTCCTGAGCCCATCCCGCCATTGCCACCATAGCCAATGCAGATATGAACGAAAACTTTTTCATTACACATGCGCCGGTAAAATCACCTGAACGACTCAGCTAGCCACTGCCTTGAAACGCCTTAGTCTTCTTTGTCGTACCAGGTGGAGTACATGAGGTAGTTGTGGGCGATTTTCACGTTGATTTCACTGGCTTGAGCGGGATCAACCATCTTCTTGAACTTGGCTGGACTACCCGCCCACAACTCGTGGGGGCCTATCTTGGTGCCACCCAACACCACACTGCCAGCAGCCACAATGGCTCCCTCGCCCACCTCGGCGTGGTCAAGGATGATGCTGCCCATGCCGATGAGTGCCATGTTGCCAATCTTGGCGCCATGTACCACGACGTTATGACCGATAGAGACGTCGTTGCCAATCTCGGTTACCGACTTCTCATAAAGTGTATGAATCACCGCATTGTCCTGGATGTTAACTCGGTCGCCGATGGTGATGGTGTTGACATCGCCGCGGAGCACCGCGCCGAACCAGATGCTGCAGCCGTCGCCCATGGTGACATCACCCACTACGACGGCATTGTCGGCGAGAAAGCAGTTCTCGCCCATTTTTGGCTCAAAGCCTCTAACTTTCTTGATAATTGCCACTTTTCTTGAATTGAAAATTGAAAATTGAGAATTAGGAACTGTGCGTCATGACTGGCAATTCCTAATTCTAGACTATAAACTACTTGAAGGGGATGGGTTGCCCGATGCAGGCGTCAGGAGCCTGGATGTGAAGCATGGCAGCAATGGTAGCTGCGATATCGGTCATACCGTTTCGTTCAAAGCGCTCACCATGAGGCACATGCCAACCGTAAAACACCAGCGGTATGTGCGTGTCGCTCTGGTTCCAAGTACCATGTGTGCTTCCCTTGCCGTCATGTGAGCCCGAATACACCCCGATGTTGGGGATCAGGTAGAGTTCACCACAGCGTGCGGGATAGTAGCCCTTGACAGCGCGATCGACTACCTCGCGCGGAATGGAACGCCCATAGGGGTGCTCAAAGTCGATGACCCATGCAATGCGGTCGTCACGCTCCAGCAGGGAAATGATCTCGCGCTTCACCGCTTCACGGTCGACCCCAGCTGCCGCCAAAGCTTCATTATCGAGGAACCAGTTATAGGCCATGTGCCCTTTGATCGCCTTCTCCACACCAAACTTTTCTTGGATTTTGCCATTGACCATTTTCTCTAACGAGCCATTGCCAATGGTCTCGCTGGGCATGTGGTGCTCGGTCATGAACTTGTAGTTGTGCGTGCCACCATGGTCAGCAGTGAGGAAGAGCAGGTAGTTGCCTTTGCCCACCTTTTGGTCGAGCACTTTGAAGAACTTCGCCAGGTCGATGTCGAGCTGGTCATAAATGCTGTCAAGTTGCAACGAGCGGGTGCTCCATGCATGGCCCACATAGTCGGTCGTTGAGATGCTCACCGCCAGCAGGTCAGGCACGTCGTCCTGTCCCAGTTGCTCACCATCGATAGCTGCGGCCGCCATTTCAAAAGTCATGGTCACGCCATTGCGGTTGTTCCACAGATCGTAGTTCTTCATTGTCTTCTTGTTGTCCTTGTTGAAGCGTTCTACCCACTGTGGTAGCTTGCTCATATAATAGGTGCTAGTGATGAATCCCGGCACTTTCTCATCATACCAGAAAGCACCGTTGGCACCATGGCCGGCGGGGAGGATGGCAGCACGGTCTTTGAGCGAAATGCCCACCACGCGCGCCTGCATGTCGGTACCCAACTTCAACTGGTCTCCGATGGTGGTCACGAGCATGTTGCGTGGCGACGCTTTGCCCTTGTCGGTGGTCGTTCCCACACCCGTGACAGTGGAGTCCTGCACACTGGCAATGGGTTTGCCGTGCACCATCATGGTGTTGCCTACAATTCCGTTGAACGCGGGTGTAGTGCCCGTGTAGACGCACGAGTGGCCGCAAGCAGTGAACGTGGGCAAGTAATCGATCATCGTGTTGCCGCACGAGTATCCACCATCGAGCAAGCGACGAATGCCACCATCGGGACGCCACATATTGTTATAGGTATACAGGTAGTCCCATCGCATCTGGTCGATGACGATGCCCACCACCAACTTCGGTCGCTCGATTGTCGGCTGAGCGCTCACCGCTGCCATGCCCATCAGGGCCACAGCCAGGAAAAGGAATTTTTTCATATCATTTTTTGTACTAGAGGAACTATAAACACTAGATTAACTAGGCCACAGCCCCCAACTATAAATTATTAACTACCTTGTTGTTCCTCGGGCTACGAGGCGGGTGCGGACGATGCGCTTCTGGGCTCGGTTGATGGGATATTTTCCCTCGACCAGCCCGATGAGGATTTCGGCAGCCTCACGCCCCACCTCGACACCATTTTGTTCGATGGTTGTCAACTGGGGGTCACATGAGGTGGCAAGGTTGCCGTCGGTAAATCCGCAAATCATCAGTTCGTCGGGGACCTTCAGTCCCATGCGCTTAGCGGTGTACAGGATACCGATGGCTGTATCGTCGTTGACAGCAAAGAATGCATCGGGCCGATGATCCATCTGCAACATGAGCGGCGTAATCAATTCGGCATCGCCACGGTTATCGCACAGTTTGATCAGCTCATCGTCGGGCTTCAATCCGTTTTGATAGAGCGCATCACGATAGCCGTTGAAACGGTTCTTGGCAATCTCCAGATTAAGCGATGTTCCATAGTAGGCTATGCGGCGGCAACCACGCTCAATGAGGTAAGTTACCGCGTTGAAGGCGCCCTTGTAGTCGTCGACCACCACACGGTTGGCGTTGATTGCAGGACAGATGCGGTCATAGAACACCAGCGGCATCTTGTTCTGGGCCAGCCGCACGAAGTGGCTGTAGTTGACAGTATGCTTTGACTGCGCGGCAATGATGCCGCAAACGCGGTTGCGGTAGAAGGTGTCGCACAACTGGGCTTCTCTCGACTCGTTCTCGCCACTGCATGCCACCACCAGCAGATACCCCCTTTCAGAGGCCACCTGCTCGATTCCCGCCAGCACCGACGAGAAATAGTAGTGTACAAATTCAGGCGTAATGACTCCAATGACCTTGATGGGCACGCGGCGACTGTTGCGCAACGACTCTGCCACAATGTTGGGTCTGAAATCATGCTCTCGCGCGAAACGCTGTATCTCCTCACGACGTTGCTTGCTGATGCTGGGACTATCGCGCAGGGCACGTGACACGGTGGCGACCGATACACCCAGCATATGCGCCAAGTCTTTCATCGTCAGGGGCTGTCCTATGGGATTTTCCATATCAGTAACTAGAGGGTTAACAAGTTAAGACGTTATCACCCAACTCACATCATGCCTAGCAAGTAAGCAGAGTATCATCCGAGGGGTCTTTTCGGGCACAAAAATAGGGATATTCTACGAAATACGCAAACGATTGCACGCGGTCTGCACATTTTTTAACAATATAATTACCTTTTTAATATTGGCAATTATCTAATTTTGCGTTGTTCATTGCCTAAATAGGTAGGTTTAGTAACTTATATACAATAACATAACTTTAACACCAAACAGAATGAAGAAGCAAGTACTCTTGAGGATTCCCACGCGAATCCTAACCCTCTTGATGGGCTTGTGCCTATCACTGGGAGCCTTTGCACAAATCACTGTGCAGGGCCTTGTCAAGGATGCTACTGGCGAGGGTGTCATTGGCGCGTCTATCCGTGTGGTGGGCACTAACCAAGGCACTGTGACCGACTTCGACGGCAACTTCACGTTGTCGAACGTGCCGGCAGGCGCCACGCTCCAAGTTTCATCAATTGGCTACGTCACCCAGGAGGTGGTAGCCGCTCCTGAGATGGTCATTGAGCTGCAGGACAACACCCAGACACTGAATGAGGTCGTTGTCATCGGTTACGGTGTGGCCCGCAAGAGCGACCTTACCGGTAGTGTGACCGCCATGCGACCCGACTCCAAGAACAAAGGTGTCGTGGTCAGCGTTCAAGACCAGTTGGCTGGTAAGATTGCCGGTGTGAACGTCACCAGTGGTGGCGGTACACCTGGTGGTGGCGCAACCATCCGTATCCGTGGTGGATCGTCACTGAACGCCAGCAACGACCCGTTGATCGTCATCGACGGTGTGCCCATGGACAACAGCGGTGTCAAGGGTCTGGCCAACGGCCTGGCTATGGTGAACCCGCAGGACGTTGAGAGCTTCAACGTCTTGAAGGATGCATCGGCAACCGCTATCTATGGTAGCCGTGGTTCGAATGGTGTCATCATCATTACCACCAAGAAAGGCCGC
>JAEEGI010016966.1_pt1 | contig 14996 bp, 7 predicted proteins | sample 8958751 | NCBI WGS metagenome assembly JAEEGI01 (sample SAMN16246545, study PRJNA631951) | gut metagenome | biome: gut microbiome; feature: rumen; material: KS-attached | host: Bos | place: Iran: Karaj | collected 2018-10
AGGAAGAGCCGCTCGTGTCCGGGCACACTCTTCACGATACCGAGCTGATCCCGGATCGAGGTGCCTATCAGTATCACGAACGCCAGGCTCACAATGAGCCCCACCGCCTCGATGGCGGTGTATAGTTTGTTGCGGGAGAGGAATTTCAGGTAACTCTTCATGTCTACTCTTTCTTCAGTTCCTCCGCTGGATTCGTCTTCGCGGCTTTCAGGGTTTGCCAGAGAACGGCGAGGAAGGAGATCAGCAAGGTAATGACGGCGGCGACGGCAAAAACCCATCCGTAACCTTCAATCCGATCCCAGAACTGCCTGAGATAACGTTCGGACAGGAATATGGCTATGGCAATCCCGATGATGATGGCGATTCCGACCAGGATCATGTATTCCGCCACAGCCCTTTTGGTCTCAGACTCCACGGTTCCGCCGAAGACCTTGCGTACGGCGATGCCTTTGGTTTGAAGTCCGGCGTAGTAGGCACTCATCGCGACAAGCCCCATCAGGGAAATCAAGACGGAAACCAGCATGAACAGTTCTATGAGCCGGATGAAATTATGCGTGTCTTCCATGCGGCGCTCAATGAGTTCAGGAACGGGACCGTAATTATCGGCGACCGACTCGTCACCCCGCAGACGGATGCTTTCCTGTCGTCCTATTTCCTTCAGGTCGGCACGGACTTCCTTGTCCAACCTGTTGAGTTCAAGAATCATCGTGGACTGTCCCAGGAGATCGTCGATAACGACTAATCCCACTTGGTTCGCCGCGAAATGAGACGGATCCGTGACCGCGAAATCCTTGATGATTCCTCCGATTTCCCGATCCTTATAGAAATATTCCAGATTTTTCGGGATGACGGGATTCTCTTCGTCAAGATTGAAGGCTCTGGCAGCGGACTCGGTAAACCAGATGGATTTCTGCCGGCTCCGGTGGTAGTCTTTGACAATCTCGAAGCCGTAAATGTCAAATGCCGTTTCGTCGCATTCGATTCTCCCGATGTCAAAGGATCCGTCTTCGTTGGAGACGGAGTAGGCGATGTTCCTCAATCCTACGACCCCGTTCGTGATGCCCGCCCTGTTGATATAGGGCCGACTGCTGAAAACGTCCTTGCCGATTGTTCCGCTCGAGATGTAATATAGGTTGGAGACGTCTGCTCCAAGCGGAGCGTTCACCAGATGGTTATACTGATGCTCCATCACCATAGCCAGGGAAATCAAGGCCACCGTGATGACATTCTGGATGACAATGAAGACTCTTGAAAAGACGGTCTTTGTCTGGCGTCTCTGGTCGCCTTTGATAATCGAAACCGGGTCATTTCGATGGACCATGAAGGCTGGAATGATTCCGGAGACGGCTCCGACAACAATGGCCATCAGGATGTAGGTGATGAGATAAGGCTCCGAGAATGCGATGTCCAGTCCGATGTCACTGGCGACATAGCGATTGAACAAAGGCTCCAGCCATTTGGCCAGTGCAATCGCAAAGGCGAGACAGACAGCCATGAAAACCACGGATTCGAGGATATAGCGTCCGAAGATCCTGCCCCGGGACTCTCCAAGCGTGGAGCGTATCGCCATCTCTTTCGCCCTTTTGTTGGATAAGGCTACACTCAGGTTGATGTAGTTGAAAAGGGCAGAAACCAACAGAAGGATCCCGGCGGCGATGAGAACATAAATCATCGAACGGTTTCCCTTATTCAAGATGCTGCCTGAGTTGTTGGAAGAAAAGTAAATATCCTTGACAGGAGAAGTCACCCGGGTGTCAGCGCTTTGGTTTTTGAAGTAATCCGGGAATTCCTTCCGGACCAGCGTGTCAATCAACGTCCTTGTCGCTTCGACATCCGTTCCTTCCCGGAAACGGAGCAGTACCAGGTCATTCGGGATAATCCATAGCGAAGTAGCCGGCTCGTCGGGTTGTTTGAAACTCTTGAGAATTGTCAGCTCTTTCAACAAGGACCGTTCGGGAAACCTGACAATCCCGCCCACGATGCAGGTATCCGTCCTGATAACGATAGTCCTTCCCATAGGATCCGTATCAGGGAAACACAACCTGGCGAAAGACTCTTCCAAAACCACCTGATTCCTGTCATGAAGGATTTCTTCCGAACCCTCTACGAACGTGAACGGGAAAAAACTGAAAAACGAAGGATCCACCTCAGTGACCGAATTGTATTTACTCGGGCTGGGTTGTCCGTCGATGGATATCTGATTTCCGAAGTAGTTTATCTGTTTCATCCGCGTTGCGGTTTCCACTTCGGGAATCCTGTCTTGCACAATGGACATTTCGCCAGGAATCGCGTTGAACGATTCCATTCCCATAGTCAAGGAGTAAACATTCTTGTAGCCAGGAGTTTCCCGCGTGATTGCCAACTGCTGCCAGACATAGCAGGAAATAATCACGACGAACGCCAGGCTCACGATGAGCCCCACCGCCTCGATGGCGGTGTACAGCTTGTTGCGGGAGAGGAATTTGAGGTAACTTTTCATACTACTCCTTTTTCAGTTCCACCGCCGGATTGGTCTTCGCAGCCTTGAGGTTCTGCCATAGGACGGCGAGGAAGGAGATCGTGAGGGTGATGAGAACCGCCACGGCGAAGATCCATCCATAGCCAGATATCCTGTAATTAAAGTCCTCCAGATACTTTCCGGCCAGCCACACAGCCACAGGAACGGCAATCAAGCAGGAGATGCCGACGAGAACCATGTACGATCCGACCGATTTAAGGGTCTCCCCTCGAACGGTACTGCCGAAGACTTTACGGACGGCAATGTCGTGCGTCCGCACGGACGCGTAAAGAGCCGACATGGCCAGCAAGCCCAACAGCGAGACCATGACCGCAAGGAACATGAACAGTTCGATGAGTCTCATGTAATTCTCCGCTTCGCCAAGCTTGGCATCCAGCTGGTCCTTCATGAATCCACTGAGTCCCGGAATGCCCTCATAGCCATCCCTTTCCATACTGAACCGCTTATATAGTGCCTGGAGTTCCTTTTCCGCCTCTTTGCGGTCCCCTTCGATTCGAAGGACCCGGTAATGAGAGTCCAGATCGTCATACACGCTGAGGATGCCCAGCAAGTCGTCATTGACATGGGCGGCATCCGTCAGCGCGAAATCCTTGACGACACCCGCCACAGTCCCCTGGTACCACTCGCCCAGGATCTCCGGCATCTTGGGTTCGGCGGGATCCGTTCCGAATTTACGGAAGGCCGACTCCGAGAGCCAGTATCCTTCTCCATTCGGAGCGTGGAAATCCTCCACGACTTCGAAACCGTACATCTTGAATGCCTCCGGACCGCAGTACAGGAAAGCAAAACTGACCGTGCCGCCCGTCTCTTTATCCTGCATGGACATGGTCATATAGGGGTTTCCTGGGTAGCCATTAGTCTGGTCCATTTCGGAGACGAACGGCAAGGCCTTCAAGGCGTCTTCATGGCCGGTACCCCGCACAAGATACTGATTGTAAAGGCCATCGACATTCGCGCCCAGCGGCCGATGGATCATATGGCTGTATTGCCGTTCCATGGCCAGCGAGAAGGCGATCAGCAGGACGGACAAACCCGTCTGGAAAACGATGAAAACCTTGGACAGTATCCGTTTGGAGGTCGTGCGATAATCACCCTTGATGACGCGGATGGCGTCGAATCGGGACGCGATGCGGGAGGGAACCCATCCGGCAACCAGGCCGATCAGGAGAGCAAGGCCGATGACCATAGCGACCGTTCCGAAATCCCAACGCCAGGCGAACGGAACCGAAACGGGCGAATAGGGAACATGGGCATCGACATAATGCGTAAAGACTGGCTGGAATGCATAGGCCAGAAGGACCGCTACCACCGTACAGACGGCAGTGAAGACGAGGGACTCCTTGAGGTAGTTCCACACGATCTGTTCCCTGGATGCGCCCAAGACACTTCGCATACCCATCTCCTTCACGCGGCGTCCTGCCAACGCCGAACTTAAATTGATGTAATTGAAGATGGCGGACAGCAGGAGCAGCAGCACTACAGCCGACAGGATCTTCAGAAGAGACTTGTTGCCCTTCAGGAAGACTTGGTTCCCGCCGTTCAAATCCGAGAAATACAGGCGGTCCATCCGCTCGATGGATCCGTTTTTCATCGCCCTCGTTTCGTCGCGCCCCCATGTCATCCTGAGATGGTTTTCCAGGACGGCGTCGATATCGGCCATGAGTTTGTCCTCAGACTCATCGCTCCGGACGAAGCAGGTGGTGCCTCCGGTATATCCCCGTGTCAACTCGCCATTTTCTCTGACCTTCAGGAGAACTAGCTCGTCATCACGGAAAATCGGAGATCCGAAGTCCCGGAAAACGGCGACAACGGTACTTGCCTTCTCTCCATTCTCCCAGACTTTGCCGATGACATCTTCTCCAGGGAACATCTCCCGGGCGAACCGCTCCTTGACGGCCACGGTATTCAACTCCAGGAGTTCGTCCGGATTTCCGGATACCCACTGAATCGGGAACATATCCAGGAAATCCGCATTGACTCCGGCGATCATCCCGTTATGGATAGGGACATCTCCCACTTTTCCCTCGATTCCCAGATACGAATAGACAGCAGCTTTATCGATCTCAGGAACATTCTCCTTCAACAGCCCGGCCAAACCGGTTCTGGGCCCCATCTCTACGGAACCATAGGTGGTTCCGACAAGATAGGTCTTCTTCCATTCAGGATAGCCGTGGGCGGCCTTCTGTTGCTGCCGCACATACGACCCGATCAGGATCACGAACGCCAGGCTCACCGCCAGCCCGATGAACTCGATGGCGGTGTACAACTTGTTGCGGGAAAGGAATTTGAGGTAACTTTTCATGCTATTCTTTCTTCAACTCCACCGCCGGATTGGTCCGGGCGGCCTTCAGGGTTTGCCAGAGGACGGAAGCGAAGGCCATGGCAACAGTAAGCAGCACGGCCACGACAAAGACCCACCAGTAGCCCTCGAGCCGGTAAATGAAGTCCTTGAGGTATTCCTGGGCCGCATAGACGGCGATTGGAATGCCGATGACGCAAGCAATCCCCACCAGGATCATGTATTCACGGATCGTGCGACCCGCTTCCGTTTCTATCGTTCCTCCAAACACCTTCCGGACGGCGATGTCGCGGGACTTTTCATCGGCATAATAGGTGCTCATGGCCACCAGGCCCAGCAAGGCGATGACAATGGACAGGAGCATAAAAATCTCCACCAGCCTCATATTGTTGCGCGCCGGTTTCCAGGCCTCGGCGATATTCTCGTCAACCCAGAAGGCCAAGTTGTCTTTAATCTGCTTGTCCTTGATGTAGTTATCGTAAGCTTCCATGATCTGCGCTTTCGCCGCTTTCCGGTCCGGGGTGGTTTCTATGACCAATCCGGCGAAAGGAATGTCCTCAGAACGCATCAGCGAAACGATGGCTAAGTCTTCTTCTCCCATATTGGCGTTGTTGGTCGGGAAAGATTTGAAAACGCCGGCAACTTGTTCGCAGCCCTTCGTCCGTCTGCTCAGCGTGCCGCTGATGTCATGATAGTCAGAGTCGAAACCGGTAGCGGTAAAACTCTTGTCCGAGAACCAGACACTATTGAATTGTGGTGCATGGAAATCCTCCAGAATCTCAAATCCGAACATCGAGAAAGCAGTACTGTCCAACCTGAGCAGTTTGTAGAGAATGTCCTGCCCATCCCGGGTGGTGCTGTACTGGCCCATATTGATACTGCCGGGCACTCCCGAACTTCTTCCAATCCGTCTCACGCAAGGAAGCGCCTCAAGGGCATCTTTCAAAGGCGTATCGTCTTCGCCGGAAAAATCCTTGAGGAAGAAGATGTCATCGATATTGCAGTTCATCGGCCGCGCCTGTGTCTTTCGCATCTGCGCCTCCATTGTGATTGCCAGTGCAATAAGGATGACCGCCAGCGCATTCTGCAGCACGATGAAAACCTTGCTGAATACCATTTTGCTTCGGCGCCGGTATCCTCCTTTCATCACGTCCACGGGTTTATAGCGGCCCGCCATCATTGCCGGGAAGATACCGCAGAGCACTCCCACAAGCAGAATGATGACGATATATGCAATTACATAACCCGGAGACCAGATGACTTTTATCGGGATATCCGGATTGTTCAAAAGCGCATTCATAGCCGGGCAGAAGGCTTCTGCAAGCAATAGACCGGCCGCAAAGCATACTGCGGTAAACGCAATGGATTCAGCCACGTACTTCCAGATAATGCCGGCCCTTGATGCTCCGGACAATTGCCTCACGGCCATTTCCTTTGCCCTCTTTCCAGTGAGTGCGACAGACAGGTTGATGTAGTTCAGAATGGCCGAAAGAAGGAGCAGAAGCCCAACCAGCATCAGAACTCTGAGTGTTGCTTTGTCTCCATTTCTGAAAAATCCCTCCGTCTCCTTGAAAAACAATTCATCATATCGAGAGAGTTCCAGATGTTCAAAGAAAGATTGCCCATAGATACTTGAATATACATCCTTGCAAACACTCTCAAGTTTATCATATAGCTCTTTTCTGTCAGTTGCAGGCCGGACCTTGATCAGTGTAACCGTACTACCGTAATTATCGAATGGCTGCCACTCGTCTTTGTAAACAGCAGCATTGAGGAATATATCATAAGGCTTGATGACCGTACCCTTCAGGTCCTCCAATATGGCACCCACCACATAGCTGCTCCCACTGATGTCAAGGGCATCACCCATCGAAAGACTGTATTTTTTAGCAAAAGAGGCTGAAAGAATGACATTGGTCGGAGCTGAAAGCACATCTGCTGAGCCTTCCGCAAAGCGGAGCTGAGGACATATCTCAAAGAACGCAGGTTCTACGCCGACGCTTTCTGCATCCGTATTCTCTCCCCGAATGACAGGATGTACTACTACATTGCACATCCTGGAAACGGACTCGATTTCCGGAATGTCCCCAATGGCATCAGGGAAACCGTATGTCAGCGCAGGGAATCCCGGTGTTCCAGGCACATAGACTCTTACCCTGTCCGGATTCTCCCACGTCACGGCATATTGCTGCCATACATAGGAACCTATGATGATCACAAACGCCAGGCTCACAGCCAGCCCCACCGCCTCAATTGATGCATATAACTTGTTTCTGCTGAGGAATTTGAAAAAGCTTTTCATTTTTATTCTTTTTTATTCTTTTTTCAGCACTCCGGCCGGGTTGAGGCGGGTGACCCGTAGGGTCTGAATGGAAACAGCGGCAAAGGAGAAAGCAACGATAATCAGCAAAGCAGCAATGAAGAACCAGGCGCTTAGATTTACTCTATGGACATAGACAGAAAGGAGATCTTTACAGATATACCAGGCCAGAGGAATTGCAACAAGGCAGGCTATCACTACCAGAATCATATAACCCCTGACATTTTTCCAGGTCTCTGAGGAAACTGTACCGCCAAAGACTTTCCTGACTGCAATGTCGTGTTCCTTCAGCGATATGAACCAGGTGCTCAGGCCCGTCAGGCCGAGTAAAGACAGTATGAGCATAAGACCGGCAAACATCAGAATAAGAATCATCAGCGCATGTTCATCCTTCAGATGCTCACGGTTCAACGCGGGAACAAAACCCTTGCTGTGAGGCTCCTTGTAGATACCCCAGGACTGGTCGAGAGTGTTCTTGAGGCACTCCATTATCTCCTTTTCAGCAGCGCCGTGGTGACCGTTGACCTTGATGGCCAAAGACTTGTAATAAGCAGTCGGGTTCACATACCAGTCATCCATTATGCAGACATAGGTAGCATTGTCGTAATAATAGCTTCCCCTGAAGTCCTCTATAATTCCTCCCACTGCCGTAATACCCAGGTTGTCAAGCTGATCCTGCGTAGGCTGGATGTCCTCAGGGTTGAGCCCCATCAGCTTGACCAGGCCTTCAGTCAAGTATCCTACCCTGTCTTCTTCCCTCTTGAAATCCTTCACGATCTTGAAGCCGTATGCTTCAAAGGCTCCACGGTCGCAGTAGAGTTTGGATACGTTGTATCCCCGTTTTTCCTCCGCACCATCGGAAGTATTTACAATCATCTGGGTGGAACCCGATTCATCCGTGATGAAAGCCCTTTCTGAAAGAGTGCCCGGCTTGTCGTCACAATATCCAATCTTTTCCACGAAAGGCAGTTTCCTGAGTGCCTCAATCGCAGGGTCAAGCTCGTGATGGGCGTATGGCCCGTACAGATAATAGACATCTTTCACATCTGCACCCAAAGGAAGAGAAACCATCTTCCTGTACTGGAACACATAAACCAGAGAAGCCGTCAGAAGAACCATAGTCACAAGGCACTGGACAAAGATGAATACCTTGCTGAACACCATTTTGCTTCTGGCCCTCATCTCTCCCTTGATTACCTCTATTGCCTTGTATCGCGATATAAGTATGGCCGGAACAAACCCTGCAATCAGGCCCACCACAACACCAAGCGCAACGTACATCAGAAGGCTCTGCCAGTTATAGCCCACTCTCACGTCAAATCCCAGCCCTGTAGTACGGAATACTGCATTGATTTGAGGCACAATCAGATATGAAACAGCCACACCAAGAACGAAACAGATGGAAGTCAGTATCAGAGACTCCTTCAGAAGCTTTCCCAGAACATCCTTCCTGGAAGACCCCAGAAGCCTGCGCGTAGCCATTTCCTTGGCCCTGAAAGACCCCATTGCCACATTGAGAGCTATGTAGTTGAACAAGGCGAACATAAGCAGCACAAGGCTGAGTATCAAAACAAAATCAAACAAATAGCTCTTTGATGCTGTAAGACATCCTCCTGAAGTATCCGACAGCTCATCGTAGCGGAAAAGCTTGACCTGCTCCTCCAGGATCCTTTTAACGTCCTCTTCCGAGGCTTCTTCAAGATATAACGCTCTGCTATAATTGTTTCTGGCCGCCGAGCGGATCTTTGCAATCAGTTCATCCCGGTCTGTGCCATCTTTCACCTTGAAAAGGCAGAGGTCTTTCTGGTGCATCCGCTGCGGATTCTTCCAGTAATACTGGAGAGTAGGTCCTGCAATGTTGATTACCACATCGTGAGGCAGCATCAGAGACCTTTCATAATCGCCGATTATGCCTTCTACTGTATATTCCAGATCATCCAGCACAAAGTGCTTGCCCACGGCATCTCTGCCCCAGCCCGCCTTGCGGGCGAAGCTCTCGGACACCAGAGCGTTAGTGTTGTCGCTGAGAACATTGCGGTTTCCTGAGATGAACCTTGTAGGAAAGAAGTCAAAGAAATCCAAATCGCACAGAAGCAGCTCAATGCTGTAGCTTTCATCACCAATCTTTATGTCCGCAGGGCGGGTGGCGCTGAAAAGAGTCGTCTGCTCAACTTCCGGTATATTGGATTTCAGAAACTCCGGCTGGTCGAAACATCCGCCCAGATACTTGCCCCACAGGGTCATCGTGTATATACGGTCATAGTCCCGGTTCTCGTGGTCCAGCCTCCACAGGTCATTGGTATAGCTCAGAAGCGGGATAATGAAAGCCAGAGCCACACTAATGCCTATGATTTCTATCAGAGTATAAAACTTGTGTTCCTTCAGGAAACGGAGATATGTTCTCATAATATTCTTTAAAGCAGATTCTTAACGTCGTTTACTATACGTCCGTCAAACAGGTCTATCACCCTCTGGGCAAATGTGGAGTCTTTCTGGGAGTGGGTAACCATCACGATTGTGGTTCCCTCCTTGTTCAATTCACTCAACAGGTCCATGACCTCCTTGCCGTTCTTTGAATCCAGGTTACCTGTAGGCTCATCGGCCAGAATCAGTTTAGGGTTGGACACCACTGCTCTGGCAATTGCAACCCTCTGCTGCTGACCTCCTGAAAGCTGCTGAGGAAAATGCTTTGCACGGTGAGAGATATTCATCCTCTTGAGCATCTCGGTAACTCTCTTTTTCCTCTCCGATGCAGATATGTTCAGATACCTTAGAGGAAGTTCAACGTTCTCATACACATTAAGTTCATCGATGAGGTTGAAGCTCTGGAAAACAAAGCCGATATTGCCCTTGCGGAACTTTGTCCTCTCCTTTTCCTTGAGAGAAGCCACCTCGGTTCCCAGAAGCTGATAGCTTCCGCCCGTAGGATTGTCCAGAAGGCCGAGGATGTTCAGAAGGGTTGACTTTCCGCATCCGGAAGGCCCCATTATGGCCACAAACTCCCCTTGCTTGATCTCAAATGAAACACCGTCAAGTGCAGTGGTTTCGATTTCTTCCGTACGGAAGACCTTGCTAAGATTAGATACTTTTATCATAATGTATTGTTTATTAGTTATTTCTATCTGATTTTCAAACTCTTATTCTTTTTTCAATGCCTCGGCGGGATTAGTCCGTGCGGTCTTGATGCTCTGGTAAAGCACGCTTACCGCCGCTATGACGGCAACCGCCAGTCCAGCAAGTGCAAATATCCACCAGTGAAGGCTGATACGGTGACCGTATCCTGAGAGCCAGCGGTTCATAATAAACCAGGCAACCGGAGCTCCAATAACAAAGGCAATGCCCACATTCTTCATAAACGACAGCACCAGTCCTTTCAACACACCTGAATATTCGGCCCCGAAAACCTTTTTTACGGATACGCTGCGAATCTCCTGCTGCATATAGTAAGAACTCATTGCAAAAAGGCCGAGAGCACTCACCAAAATGGAGAGCAGCGTAAAAACAAGCACTATTTTGAGCACTCGGCTTTCATCCTTGAAACCATCTGCAATCAATTCCTCAATATAACTGGCCTGGAACAGATGGTCTGGAAACAAATCCTTAGTAATGATTTCAACCCGCTTTCGGGCTTCTGACTTGTCGCCTATAGTTTTCACGACAAGAACCCAAGGAGAATCATCATCCGGATTTTCTCCGCGATTGTGGATTAGTGCCGCACTCTGGTCATTTTCAAGGGGACGGATTTTGAAATCGTGGTAAATACCACCTATCTGAATTGTCCCGAATTTGGCAGTCTGGAACTCAGTGGCTGATTCGTCTATGCCTATCTGTTTAAATGCATACTCATTCAGCCACCAAGTGTGAGGCTGATGATTGTCGTGTTTGACTTTCAAGCCCAAAATATCAAAGTATTTGTCATCTCCCTGAATCTGCTGGAAAGATACCCAGCGGCCGTCAGGCATTTCAATAGTCCAGTTGTTCGTGCCTTCCAGCGGAATGCCGTCGCCTTGCCCAACTTCTTCCACGCAGGATTCAGCACGGAGACAATCCAGCAGCGGGCGGATATCGCCAGTCTTTCCAAACGCATTGTCCACCACAAGGACATCTTTCGTATTGTAACCCAAGTCTGAGGTAACCAGATGCCGAACCTGAAGCCACATGGTAATTGCGCTGACCAGCATAACAATAGCCACCACATTCTGCACAACGATGATTATCTTGCTGTAAACCGTCTTTGTCTTGAGCCGGAGTGTTCCGCGCACAATTTCTATTGGCTCAGCCCTTTGGATTAACAGAGCCGGGACAATACCGGCAAGTATGCCCAGTACTGCAATAAACCCAGCCACCAGTAAAATGTTTGTTGGCGTAACAGCCTCAAAAATGGACACTTGATATTCAAGAACACGGGATGCAAGAGGAGAGATCACCTGGGCAAGCACTATAGCCAGAAGCATAGAAATGCCGCAAACAAGAGTACTTTCTCCAATCATCTTCAAGAAGATACTGCGTTTACCGGCACCTGAAAGCCTACGGGTAGCCATCTCCCGGGCCCGAAAACCAGTCAAGGCAGTAGTAAGATTGATGTAGTTCAAGACGGCAAAGACCAGAAGGAGAATGCACATCGCCAGAAGGAAATTCACGAAATTCCTGTTACCGAACTGAACGGTCCTTGTCCCGTCATAATTTCCGTCTTTAAGGAAATACATATCCTTCAATGGAATGATACGGACCGTATCGTACTCCTGCTTATATACCCAGAAATTTTCTTCCAGCCATTCAAGGATTTCGCCCTGCTTTGCCTTGATGTCTGCATTGGGATAAGTCATAACGAAACAGATACCGGCACCCGCATTGCTCATTTCCTCATTGTTGGCGGAATTCATTTTAGTCATCATTTCGCCGCGCAGAAGAATGTCCTGAGCTTTAAGTATGGAATTCCCGAAGTCTTTGTAGATGCCGCAAACAGTCAACGGGACTTCATATGCGTTATTGATAATTACCTGACCTATAGGATCCTTGTCGCCGAAATGTGCATTGGCAAACTCCTGGCTTATCATACAGCGGTCCCAGGAAACCTTCCAGTCGGATTTACTGCCAGCCACCAGATCGTAGCTGAACATCTCGAAGAAAGTGCTGTCGGCTGCCATAACACTTCCATAGACCAGTTTCCCATTTATTGTATAAGCGGAAGCAGAAGAGAGATTGGCTACGCAGCACCCCTTTTCAATTTCTGGGATATTATTCTTCAGGTGTTTGTCTAGCCAATAACCCATTGTAACCCGATTGTCATTGGCTATCACATAAATCCGGTCCGCGTTCTGCTGGAAAGAATCCGTGGACAACTGCCGATGAATATACACCGCCAGCAGCAGCACGAAAGCCATAGACACCGTAAGGCCAACAAGGTTTACCGCCCCGTACAACTTGTTCTTCTTCAAAAAATTCCAGAAACTCTTCATAGCTTAGAATACAAGTACATCGCTGTCACCGTAGTTGTCATAGCTTGAGGTGATTACCTTCTCTCCTGGATTCAGGCCTTCCAGCACCTCAAAGTACTGAGGGTTCTGCCTGCCGATCTTGATTTTGCGCTTGGTTGCGCCCTTTCCGTCCTTGTCCATCACGTAAATCCACTGTCCGCCGGTCTTCTGGTAGAAGGAGCCTCGGCTGATGAGGATGGCTTCCTCGCTCTGTCCGAGCTGGAGGTTCAGGTAATAGGTCTGGCCGGTTCTTATGTTGTCCGGCTGGGCTCCCGTGAAGAGGAAGTCTGCCTTGAACTTTCCTTCCCTGACCTCGGGATAGACTTTGCGGATTACGGTGTTGTATGTCTCTCCCTGGCGGTCGAAGGAAGCTGAAAGGCCGGCTGTCACGCGATCTATGTAATGCTCGTCGATCTGAGCCTCTATCTTGTAGGTTTCGAGGTTGTTGATCTGGCCAATCTTCATTCCGGCGGCAACATTCTGGCCAAGTACAACATCCAGAAGACCGAGTTCTCCGTCTATAGGGGCGGTAACGGTGAGGTTGTTTTTCCTCTCCCTTATCATATTCATATTCAGACGCATATTGGAAAGGCTCTCGTTCATCTGCTGGATTTCTACGGAGCGGTAAAGGCTGTCTTGCCTTTCCCTTTCTTTGGTGAGCTGGTAGTTTTTCTGGCTCAGGATGAAGTCTTCCTCAGCCTTCAGATACTCGTCTCTTGAAACAAGCTTGTCTGCATAGAGAGCCTTGTACTGATCGTATGTACGCCTGTTCCTCTGGACTTCCATCTCCAGGGCAAGCCTCTCCTTTCGTACGGAGAGCTTCTGCTGTTCCATGGAAATCATAGTGTTTCTCAGGATATTCTCCTTCTCGGCCAGGTCTGCCTCGGCGTTGAGGATCTGAAGGTCCAGATTGTCGTTTCTCAGGCGGACTATCGGATCGCCCTTCTTTACGGCAGTGCCTTCCTCTATGAGAATCTGCTCAACCACTCCGCCTTCCATAGGGCTGAGCTGTATGGTAACCATTGGCTGAACCTGGGCGTTGATCCTGATGTAATCTTTGAACTCTCCCTTTTTCACTTCGCTGAGAGTGATGCTCTTGGCATCTGCCCTGAGAGTCTTCTGGTTACCCTTGGCAAGAAGGTAAACCACAAACAGCAGCACAAACGCTCCCAGCCAGTATGGAAGAGCTTTCATTGTGAAAGCCCTGCGTATTCCTTTTTTCTTTTCAATAACCCTGTCCATATTTATCGCTATCTCTATTTCTTGACTATTTGTGTTTCTATCGCTGAGACAGATAACTCTGCCCCTGATAATACCTGAGGACCTTTTCCTTGATCATATATGTGAGCTGTGCCTGAAGCCTGTCGGCCTGAGCCTGAAGCCAGGTGTTTATTGCAGTCTGATACTCTATGGATGAAATCATGCCCTGCTCGTATTTCTTGACATTGAGTTTATATGCTTCTTCCTGAACCTCTGCCCTTTTCTGTGCCAGTTTCCAGGAAGAGAGGGTGTTGTCCCTGTCCTGTACGGCCCGTCGTACCTCAGAGGCAAGCTCGGTCATTTTCTGGTCTCTTTCGGCTACAGCCTTGTCATAAGCGTTTTTTCTCCTTCTTACAGACGATTGAGACTGAAGTCTGTTATATATCGGAATGCTTATGCTAAGCTGAAGGTATTCTCCGCGATTGTTCTTTAACTGTTCCCTGAAAGGAATTGGAGTGTAGCCGGCCCTTCCGGGATAAGTGAAATATGTTGTTGACCAACCACCGTTTAGGCTCAAGCTCGGAGCCAGCTGCCATCTGGCTGTGGAAAGCTGCCTTCTGGCGTTGCTGACATTTCCCTCGGCGATTATTGCCTGGGGATTGTGGGCCAAGGCGTAATCTACAATCTGACTGATGTCTTCTTTCGTGCCGGCGGACTCATTTGCAAGACGGGACGGCTCGTTCTCATCCAGGACAAGAGGCTCCTCCATCGGCCACATCATCACGCTCTTAAGGGTAAGAAGCGCATCTTCCGCACGGTTCTTGGCCTGAAGATTCTGATATTGCTTGTCCGAAAGTTCGGCTTCCATCTGGACCACGTCTGCGTAAGCCTTCCTGCCTAGCTGCTCTTCCTTTCTGGCTTTGGAAAGAGACAACTCGGCGGCTGCTACCTGATCCTGGAGAATCTTTGACAACTCAGTATAATATAGCACGTTGCTCCAGGCTTCCATAGTTGCCAGACAAACCTCATCCTCAGTCTGTTGCTCCCGGCTGATCCCCATAAGAAGAGAAGTCTCTGCAATCTTCATATTGTTGACTGCCTGGAATCCGTCAAACAAAGTAAGGCCGGCTGAAAGAGAATATCCGTTGTGGAAAGACTTGATGTTGCTGTAGGTGTTGGTCT
>JAEEGI010016968.1_pt1 | contig 14996 bp, 9 predicted proteins | sample 8958751 | NCBI WGS metagenome assembly JAEEGI01 (sample SAMN16246545, study PRJNA631951) | gut metagenome | biome: gut microbiome; feature: rumen; material: KS-attached | host: Bos | place: Iran: Karaj | collected 2018-10
TTTGTTGAGTGAGGATGGGGTGATATTTATTTTGATTGATGATAATGAAGAAGAAAATCTTCGAAAGATATGTAATGAAATCTATGGTGAACATAATTTCCTTGCCGATATAATTTGGAAACATACTCAACAAAGCAAAAATGATGAACTGCATTTTTCAAGACAATATAACCATACACTGTGCTTTTGTAAAAGAGTAGAAAAACTTCATAGATTCTATTTTTCAAGGACAGAAGAAGATAATAAGAATTATTCAAATCCAGATAATGATCCCAAAGGCTTGTGGAGAAGCGGTGATGTAAGAAGTCCAAATTTCAGGAAGACTCTTTGTTTTGACATCATTGCTCCCAATGGCAACATAATTAAGGCTCCTGACAATGGATGGCGATGGTCAGAAGACAGTATAAAAGAGAAAATTAGTTCTGGTGAAATAGTATTCAAAAAAGATTATTCAGGAATCATTCGTAAAATCTATCTGTGTGATCAAGAAGGTCGAACTCCTGAAAATTTGTGGGAAGGAGTTCGATTTGGAACTACGAGAACTGCTGCAGCGGTCATTAAATCCCTATTTGACAACAAGCAAGTTTTTGATACTCCCAAACCCCATGAACTGGTTATGAGAATGATGGAAATTGCAACAATTGAAGATTCCATCATCCTCGACTTCTTCTCAGGTTCTGCAACAACCGCCCATGCAGTCATGCAACTCAATGCAGAGGATGGCGGTAAGCGAAAGTTCATTATGGTGCAGCTACCTGAAGCAACAGACGAGAAGAGTGAAGCCTTTAAGGCTGGTTATAAGAACATCTGCGAAATAGGCAAAGAACGCATCCGTCGTGCAGGCAAGAAAATCAAGGAGGAAAGTCCTTTGACCACAAAAGACCTTGATACAGGCTTCCGTGTATTGAAACTCGACTCGTCGAACATGCAGGATGTCTATTATACTCCAGCAGAGTTTAACGACAGGGATTTGTTTGAAGAAAACATCAAGCGTGACCGCACAGATGAAGACTTACTCTTCCAATGCATGATAGAACTCGGCATTGAACTATCAGCAAAAATTGTAAAAACAGAGATTGCTGGCAAAACAGTTTGGGATGTCTCAGACAACTATCTCTTGGCTTGCTTTGACGAAGAAGTGAACGAGACAACCATAACAGAAGTTGCTAAGCGCAAACCAGACTATTTCGTGATGCGCGACAGCAGCCTTGCCAATGACAATGTAGCCGACAACTTCGAACAGATTTTCGAGCATTACAGCAAGGATACTGTACGGAGGATAATATAACAAGGAGGCGATATGAAACGGATATACGAGTATGAAGACTTGCAACCTGTGTTAGAGCAGTTGCTAAATGACAAAGAGTCAAGCGACTTGGAGTTTAAGTCAGCGAAAGGAGGATTCCCTCATTCGTTCTGGGAAACGTATTCTTCGTTTGCCAACACGGAAGGTGGAGCTATAGTCTTTGGCGTTAAAGAAAAGGATGACCAGTTCTTCCTTGACGGTCTGACAGAAGAACAAGCAAAGAAATATGAAAAAGACTTCTTTAACAGGATGCATAGCAAGGAGAGTGTAAACATACCCTTGTTGAAAGAAGATGATGTGCAGACAGTTAAGTTCGATGACGTGTATATCCTTTTCTTCTATATTCCGAGAGTTGATAGGAGTTTTAAACCTGTGTATTGTGGGCTTGACCCCTACACAGGTACTTATCGCCGTGACCTTGATGGCGATTATCATTGTTCGAGAGAGGAAGTAAACAGTATGTTTGCCGATGCAAACTTGGCAAGTCCTGTAGATGGAAGAATACTGAAAAACTTCAGTAAGGAAGACTTGGATGCAGACTCTATCAAGCAGTATCGCCGAAGATTTGAGCAATGGAATCCAGACCATGTATGGAACGCATTGCCAGAAGATAAGTTCTTGGAGAAACTGAATGTATTCCGGAAAGACCGCAAGACAGGAGAGTATGGCCTGACGTATGCAGGGCTACTGATGTTTGGAACCTATAGCGCCATTATGGATGAGAATCCGAACTTCTTCCCCGACTATCAGGAGATAGAAGACCCGAAAGACAGATGGGTGAACCGTATTTGTCCTGATGGCAACTGGGAGTCTAATCTGTTCCAGTTCTATTGCCGTGTTCTTCCTATCCTCCAGAACTTCCTGCCGAAGCCATTCCAACTGGAAGGCAATCAACGAAGAACGGAGACACCTGCTCATGTGGCTGTCAGAGAGGCTTTGGCAAATGCATTGGTACATGCCGACTATACAGAGAATGCCTCGCTGAACATCTACAAATACCCCAATAAGATGGTTTTCTCTAATCCCGGCATCATGCTGATTTCGCTAAAACAGTATTATCAAGTTGGGGAAAGCGTCTGTAGAAACAAATACTTACAGACCATGTTTACATTCCTCGGTTCTGCAGAGAAGGCAGGAAGCGGTGTTGATAAGATTATCCGTGGTTGGGAAGAGTTGAATTGGAAACGTCCTTATCTTGTTGAGAAGAAAAGACCAAATAAAGTTGTACTGACTTTGTCGATGGAGTCTCTCTTGGATGAATCTGTTAAAGAGGGACTTTCTAAACTCTATGGAAAAAAGATTGTCGGCATTCCGCAAGAACAACTTTTGACATTAGCATTAGCCTATTCAGAAGAAGAGATAACAAATGAACGTCTTCAATATGCTCTGAATATGCATAAGGCCGATATTACAAAGATGTTAGGTCAAATGTGTGCAGCGCATTTACTTGAATCTTCTGGACATGGAAGAGGAACAAAGTACCATATTTATGGACTTAATATAGGACTTCCAGATGCTAATGTTGCTCTTGAAGACACTAATGTTGCTCTTGAGGATGCTAATGTTGCTCTTGAGGATGCTAATGTTGCTCTTGAAGACACTAATGTTGCTCTTCCGAAACGTTATACAAAAGAACAAATAAAAGATGTAATGATGGAAGTCTGTTCTGAATGGGTAACAGCAGAAGTGATTGCAGCCAAGATAGGCAGAGATGTAAAGTATGTTAAAAACCATGTACTTCCACAACTGTCTGACGTTATAGAAAAGATGTATGATATTCCTCATCACCCCAAACAAAAGTATAGAACAAAGCAAAAGGATACTGAAGCATGAAGTTTAAGTTTAAGATACAACAATATCAGACGGATGCTGTAGAGCGGACGGTGAACGTGTTTGTAGGGCAGCCTTCGAAGACGAATGACACATATCGTCGTGACTTAGGCAATACGGCTGGACGCATCGTGTATGAGGAGGAATATGTGGGATGGTGTAATGCTGGTGTTGAGTTGAAAGACAATCAACTGCTGGACAACATCAAGCAGATGCAGGTTGAAGGCAATATACCACAAAGCAAACTGTTGAGCAAGCCTGACGGATTAGGTGCTTGTGCTCTCGACATCGAGATGGAGACGGGTACAGGTAAGACCTACGTCTATATCAAAACGATGTTCGAGATGAACAAACGCTATGGGTGGTCTAAGTTCATAGTGGTTGTACCGAGCATCGCCATTCGTGAAGGTGTACATAAGAGTTTCACGATGCTTGAAGACCACTTCATGGAGCAGTATGGTAAGAAGGCTCGCTTCTTTATTTACGACAGCTCTAACCTGACACAGATAGACAACTTCAGTAGCGATGCAAGCATAAATGTGATGATTATCAATACACAGGCTTTTGCACGCGACTTCAAGGAAGAAGGCAAGAACAAGGTGAGCCTGATTATGTACACCAAGCGCGATGACTTTCAGAGTCGTCGTCCTATTGACGTGATAGCCGCTAACCGTCCAATAATCATCATGGACGAGCCACAGAAGATGGAAGGTGCTGCAACACAGCGTGCGCTGAAAAACTTCAAACCACTGTTTGTGCTGAACTATTCGGCTACTCACAAGACATCGCATAACTGTGTCTATGCTCTTGATGCCTACGATGCCTATCGTCAACGATTGGTTAAGAAGATACAAGTCAAGGGAATCACCCTGCAAAACCTATTGGGCTCGCAGGCCTATATCTACTTTGACAGTATTGTGCTCTCAAAGAACAAAGCACCAGAGGTAAAATTGGAGATAGAGGTACAAGGCGCGACTGCTGCTCGTCGTCAGACATATAAGTTCTCGCAAGGAGATTCTCTCTATGATATTTCCAAACTTTCTGCCTACAAGGAGTTTGTAATTACTGAAATAAATGCTTACACCAACACCATCTATTTCCGCAATGGTGACAAACTGCACAAAGGTGAGGTAATGGGCGATGTGTCGGAAAAGACAATCCAAAAGATACAGATACGCGAGACGATAGCAAGCCACTTTGAGAAAGAGCGTGAACTGTTCCGTCAGGGTATCAAGACGCTTTCGCTTTTCTTTATTGATGAAGTAGCAAACTATAAAAGTTATGACGAACAGGGAGAAGTGGTAAAGGGATCACTCTGGCAGATGTTTGAGGAGGAATACATACGTTATTTCAATGAGAATATATCCTTGTTTGAGGATGACTATCAGAAGTATCTGCGCAAGTTCTCTGTTGAACAAGTACACAACGGCTATTTCTCAATAGACAAGAAAGGTCACGCCATTGACAGCGCAGTAAAGCGAGGTGAAGACTTTTCATCAGATATATCAGCATACGACTTGATTCTGAAGAACAAAGAGCGTTTGTTAAGTTTCGATGAGCCAACACGTTTCATATTCTCGCACTCAGCGCTCCGTGAAGGTTGGGATAATCCTAACGTGTTCCAGATATGTACTTTACGTCATGCCAGTAGTGCCACGGCAAAGCGTCAGGAGGTAGGTCGTGGATTACGTATCTGTGTGGACCAATATGGAAACCGTATGGATGCTGAGCGTTTGGGTGACAGCGTTCATGACATCAATAAATTGACCGTCATAGCCAACGAAAGCTACAGTTCTTTTGTTGAAGGCCTTCAGAAAGAGACTCGCGAAGCCTTGCGTGAACGTCCTAAACAGGCAACTATTGCATACTTTGAAGGTAAAACCTTTAAGGTCGGCGAGGAACTGCATACCATCTCTGCTATGGAAGCTGCATCTATTGTCAATTATCTATATGAGAATGACTATACCGATGATAAGGGAAATATCTTGCAATCATATCATGAGGATATGCAGCAAGAAAAACTTGCACCACTTGGCAAGAAACTGCAACCTATATCAGAACAAGTACATAGGCTGATACAAGGTATCTTTGACCCTAAGGCATTGGATGGCATGATTGAAGATGGCAATGGTAAGGCTGAGACTGTCAACGACAGACTGAATCACAATGCAGAGAAAGATGAGTTTAAGAAACTCTGGTCAGAGATAAACCATCGTTACGTCTATACCGTTCACTATGACAGCGAGGAACTAATCAAGAAATCCATCGCTGCAATAGACAAAGACCTTACCGTCAAAAAGCTAAGTTATGTGGTTACAACTGGTGAACAGGGAGATGGAACAGACTTTGACGGCGACCTGCATACACGCCATCGGGAAATGCGTGAGGTCAGCACATCTACTGTTCAATATGACTTGGTTGGTGATATCGCCCGTGGTGCTACGCTCACACGTAGAACGGTAGTAAGAATACTAAAGGGCATCTTGCCAGCACGATTGCAGGTGTTCAAGAATAATCCTGAAGAGTTTATCCGCAATGTTATCAAGCTCATCAAGGAACAGAAAGCCACAATGATTGTAGAACACATCTCCTACAACATCACAGCAGACGTTTATGATACAGATATCTTCACACAGGAAAAGAGTCGCCAGTCAGTGGATAAAGCCTATCCAGCAAAAAAACACATTTTGGACTATGTTTTCTCTGATAGTAAGGGTGAACGCGATTTCGCTGAAGACCTTGACAAAGCCGATGAAGTTTGTGTCTATGCCAAGTTGCCACGCACATTCCAGATTCCTACACCAGTAGGCAATTACGCTCCTGACTGGGCAATAGCTTTCAATGATAACATGGGCATCAAGCACATATTCTTCATCGCAGAAACCAAGGGATCTATGGGTTCAATGCAGTTGAAGGGCGTAGAGAAAGCCAAGATCGATTGTGCCAAGAAACTCTTCAACGAACTTTCTACAAGTAATGTCCGCTATCACGAAGTTAGCAGCTACGACAAACTTCTGGAAGTGATGAAAAATATCAATTAGTATAATAATGTAACTTGGGCATAAACTGCGTAGTGCGGTTTATGCCCAAGTGTTGTTTTGTTTAAAACCACGTTCTTGGAGAATTGGGGTAGTGGTGTGGAGCGTATGGTTAATGTCTGCAAGGCTGCGAACCTCCCTGAACCAGAGTTCAACCAGAATACTGCTTTTGTATGGGTTACATTCAAGCGTACAACCATACAACTATACAACCATGCAAGCCCACAACTCCACAAGCTCGCCCCTCAACCCTACAACTTCAAAGGAACTTAATAAAACTCTAAAATTAAGGGCTTTTCTCTCAATCGTTGGGGAGAATGGTGCGAGCCTTAAGATGTTAATGGAAGGTATGCATTTAAGAGATAGGAAAAGTTTTGTAAACAATTACATTAATCCAAATTTGTCCGAAGGATATATTGCTATACTATACCCTGAAAGACCAAATCACCCAATGCAGTCATATTATTTGACCAATAAGGGCAAGGAACTGTTAGAGCGACTCTAATAGTTCAGTCAGCTCCCACATATCGTCGATAACGAAATTTGCGCCGGAGTCTTCGAGTTGCCTTCGGGATGCGTTGCCGTATGTTACTCCGCAGGTGCGAGTGCCGGCGTTGCTGCCCATGAGGATGTCGAACGGCATGTCGCCAACCACAAGAGCCTCGTTGGCAGAGTAGTGCAGCGCGCCGAGCGTTTTCAGAACCGGTTCGGCATCGGGCTTCGGTTTTGTAACATCTTCAGCCCCAAGAATATAGGCTATGTCGCCTATTATGCCCAAGCCCGAAAGAAAATCGCGTATAGACTTTGACGAGCGCGATGAGGCTATCGATATGGCTATGCCGTTGTCCTTCAGCCATTTCAGCGTCTCGCGCACGTTGGGAAAGAGCGTTGGCTGAAGCCTCTCTTTGTTTGCCTCGAATATCACGCGGTAGGTGTCGGCGCATTTCGTTGCCTCGGCATCCGAAAGGTCGGGGTAGATGTGCGTGAAGCAGTTCTTCAGCGGCAGCCCGATGGTTGAGGCGCACACATCCTCGCTTGCCACGGGCAGACGGCATGCTTTCTGGGTTTGCTGCATGGTTGTGACGATGCAGCGGCGCGTGTCGCACAGAGTGCCGTCGAAATCGAAAATTACGAGTCTTGTCTTCATCTCTGTCATTTTAAGCGAGTTTCTGCAATTGGTAAATCTCCAGACCGTAGTGCTTCAGGGCCACTATTGCGTACGACTGAATCTCGTCTTTGTTGCGCTCGTAGTTCTCCCATTTCTTGTCCTTCAGGAAGAAATAGAGTTGTATTGTCAGACCCATGCCCTGTGTTGGCGATGGAATCTGCCTTACCATGTGGTTGTATTGCGTGTTTATGCGCTCGTCGCTTTGCAGATATCTCAGCATGGCGCGCTGATATACAGTCAGATTCACAATCGGCTTCTGCATCTCGCTCTCGCTTATGAGGTTGTTTGCCAGATATTCAGCCTTCTGCTCGTCGGATACCAGAGCCATGCTGTTCATGTCGATGGTCAGGGTAGGAGTAGCCAGACGGCCTGCGCTGTTCTGCATTCCGCGCCAGTTGCGGAAACTGTCGTTCATCAGCGTGAAAGGCGAGATTGTTGTAATGGTGTTGTCCCAGTTCTTCACCTTAACGGTTGTGATGTTCACATCCTGAACAATACCGTTTGCGCCGTTCTTGTCCATCTGAATCCAGTCGCCCTTGCGCAGCATGTCGTTGGCTGTAAGCTGAATGCCCGACACGAATCCCACGATTGTATCCTTGAATACCAGCATCAGGATTGTTGCAGCAGCACCCAGTCCGGCTATGAGCGATAGCGGAGAGCGGTTTATGATTATGCTCACGATGATTATTGCGCCTATGAAGTAAGCCACGAGCTTGAACAACTGGAACACGCTCGACATGGAGCGGTCTTTGTACTTGTTGTGCTCCTCGGTGGCATCCTTCACGCCGTCGAGGAAGGTTGAGAAGATGCTCAGAAGCGAGATGACGATGTAAATCTTGCTCGCCTTCATGCAGAATATCAGCAGGATATCCTCGCCGTAGAGCACGAGCGGCAGCATGGCGTAGATTACGAGCGAAGGCATTGTGCGGCTTACGCTCTGCTGCATCTTGTCGCTAAAAATGTAGTCGTCCCACTTAGCCTTTGTCTTAGCCACGATTTTCAGAGTGATGGGAGATACTATCTTTCTGAATGTCAGCTGAGTGATGTATGCCAAGGCAAACATTACGGCAACCATGATGATGCGCTGTGTCGTGCTTGCGTTCTCTCCGTCGAGCCCCATCATCTTGAACAGCTCGCTGGTGTATGTGTATGCCGATTTTGCTATTGTTTCGCGCATATAAGAATTGATTTTTAGGGTTTAAAAAAGGGCAACCGTTTTTCAAGGCTGCCCGTATGTTCTGTTTTTTTTCTGAATATTCAGGATTATACCAAGTGTCTGATAAGTTCCTCTCTGTCGCCCGGAAGATAGTCGATGACAGGAATCTCAATCATAGTGTAGCAACCTGGCTTCTGCTTCATAGATGCGCGAGCAACATTTACAAGAACCTGAGCAGTAAGCGCAGGGTTGTTAATCTTCATGTTGTACTCGAACAACTGGTTGTGAGTCTTGCCTGAAACACCCTTGCGTACAAGGTTCACGCCATGGCCAACATCGTTCAAGTCCTTAACGCACTTAACCTGATTAACGTGAGTCTCGTCGTTTACAAAGTAAGGGTCTGCCTTGATTGCAGCCTCTACCTTGTTGAAGTCTGCGCCGTCCTCAAGTTCAACGTAAACCATGCGGCGGTGAATGCCTGTGCCGAGTGGGATAGTTACAGAAAGAGCATCTCTAACGCCCTCGATGGCGCGAACGGCTACAGAGTGTCCCATGCTACGGCCCGGACCGAAGTTAGTGTAACTTACGCCCTTTGGTGCAAGGCTCTCCATCAGAGTACGAACAACTGAGTCTGAACCCGGATCCCATCCTGCTGAGATGATAGAAACGGCATTGCCGTCCTTTGCTGCCTTGTCGAGTGAACGGCGAAGGTCTACAATCTGTGTGTGTATATCGAAACTGTCAACTGTGTTGATACCCATTGCCAAAAATTCCTTAGCATATTTCTCAACGCTACGGGTTGGAGTGGCAAGAATGGCAACATCAACTTTGCCAAGTTCTTTGATGTCCTTAACAACGGCATAGTCGGCAAGCTCCTTAGGCTTGTTCTCTGCACCGTTACGGCGCACTACACCTGCAATTTCAAAATCCTCACTCTCCTGAAGTGCCTCAAGAGTGTACTTTCCAATATTGCCATAACCAACGATGGCTGCTCTTATTTTTGTCATAATTTATAGTGTTGTATAAAAATTGCAGCGCAAAAGTATGAATTTTATTTTAAACTATTTGATATTTTCGTCAAATATTTTTAATTTTGCAATCTCAAAAATGCAAAAATGTTTAAAACCAACAAATACGTAATTCTAACTATAATCAGTACGCTCTGTCTGTCGGCTTTCGCGAGCAACGACGGCATGAAAAAAGACAGGGTGATAAAAAAAAGCAAAACGACCTACAGGCACGAAAGGGGACTCGACCAGACTGAGCCGGACCCGATGCCAAAGGAAACAAGCTGCGAAAGGTTTCAGAGACAGGTCGATGAGGCGTTTCTCGGACGCGACTGGGAAGAAAGATACAGATGCGGCATTGACGTGAGCCACTATCAGGGAAAGATAAACTGGGACGACCTCGTTGAGGACAAGCGGGTCGGCTTCGTCTACCTGAAGGCAACGGAGGGTGCAACGCTGGTAGACAACACATACGATTTCAACTTCACCGAGGCAAAGCGCGTGGGACTGAAGGTTGGTAGCTATCATTTCTACAGCACCACTATTCCTATCTCTCAGCAGATAGAGAACTTCTCGGCTGCCCTGAAGCAATACGACCAAGACCTTGTGCCTATTGTCGATGTTGAGGTAAGGGGAAAGAAAAGCCACGATACGTTCTGCGCCGAACTCGATTCGTTCCTCGTGATGGTTACGAAGGCTTGTGGAACAAAGCCGATGATTTACACGTCGAGCAATTTCTACAATAAGTATATGGCTGGCCGCTTCGACGATTACAAGCTCTTCATCGCAAGGTATCATCTCGAGGCTCCTACGCTGATAGACGACCGCCAGTACGTTTTGTGGCAGTACACCTCGAAAGGAAGGGTGAAGGGCATTGCCGGTGCAGTTGACATGAACAGAATCCCCGACGAGTTTACGTTCAACGAACTTCTGTTCTGTTCGGATTTGTAGACAAGCATGTAATAAATAAGATATAATAGAAACAGAGAATCGGTCTGCCGCTGGCGCTTTCGGGCGCGAGAGGAAAGTCCGGGCAACATAGGGCATCCTGCTTCTTAATGTGGAAGTTATCCGCGAGGGTAAAGTAGCGCAGAAGAAAATAACCGCCACGCCTGAGGTGTGGTAAGGGTGAGAAGGTGGGGCAAGAGCCCACCAGGCAGGTGGTGACACCTTGTGCTGTGCGCCTCAGGAGTTGCAAGTTCATGTATACCAGAGTTTGAGGGCGGCCCGTCTAATCTGGAGGGTAGAATGCTAGAGGGCGGTGGCGACACCGTCAGTGGATAAATGGCAGACGGTCTGCAAAGACTACAGAACCCGGCTTATAGATTCTCTGTTTCTTTTTTTTATTTTCTAATTTTCTACTATGAATATACGGGAGAGAATAAACAGAATTACCATTTTCCTGACTGATGAGATTTGGAGAACAACCGATGATGAATTGGGACGTTTGCAAAAAATGTGGTACGACATCCTGAAGGTGATGGTTCTTACAATACGCCGCTTCTCGCGCGATAACGTAACAGGCAAGGCTTCGGCCCTGACTTACAGCACCATCATGGCTGTCGTTCCGGTGTTTGCCGTTGTCTTTGCCATCGGACGCGGTTTCGGCTACAACAAGATGCTCGAAATGCAGATTCGCAAGTATTTCGGAAATTCCGACAGTACCATCGATATCCTCATCGACTTTGTAAACTCCTATCTCGAACATACACGCAACGGAATGTTCCTCGGCTTCGGTATCATTCTGCTGCTGTGGACGGTGTTGAACCTTACCAACAACATAGAGCACATGTTCAACAATATATGGCAGGTAAACAAGGAACGAAGCATGTTCCGCACGTTTACCGACTATTGCTCGCTGCTCTTGCTCATGCCGTTGCTGGTAATCGTCATGGGCGGTCTGTCAATCTTCGCCACCACGGTTATGAAGACTCTTCCCGATTTTCTTTTGCTCGGTCCGGTGTTGCGCTTCACGTTCGAGGCTATGCCGTTCCTGCTTTCGGGCACAATCGTTTCGGTTCTCTATATGTTCATGCCAAACACCAAGGTTAAGTTGCGCTACGCCGTAATTCCAGGATTCTTGGCAGGGGCAGGCTTGCAGATTCTTCAGTATATCTATATCGACTCGCAGATTTGGGTGAGCAGTTACAATGCCATCTACGGAAGTTTCGCCGCCATTCCGCTGTTTATGCTCATGGCGCAGTTCTCGTGGACAATCTGTCTTTTCGGCGCAGAGATGAACTATGCGGCGCAGAATCTTCAGTATTATAATTTTGAGAACGAGACGGTTCACATCAGCCGCCGATACCGCGATTTCCTCACGCTCATCATCGCATCGCTTATATGCAAGAGGTTCGAGGAGGGCGGAAAGCCTTACTCTTCGGTAGATTTGGCTTCGGAACACAAGATACCAATCCGCCTTGTGAACGAGATTCTGTACATGCTTGTCGACATCGGCGTGCTGGTTGAGAATAGCGGCGACGAGAAAGCTGAGACTCCGACGTATATGCCTGCCGTTAGTGTGAACAGGCTGAGCGTGGAGAGTCTTTTTAACAAGATAGACATGAACGGAAGTGAAAATTTTAAGATTGACGTAAAAAATTTTCAGAAATATTGGCTCTTGGTTAATGATGTGAGAACCAAGATGTTAGCAGATAAGGGTGATTGTCTTTTGAAGGATTTGTAATGTTAACGAATGTTAAAAACGGAAATGTGATGTCACAAAACCATGCTTTCGTTTGTCATCACTTTAGAAAATGAAAAAAATAATTTTTAACAAAGAGAAATACTTTAACTTAAACTATGTTGGATTATGAGACAGACAACTAAAAAACTTCTGGGTGTGGTTGCAATCTCAATGGTGACATCAGGTCTGACCGCAGTAACAACCTATTCTATTTCCAAGCGTCAGCTGGAAGGCGAGAGTCGTTCATTTGAAACACTTTTCAAGCAAAATACATCACAGCCTGCCGTCCGCACATCGGGTGCAGGTGTTCAGCCTGTTGACTTCACTCAGGCTGCTGAGAGTTCGCTTCATGCCGTGGTACACATCAAGTGTACGCAGAACAGTAAGGTGCAGACGATGAGTCAGGGCGACATGCCCGACATCTTTGAGTACTTCTTCGGCCCTCAGGGCGGCAACAGAGGTCGCCAGCAGATGCAGAGCCAGCCTCGCGTAGGCTACGGTTCGGGAGTGATTCTTTCGAAAGACGGATACATCGTTACAAACAACCACGTTGTAGAGGGAGCAGACGAAATCGACGTTACTCTTAACGACAACCGCGAGTTCAAGGCTCGCCTGATTGGTACGGATGCTTCTACCGACCTTGCTCTTCTGAAGATTCAGGGCGACAACTTCCCAACTATTCCGGTTGGCGACAGCGATGCGCTGAAGGTGGGCGAGTGGGTTCTCGCAGTTGGTAATCCGTTCAACCTCAACTCAACAGTAACTGCCGGAATCGTAAGTGCAAAGGCTCGTTCGCTCGGTGTTTACAACACAGGCAAGAACAACGGAATCGAGTCGTTCATCCAGACCGATGCGGCAATCAACCCGGGCAACTCGGGCGGTGCGCTGGTTAATGTAAAGGGCGAACTTGTTGGTATCAACGCCGTTCTTTCTTCTCCGACAGGCTCTTTTGCCGGCTACGGATTTGCTATTCCGACAACAATCATGAAGAAGGTCGTTTCAGACCTTAAGGAATTCGGAACTGTTCAGCGTGCGCTTCTCGGCGTTGTGGGCGGCGATGTTGCAAACTTCCTTCAGGACGAGAAACTGAAAGAGAAAGTTAAGGATTCGGGCTGCAACGACGGTGTTTATGTAAACGAAGTTCCTGAGACTGGCGCGGCTCACAGCGCAGGCATCAAGGCTGGCGATATCATCGTGGCTGCCGACGGCAGAAAGATTAAGAGCATGGCTGAACTTCAGGAGACAATCGCTAAGCATAAGCCGGGCGACAAACTGACAGTAAAGGTTATCCGCGACAAGAAACCGAAGGAGTTTACCGTAACTCTGAAGAACTCTCAGGGCAACACCAAGGTTATGAAGAATGTTGATATGGACCTTCTCGGCGCAGCATTCCGTCCTTTGAGTTCAGACCTCAAAAAGCAGCTTAACCTTAGCGGAGGCTTGCAGGTATCTGGCGTAACTGGCGGCAAGATGAAGGAAGCCGGCATCACAAAGGGCTTCATCATCCTCAAGGTTAACGGTCAGGCAGTAAACTCAAACGAGGATATGGAGAATGCCTTCAAGAGCGCAAGCCGCTCGGCCGATCAGGTGATGTTCATCTCGGGCATCTACCCAAGCGGAAAGAAGGGCAACTATGCCGTAGACTTGTCTGAAGAGTAATTGGTAAACTGATTGGATATTTAATAAATTGTGCTGGCTCCGTGCTTCTCTCTGAACAAAGATTGGTACGGAGCCTTTCTTTTGGACACAGACGGACTTCCGCTCCGAATGTGCCGCAAACTGCCTGTTTGCAGAATTTTTAAGTTTTTTTGTGAACATTTATTTGGGCAGAACGTTACAATTTGCTAATTTTGCATTCTGATAATTTAAATTTTATATGAGAATAAACAGATTCGCTTTCCTGCTCGTACTTTTGGTTGCAGCCGTAAACGTATTTGCCGGAAATGCAGAAGAAAAAAAGAAAGGCAAAACAAAGCCGGTATATGGCTTCGGCTACAGTTTTTCGATAACAGACTCTACTGTCTACTTCACCGAAATCTTGGAACTTCCTGAGGCAAAGCTACAGAAAAAGACCAAGTTCCTCGAAAACAGACAGATGTACAGCGACCAGTTGAAAAGATACCTTGAAAAAGGCGAACCTGCGGCTCCCGACCGCACATGCACGGTATTCTTCTCGAAGAACCACGCAACGCTGAAGAGCATCTATCTTCGCATCAGACGAAGAAACCAACTCGACAAGGAAATAAAGACGGTTAAGGAACTTACTCCCGAACAGTTCGTTTTTAATGCAGTGAAGACTGAAGATGAATAATCATACAAAATCTGTGTACAGAGCAACAAGATACATGCTGACATTAGTGTTTGCATGTATCTTGTTTGCGTCTTGTAAGAAACATGAGGTGGATGCTTATGCCGAGGTAGATAACGTTGTGCTTGTCTACATGGCTGCTGAAAACAGCTTGTGCAGCTATGCCGATGGCGATATCTATGAGATGTGCGTGGGCGCAAGGAAGATGAGCAAGCGTGACCGCGTTATTGTCTATGTAGATGACAATAAGAGTCCACGAATATACGAGTTGCGCGACACAACTCAGTACAAATATCTTACTCCCGTAAAGTCTTACAACACAGATTGGATGTCTACATCTGCCGAGGCTTTGAGCAATGTCATGACTTTTGTTCACAGTAACTACAAGGCTGATAACTACGGAATAGTGTTCTGGTCGCACGCCGACGGCTGGCTTCCAGAGGTTGCAGCCATGTCAAAAACGCGTTCGTTTGGCATCGACAATGGCAGAAACGACA